>Ga0209211_10007271_pt1 | contig 15605 bp, 14 predicted proteins | sample RifGroA2_FD_183992 | JGI IMG/M metagenome (GOLD analysis project Ga0209211, IMG submission 183992) | Groundwater microbial communities from Rifle, Colorado, USA - Groundwater A2 (SPAdes) (version 2) | ecosystem: Environmental > Aquatic > Deep subsurface > Groundwater | place: Rifle, Colorado... | reverse complement strand
AGAAATATGCAGATAATGGGCAGAAAACATTAATCTCTTTCTGATTATTTTTTGAACACCGCATGCCGTCCAGTCTATAGCGAAGCGGTGACTGGCGGTAGGTGTTCAACTAATTTTAGTTTGACATTCAAAAATCTGGATAAGAATAAATTTATGACATTCTTAAAATATCATCCAAATATACTATGGTATATGAAACTGCTTGGCAAATGGGATTATCAATTTAGTCTATTTGCAAAAGACAATACTGAATTTCACAAGGTATTGGATGAAATACGGACAGAATTTGCAGACAATATCATAAGCTATGATACAATAATTGTTTTTAATCAGTTTAAGTATGTGCAGATGGTTTGATTGGATAGATAATTAAACACCTGAAATGAGAGAAAATTAATCGTGTTCTGAAATAACCACTTTTCTGCTATTTTTTAGAACATTATTACATGGAGGACATTTCATTAATATTTCAGTTAGAAGTGTTTTAACTAAATTAGAAACATCTCCAATAGATAAATCAATTAAACAACTACCCCCAATATATTCCATCGTTGATTTAAGTAAGTGACTACCTTTAATATCTCCTTCCTTTTGGCAGCCAAATTCTCCTTTTGATGCTGCATATTCTACTATTTCAAAATATTCATTTAATCCTTCATTACAAGACGAATAAAATCTTCTAACACATTGCAACAAATTATTAACAACATTATCCTTCTTATTATCAGATATGTTCATATTATTCTTATATAATTCAACAAATTGAAATAAAGAACTTATTTTTTGCTCTTGTGAAATTGGTTTAATAAACGCGTAGGTATGCATAATAATATGGATTAATTCTAAAAAATTTGGCTCTTTTTTTAAAAAATCTTTAACTTTATTATTATCTAAATACACTATAAAAAAATCATCCAATTTTAATCTATGTATTATTGGATTATAATCAGTAATATTTGCTATTTCTCTTAATAACACTGGAACATAATTTGTTGCACTATATTCATTAACGATATCTATTGTTTTTCTTAAAATTTCTTCATCTTGAACATTGTCTAGTAAATGAGATAAATCTAATTGATTTAAACTATGTAAATTGTTATAATTATTAACTTTATCTATTAAACTATCTCTTAATTCTTTTGTTTTTGTTAATCTTTCATCTCTCCTTGTGACCAAAGTTCTAAATAAGTTAGTTGCTTCTACAACTATTGCTCTTGCTTTATCATAACTATCCTCCTTAGTTCCTTGTAAGAAATATTTTTTTCTAGTTTTTTCCAATGTTAGTAATTTTTGATTATAATACACTTCTGCTTCAAAAATTTTATTTTTATTTATAATATCCAAGATAGTTCTGACAACATAACTATTCTCTTTGTTTAATGGTAATATTAATGTCTTACCCGTATCAAAATAAATCTCTAAATCAAATTCATAATTTGATATTCTATCTGAATTCTCAATCTTAGAACCTTCTTTTAAAATATCTAATCTCTTTCTTGCATTTAATGTATATTTCATTATTTGGGTAGCTAATAGTCCATTAAGTTTAGGAAATTCTCTGTTAGAAAATGCATGTTCAGATGAAAAAAAAATTTCAAGTAATCTATCAATATCTTTAAACATCATCTTTGGTGATTGTGAATAGTGCAATATACCTAACTCAAGAACAGTCTGTTTAATTATTTCAGTTTTAAAAATAATCTTTTCAGTATTCATTTCAAAGATAAATGAAGGTTTATTATTCACGACATACCCATTAACATCAACAATGCTCTTATCAATTCTCTTTCTATACTTATCAACTACAAATATTGTTTCAGAATTATTTTGATCTAATATTTCACATAATCCATCGTCACTAGTTTTGCAATAATAAAGAAAACAGTCCCCAGCATTTTTATAGGATGATTTATTTGGGTCACATAATTTGGTTAGAATAGGAAATGTTCTCTGTACAATTTCTTCATCAGAATAAGTAACTAAATTCCCTTTATATAAAAATTCATAATTTATCTTAATTATTGCTTTTTCTTCTAATTTCTCACTATCTCTTTTTTTACTACCATCTTTCTTTTTAGGTTCATGAACATTAACCACATCAATATTCACTTGCCCATTGCTGTTAGAATTACTGCCATAATTCAACAATCCTATTCTTATATTTTTCCCAGTAACTGTCAAATAAGTTGTAAGACCTGCAATTCCAACAGCTAAGAGACCAGCTGCAATATACGGCCATATTCTTCTTTTCTTTTTCTTAAATTTTAGATTATTATAATCTACCTCAAACCCATAAACTAAACCTTCAAGAGAAACAAATGCTCCTGGCACTGAGTCATCTTTATTCTTTTCAAATGTTTCTGAGTATTGTTCACCCTTATATTTACTCTTTCCTTCTGTATCAATAGTTGATATCAAATCTATCTCTTCAATTGCTGATTGAACTTTGAGTTTATGGTTAAATCTAACTCCATCTTTTTCAGCAATTGGTTCAAGCTTACTCTCATTAATAGAATATTTATCCTTAATATAATCTGTAAATTGATTGTACGGTTTTTGCGGATTGTAAACATGCATGAAATTATAAAATAAAGCATCATTTTTCTTATAATTTTTCAAGAAATAATCAATGATTACTTTATCAATAAACTTTTTTATATCTGTTTTGTCTGTTTTAACATTATCAAAACTCTCTCCTAAAACACCGCCTAAAACAAGGTATTTCTTCCCATGTTCATCAACTGCATCCATTAATTTAACTCGAAACAATGGGTCAGCTATGCCTTTGCTTTTTGTTTTAAAATCAAGGTAATGGATTTTTGGATGATATCCATGAAGCAAAGAACCATACCAAAACTTTTCAAGAGTAAATTGTTTTACTTCAGTATCAGATTTAGCAGCATTAATAAAAATACAGTCATTGCTGCCTGCAAAAATATTGCCCCATAAATTATCACTAATCTCCGCAGTCAAAATAGCTTCAATTGTGTCTTTTAAACTATAAGAGATTCTTATACTATCACTAAATGTATTTTTATTTTTTTTCTCAAAATTCTGCAAAGACAAATATAGTAACCGAGGAAGATTGATATTTCTTGTGAATCTAATCAGTTTTATATTTTCTTTTAGCTCATTTATTTTCTTTTCTCTTTCTTTTGTTTTTTTTTCCTGATATAAATTTCTTTCATTAATCAGTTCCTGTTCTAAAGAAGACAATTTATCCTCAAATAGCCATTCCCCATATTCTGATTGTTCGTATTCAAATCCATAAGACTTTGCAAAAAGACAATTAAAAAGGTTATTATAAGAACCAAAAACTTCCTGAAGAAATTTCTCTTTGTTATACTCTTCATAGATCCTCTCAAATGTTTTTCTTTCATCTTTGCTTAGCTTATCTTTATTGCTTGTTGTTCTTCTAAATCCTACAGCATCTCCAACTTGAGAAATATAGTCAATATGAAACTGATCCCATTTTTTCTGAATAGTAGACTGTTTTCCTTTTAACAAACAATCATCAGTAATAGTTTCTAAATCAATTTTCTTGCCAAGATGGTCTGTTATCATAGGCATTAAGAAATCATAATAAGTTTATAAAATCTGTTGTTTATTACTATCTTCAGATAGTTCATTTAGTGATTTATTAACTCTTAGATCTTAAATACTGTTGTATTCAATTGCAAGTTTTTTTTTATTTCAATTTCGCGCAGAAACAGCACAGAGCCAATGTCTGTGTCTAAGATAATCTTTTCTTGTTTTTGTTTTCTAAAGAGAACTTTGCAAAATTCTTTACAAAGTTCTCTTTATTTATTAGAAGAGCTTCATAAAAGTGGATTGTTGCCCAAATTATTTTCTTTGAAGAATGCTAAAACAATTATTGTTTTTGGAAGTTCCATTAAAGGTGATTGGTATAAAGATTCAGATATTGATATATTTATTTATGCTAATGCTGACGAATTTGACAAAAGTGCTTATGAGCTTAAATTAAAGAAACATATTTAACTGCATCTTTTTCAAAATAAAGAAGAATTAGAAAAAGTTAAAATAGGATTAAAATGTTATTAATGGGTATGTTATAAAATGTCAAATTCAGAACATTGCTGAGGTGACATAGATGAAAATAATAATTGATGATCTCGAGAAAACGTACAAACTTTGCATTAGTAGAGGCAATATCAATTATGTTCTTTGAAGAATCAAATTTTATTGAGTTTAGGATCTTCTGGTCTATCTTATTTATCTCTAAAAAAGAATTGCTTTTGTTCTTTTTAATAAAATCTTTAGAAAATGAACTTCCTTTTAACTCTATCAAAGCATCTAATTGCTTTCTTTCATCAATGCCATCTAATAATAACCCTCTTCCTAAATATGAACTGTCTAAATAAAAGAATCTGTCATGGTTTTCCACACAATCATTAAAATTGCGCAAGAAATCATTGAAAAACAGATCAAACTGATCTATCTCTTTGACTGATATTTCCATTGTCATATCATATCTTCCTGAACAGCTTTGAGCATGAGTTATATATTTACTTTCTATAAGATATTCAATCATCTTTTTTTCACTGCAGATATTCTTTAGTTTTAGATATACAGTAATAACTGTAAATCCAAGCCTTCTCTGGTTTATGTATGTGAAAAAGCCATTGATAATCTTTCTTTCAGTTTATTTGCAATTGAAACATGCGCAAATCGAGCATTGTTGCTCAATATGTAAAGAATCTTTCTATCAAGCAGATCAACTTTCTCTTTCATAGTGTTTCCATATATCTGCCCTCTAAAAATAGTTTCTTCCATTTTATTCACAAAAATAGTAATATCTATATAAATATTATCACTTTCGTAGAATTTTCAATGAAAGATTTAATCTATTTCTATTTGTATATAGTTAGTTAATATGAACAAAAATAATTCAGACAAAAATGAGAGTTCAAAACAAAAATATGCTGGTAGAAGAGAAATATTGCAAGGAATAAGCGTTTCTGTATGTGGAGTATTATTAGCTGCTTGTGCAAAGCAAAAATATCCAACTAATAATGCGCAAACTGAAGCAACTGAAGTAGAGCAATATATGAAAACACATTTTATATCATTTGATAAAGAAATGTTAATTGAACCAAAAGGGTATATTGATTGGCTAAAAGAAAATGTCTTTAAGCATGGTGAATTAGATAATCTACCAAAGCATGCAGTTATTCTTCATGATGCAAAAGTTGAACAGCATTTACAAAGATTAGGATTTACGGATTCTCAATATAGGGAATTACAAACTGGTTCAACTGATCCTAATCTATTGTATGTTGTCAAAAGAAATAATGGCAGCGATTTTATTTTAAATAGGGGTTTGCCAGGATCTGGAGGAATTGCAACACAGGCAGCAGAACTTTATGCGCTTGGTGTTGAATCTATTATTCATATTGGTACATGCGGTCTTATTGGAGATGCAACTGAATATGGATTGCCAATAATCTCTAAATGTGCCTATAAAGATAGCGCTGCATTAATGCTTTCTGTGCTTGAAAGTAATGAGATTAACATACTAGCTTATCCCTCGAAAGAGCTTAACAAAAAGATACAGAAAGAGTTTGGAGATGGAAAATATACTGAAGCAATTGGTTATACAATACCTATTTATTATTTTCAGCCAAAAGATCTGCTTGAAGAATTAATTATTGGAGAGTTTTATTCTAATAAGCCAAGACCTAGCTACATTGAAATGGAAGCTGCATCTTTGTTTGAGACTGCAAAACTTATGAAAACACATGCAGCAAGTTTAGTAGTTGGAGCAGATAGATATACTTTCAAAGATGGAAACATCATGCATGAATTTTATGACGTGGATTCTGATGCAGTAAAAAGTTTGATGTTTGAGATATCTTTAAGAACTTTTGATACAACTTAAATTTATATCTGTTCAATATTGGATCTCAATCATTTATCATTGATGCAAATAAAACCAGTTTAAAATGAAAGAATTTTGCAAGGCAAAATTCTTTTAAAAGATAACTTTTTATATCAATTCTTATTATATCTTCTTCATGTACTTTTATAATCAAAAAATAGAGGATGTGTATAAAGAATTACAGGCAGATGATAAAGGATTATCTGCTATAGAAATTGAAGCACGATTAAAAAAGCATGGATATAATGAGCTGCAGGCAAAAAAAAAGATTAGTCCTTTCTTTTTGTTTTTGTCGCAGTTTAAAAACGTTGTGATATATATTCTATTAGGCGCAGCAATATTGTCTTTTTTTATGAATCACATAGTCGATGCTTTTGTGATTCTTGGAATTCTAGTAATTAATGCAATAGTTGGATTTCTTCAGGAATATAAAGCAGAGCAATCAATTGAAGCATTGAAGAAACTTGCAAGTTTGCAGGCAAAAGTTCTGCGCGATGAAAAAGTGCAGACAATTGCAGTTTCTCATGTTGTGCCTGGAGATATAATCCTGCTGGATACAGGAGATAAGGTTCCAGCGGATGCTCGTTTGATTGAGATAGTCAATCTTGAGACGCAAGAGGCTTCTTTAACAGGAGAATCTTTGCCAGTGCATAAGAGTCTTGCTCTATGTGATAATGATTCAGGATTAGGCGACCAGTATAATATGGTGTTTTCAGGCACAATTGTAACAAAAGGAAGAGGTAAAGCAATAGTTACAGCAACAGCAATGAATACACAAATAGGAAAAATTGCAGAACTAATCTCACAAGAAGAGGCGCCATTAACACCATTACAAGAAAATATCAATCGATTTGGAAAAATATTGGGAATTGCTACAATAATCATATGCATTTTAATATTTGCAATTGGATTCTATACTTCTGGCGAGTTTCTTAATATGTTAATGACAGCTATTGCATTAGGTGTAGCAGCTGTTCCAGAAGGTCTGCCTATTGTTGTTACAATATCATTAGCATTTGGCACGCAGAGATTATTAAAGAAAAATGCATTGATGCGAAAGCTTGCAAGTGTTGAAGCTTTAGGCAGTACAACAGTTATCTGCACAGATAAAACAGGAACATTAACTAAAAATGAAATGACTGTCAAAAAGTTATATTGCAATGGAAAGATTATTGAAGTAACTGGAAATGGTTATGATGCAGCTGGAGAATTTTTGTTTGAAAATCAAACTGTTTCATCAGAAGAAGTTAGATTTCTTTTGACAGCAGGCATATTAAACAATGATTCGCATCTTGAGATTAAAGAAGGAAATGTTACAGTCATAGGTGAGGATTACAACAGCAGTATTTTGTTCATGAGTATAAGCGCATCAATGAGATAGGTTTTGACAGCATAAGAAAAAGAATGACAACAATACATCAGGTTGGTAAGAAAAAGATTGCATTTGTTAAAGGTGCACCTGATGTTCTTCTTGAATTATGCACTCATATAAAAAAAAAAGATTTGATAAAACCATTAAAAGCTTCAGAAAAACTGAAAATAATTGAAGCGAATGGGCAGTTTGCCAAAGATGCAATGCGTGTTCTTGCGTTTGCGTATAAAGAATTAGATCCAAGGCAATTAGATTCTAAGCAGGAAATAACCAAAGAAATTGAGGTTTCAGTAGAATCATCGCTTACTTTTATAGGATTGCAGGCAATGATTGATCCTCCTCGTGAAGAAGTAAAAGATGCAATTGCACGCTGTAACTCAGCTGGAATTAGAGTAATTATGATTACAGGAGATGATGAAATAACAGCAAAAGCTATTGCAAATCAGGTTGGAATTAATGGAGATTCAATCTCTGGAAAAAAATTATCTTCTCAAAATATCTCGGAATTGCTTGATAAAATCTCAATCTTTGCTCGTGTAAATCCTGAACATAAGCTTCAAATTGTAGAGGCATTGAAAAAAAGAGGGGAAGTAGTTGCAGTTACAGGTGATGGCGTGAATGATGCACCTGCTCTGAAAAAAGCAGATATAGGTGTTGCAATGGGAATTACTGGCACAGATGTCAGTAAAGAAGCATCAAGCATGGTATTAGTAGATGATAATTTTTCAACAATTGTCAATGCTGTTGAAGAAGGAAGAAATATCTACAATAATATAAAACGTTTTATCAGCTATCAATTATCAACAAATATTGGCGCTATGATATTAATTGTAATAAGCATATTATTCATTCTTCCATTGCCAATATTACCTTTGCAATTGTTGTGGGTCAATCTTAGTGTAGATGGACCGCCTGCGTTATCTCTTGGTATTGAGCCAGGAAATCCAGATATTATGCAGCAGAAACCACGTAAGAGAACTGATAATATAATCTCCTTGAATCGTGCTTCATATATGTTTTTTACAGGTATTATCATGGCTCTTGGGACGCTGGCTTTATTTTTATATACTCTTGTAAAAAATAACTGGTCGTTTTATGCTTCAGTAGAGAGAACTGATCCTGTGTATATGTATGCAGTAACTGTAGCTTTTACAACATTTGTTATGTTTCAGATGTTTAATGTGCTTAGCTGGAAGGCATATAAAGAGCAGTTATTTACACGCAAATTATTCCAGAATAAATGGCTTTGGCTGGCGATTGCATTTTCAATAGGATTGCAATTGCTATTGTTATATACACCATTAAATAAAGCATTTGCCGTAGTACCTTTGTCATTAAAAGACTGGGCAATGATTATTGCAGTTTCATCTTCAGTGCTGTGGTTTGGAGAAATTGTGAAGATAATAAAAAAATATTTAAATAATAATAATAATAGCAATCAAATAGAAAATAAGATATAAATTTATTATAACTTTTGATTATAACCTGAAAAAGAGCGTGATTATTTTGGATGACATTAGTCGAGAAGAACAAATAATTCAAGAGCATTGTATAGATGAAGAGCATTGTGTAGATTGGCATAAGTCTAAATCTAATGAAGAAGTCTATGAGGACTGGAAAAGGTATATAGAGCTGCGAAAAAAAGCAAAGGAAGAAAATGATGAAGAATAATTGGTTATAACTTAGTACTTTTATCCAATCTCTTCTACTAATTTCTCAACTAATTCTTTTATCTCATCTCGTATCTTATAAGTTATAACCAGCTTCAGCCATACATTTTACAACAAATTCATGCAAAGGCTTTCCTGCGTTTTCTCCAACATTAGTTCCAGCGCCAATTGCTTTGTTTTTTTTTGAGAGTGCATCAAAAAAAGCAGCAGCTATCTGGCTTCTTCCAACATTTGCTTTACATATGAAAAGAATGTTTAATTTTAGGATAGTATCAATAATTTCTTGTCTCATAAATTAACCTCTAAAAAACCAAGCAATACAATTCCATTAGCAATATTATTAAACACGTTTTTATTAATATATACTTTGTTAAATAGATGAATCTGTATCTTTCTTTGCAGATATTTTTCTATCTCTGTTAATTCTTTTAATTCTGTTATTTTATATTCTTTAATTGAATCATCTTCAATTGCAATATCAATGTCTGATGTTGAAATGTCTTCGCCTTTTCTATAACTTCCAAAGAGTATAATTGTTTTTGGATTATTGTAATATTCATTAAGGAAGTCAACTAAACCTGAGTGGTATACATTTTGCAGATTATTTGTTATTTTCATTCGCACAAACAAGTTATTTTGCTGATTTGCATGTATCTGCCAAATCGTTTTCAGTCTTATTATTGTGATTATATTATTCTTTTCGAAATATCTTAAGATCTTTCCAATGTTTTCTTTTCTCACTGAGGATTGAGCTGCAAGTTCTGACAAGCTAAATTCTTTGTCTGGGTTAAGAAAAAGCTTCTTAAGTATTTTTTGTTGTGCGGTTTCATTAAATAACATCTGTTTAATATTGGAACTACTTAGTTTCTTCATATTACTATAGTAATAAACTGGAACTATATAAACATTTCTATTTTTGGTTATCAATATAAATCAATCTGTTTTTTAGCTATTTATGTTACGACAAATCAATATGGATAAGATAAATCCTGCAAAATCAACTGAAAATAAGCAAGCATTTTATAGAGAATTACTAACAATTCTCAAGCAGAAATCACTTGATCAGGATAAGATTAATTCTCTAAAAAATAAACTTTGCAAAAAATATGGTATTAAATCTCCTCCAACAAATATACAGCTCTTGCTTGAAGCTGATGAAAAGGATTTGTCTAAGCTTAAGCATTTGCAGACAAAACCAACAAGAAGCATTTCTGGTGTAAGTGTTGCTGCAATAATGTCAGCTCCTTATGCATGCCCTAAACAAGCGCAATGCATCTATTGTCCTGGGGGGCCAAAATCACAATTTGGGAATGTGCCAAAATCTTATACAGGACATGAGCCAAGCACAATGCGAGGAATAAGAAATAATTATGACAGTTATCTGCAAGTGTTCAATAGATTAGAGCAGTATGTTGTGCTAGGGCATAATTTTGATAAAGTTGAACTTATTGTGATGGGAGGCACATTTACAAGCTTTGCAAAAAAGTATCAAGAGCAATTTATAACTTATGCATTCAAAGCAATGAATGATTTTTCAAAATTATTTTTTGCGAAAAATAATTTTGACATTATTAAATTCAGAGAATTTTTTGAGTTACCAGGTAAGGTTGGGGATAAACAGAGGACAGAAAATATTCATGAAAAACTGCTTAGGTTTAAAGGAAAAACAACACTAGCAAAAGAGAAGGAGAGAAATCAGGCTTCTTTCATTAAATGCGTTGGAATAACATTAGAGACAAGAAGCGACTGCGCAAAACTTGATGAAGCTAATTTTATGCTTGAGTTAGGCTGTACGCGGGTTGAAATAGGTGTACAAAGTGTTTATGATGATGTTCTAAAATATGTCAGACGAGGAAATAGCACTGCTGATAATATAGAGGCTATTCGCATTTTAAAAGATATTGGATTTAAATTAAACTATCATTATATGCCAGGGCTGCCTAAAACAACAAAAGAAATGGATCTTGCTGGAATGAAACAATTGTTTACAAATTCTGATTATAAGCCAGATATGCTGAAGATTTATCCATGTATGGTGTTTAAAGGTACTGAGTTGTATCAATTATGGCAGAGAGGAAAATTTATTCCTTTGACTACAAAAGAAGCTGCGCAACTGATTGCTAATTTTAAGCCATTTGTTGCAAGATATTGCAGGATTATGCGAGTGCAAAGAGATATTCCAACAAAAATGAGAGATGGAGGTGTTGATAGGACAAATCTGCGCCAGTATGTTGATGAATTTAATCCTGTCTGCCATTGCATTCGCTGCAGAGAAGTTGGGCATGTATATAATAAAAAAGGATTATTGCCTAAGAACCCAGAGATTATTGTTGAGGAGTATGAGGCAAGCAAAGGCAAAGAATTTTTTATTTCTTATGAAGATAAAAAGCAGGATATTCTGCTTGGTTTTGTCAGGTTGAGGTTTCCTTCTCAGTTTTTGCGGCCAGAAATCACACAAAAGTCTGCTTTGATCAGGGAATTGCATGTTTATGGAGAAGCAGAAGCAATAGGCGATACTGCAGTTGAGGAATCTATTGTACAGCATAAAGGCATTGGGAAAAAATTAATGCAAAAAGCTGAAGATATTGCACGAGAAAATGGAAAAGATAAGATTGTGGTGATCTCTGCAGTTGGCACACAAGGATATTATAAAAAATTAGGCTATCATTTGGAAGGTGTTTATATGGTGAAAGGGATATAATATGTTAAAAAATTATTTTAAGTTACATTTAAATACAATCAATCTCTTATCCATCTATGCTTAAACAAAATTTGCTTAAAATAAAATCAAATAAAAAAGCAGCTTTCTGGCTGAGATTTTTTATTATGTTTACAGTTTTGATAATTCTTTCATATGGTATCATTACTTTTTTTGATATAATTACTGAGCAAGATTCAACTGCTGATTTAATAACAGAAAGTTATATCAAAGAAACACAGAAACAAATAACTCCTGTTTTTGATAATGGTTCAATTGATGTTTATTTCTGCCAGACACAAAACTGTGCTGAAAAAGCAGTTGAACTTATCAATGCAGCAAAACAAACAATAAGCTGTGCATTATATGATCTTGATAATCAAGAGATTCTTCTGGCTTTGCAGAAAAAGGCACAGCAGAATGTTTTTGTGAGAGTTGTTGTTGATAATGACAATAAAGGAGAGCTGCAAGGCAATGTTTTTAGATTTGATAATAACAATCAGCTGATGCATAATAAGTTTTGTGTGTTTGATAATTCATCGTTGTTTACAGGAAGTATGAACCCAACAGATAATGATATCTATAAAAATGACAATAATTTTGTTGTTATAAATTCGTCAAAAATTGCAGAGAATTACAATGATGAATTTAAAGAACTCTGGAATGAAGAGTTTGGAAATGGGAAGGAAGTAAGATATCCAAAGATTGTTCTGAATATAAATGTTTCAGATGATTCTATAAATATCTTAAGTAATCAGCAGAATCATAGCCTGCAAAATCAGCAGATAGAAATAGAAAATTATTTCTGTCCAGAGGATAAATGCGAACAGCAAGTTATTGAGATTCTTAAAACAGCAAAGAAAAGCATTTATTTTATGGTGTTTTCGTTTACTTCAGATAATATTGGCAATATTTTAATGGAAAAAGCAAAGCAAGGTATTGTTATAGATGGTGTTTTTGATACTTCACAAAATAATCAATTTACAGAATATTTGAGATTAAAGGATGCAAATATTTCCGTTATTTTTGACAACAATAAATATAAACTGCATCATAAAGTCTTCATAGTAGATGAAACTGTTGTAATTACAGGCAGTTATAATCCAACTAAGAATGGCAATGAGAACAATGATGAAAATGTAATCATTATTCATGATGCTGAGATTGCAGCCAAATATCTGCAGGAGTTTGAGCGAATTAAGGTAGTCACAAAATAGCAATAATTATATACTCTTTTAATTTCCTTTATATTGGGGATACTATTGGAAGATGTTGTTGGTAGTTTTCAAGGTAGTTGTTGTATTGATGATCAAATAAATACTGTCCAAGAAACTCCTTATAACACAGCTTATATTGATTCTTTTATTACTTATCTGAATGGTATAGGTGAAGTTCAATTATTAACAAAAGAACTTGAAATTTCTTTAACTAGAGAACTTCGTGAAGCACGATATTCTTTTATTGGAAAAATTTACGATGTGAATCCAATTTATGTTCTTAAACCACTGGTTAAAATATTTCATCTGGATACTGTTAACCCTATTGGTGTTGCAGAAAGCCAAGATGTTAATTATAAAGGTTATGGTGAAAGTAATCAAGAAAACATTAAGTATACAGAAGGTAAAGTTAAAGCGTATGATAGTATGCGTAAAACTGTTAAACGTTTTTATTCTGATATTATGCAGATGATTAATAATGAATTACCTAAATCAGGCAGAGTAATACCTTCTGCAGCTGAAAAATCATTATATGGTAAATGTGTTCTGAGAGAAATTATTGATTTTGGTGTAAATTCATCGTTTTATCATGAATCATATTCTTTGTTTAAGGCAGCTACTCTTTATTATATTAAATTTTATGAACATAAATTTGATGATACTTTAACAAAAAATGCACGAATATTAAAGATATACGATGCTTACAAAAATGATTTTATCTCAATTGGAAGAGATTATAGAACATATAAATCAATTTGTGATAAATTAGTATCTGCAAATCTCAGGCTTGTTGTATCAATTGCAAAAAGATATACACATTTATTAGATGGAATGACGTTTGCAGATATTATTCAAGAGGGAAATAATGGATTAATAAAAGCAATAGAAAAATTTGATGAACGTCGAGGAAATAGATTTTCAACTTATGCAACATGGTGGATTAAGCAGACGATAACTCGTGCAATTGCTGATCAAAATAAGACAATCCGTATCCCTGTTTATATACAGGAAAAATTTACACTAACATATAATGCAATAGAAAAGGGTGGCAAAACTTTCGAGGAGCTAATGCGTGAAAATAAAGAAATTGGTAGAAGTAAATATCTTGATGAAAAAACCTATCATAATCATAGACAGCGATTAATAACTGCTTCACTTGATGATAGAATTGGAGCAGAAACTGATATGACTTATTATGATATGCTTGCAGATACAAAGTCAGTTTTACCTGAAGATTATCTTATTTCTGGTGATGATAAACGTGAAGTGCATGAATTATTGTTTGGATTAACTGAAAAAGAAAGAAAAATTATCGAACAGAGATTTGGTATTGGCAGTTGTATTCCAATGACACTTGAAGAAGTAGGAAAACTGCATGGTGTAACGCGTGAACGTATTAGGCAGATTGAAGTTATAGCATTGAGAAAAATGAGAAATCATTCAAATGGAAACGATGGTAAAAAAAAGTAATGTGAATCACAATCAATTTAAATCATTCTTAGTTCTCTTCTTTCTATGGGGAAGATAAAAGAGCTTGATAAAGATTTAGTCAATAAAATAGCTGCAGGAGAAGTTATTGAGCGTCCAGCTTCTGTTGTAAAAGAATTGGTTGAAAATGCAATTGATGCAGGAGCAGCACATATTTCTATTGAAGTAATTGAAGGAGGCAAATCTTTTATTAAAGTGAGTGATGACGGCTGTGGAATTGAAAAAGAGGATGTTGTAATAAGTATACAAAGGCATACAACTTCAAAGATTGACAATCTACAGGATTTATTCCAGATAACAACGCTTGGATTTCGAGGAGAGGCATTAGCCAGCATTGCTTCAATTGCAAAACTTGAGATGATAACAAAAACAAAAGAAAGCGATGTTGGTGTTTCAATAACTGTTGAAAACGGCAATGTTCTCAAACAAGAGTATGTGAGTGCAAAGCAAGGTACGACAATAACTATCTCAGATATTTTTTATAATATACCCGCAAGAAAAAAACATCTGAAAGGAATTGCTGTTGAATTCAGCCATATACTTGATATTATTACGCGCTATGCATTAATCCATTCAGAGATACATTTTCTTTTGACACATAATGGAAAAATAATAATAAATTCACCCTCAACAGCAGATATGCTCGGCAATATAGTTACTATTTACGGCAGAGATTTAACAAAAGAGCTTTTGCCGCTTAGTTTTGCGAATGGTGATGTTGAGATCACAGGCTATATTGGAAGGCCAAATGCAGCAAGAACTGATAAAGAATACCAAAGCTTGTATATTAATAAAAGATACATCAAGAATTATATTCTAAACAAAGCAGTGTATGATGGATATGGTACTTTTTTATTTCATGGAAGACATCCAATCTTCATTCTTAATATCAATATATTGCCGCAAAAAGTTGATGTCAATGTACATCCTTCAAAATCAGTTGTGAGAATTGATAAAGAATATCTAATTTACGAAGCTATAAAAAAAGCGGTCATTGATACATTGGTTGAGGAAAATCTAATTCCAGAGATAATTGAATCAAAGCCAAAGGAGATTGATGCTAAACTAATGATGTCTTCATCTGGACAATTTATTGAGTATCAGACTGCATTTACACAATCATCTCTTCAGAAGCAAAAGCAGATATTGAATATACGATTAATCGGAAAAATACATAATACTTTTATCATTGCAGAAGATGAGAAAGGAATGATTCTTGTAGATCAGCATGCTGCACATGAAAGAGTTATGTATGAAA
>Ga0209211_10007262_pt1 | contig 15618 bp, 12 predicted proteins | sample RifGroA2_FD_183992 | JGI IMG/M metagenome (GOLD analysis project Ga0209211, IMG submission 183992) | Groundwater microbial communities from Rifle, Colorado, USA - Groundwater A2 (SPAdes) (version 2) | ecosystem: Environmental > Aquatic > Deep subsurface > Groundwater | place: Rifle, Colorado... | reverse complement strand
CAATGGAAATCTTACGCTTTCCTCCGGCACTTTCACTGCTCCTTCCGGAACATTTACTGTTTCTGGAAACTATGCAAAAACAGGCGGAACATTTACGCCCGGAAGCAATACCGTAACTTTTAATCCGACAAACGGCACAAGCGCGGGATTGGTAGGATATTGGAATCTTGATGAAGGTTCCGGCACAAGCGCGACTGACTCATCGGGAAATGGGAATGCCGGAACATTAGCAAATAGTCCGGCTACTCCAACTTGGGCTACTGGACAATTAGGAAATGGATTGAATTTTGACGGGACGGATGATTATGTGGATGTTGGCGACTCTATCTCTTTAGAGCCTGCTACCACGATTACGATCGCTGCGTGGATCAAGGTGGTTGCTCAGGGAACGTGGACTCCAAACAATGACAATCTTAATGACTACGCAATGACCAAAGGCAGAAAAAACGGAGAGCCGTATGAGTCGTATGGAATTGCGTGGAGGGCATCTGACGGAAAATTCACAATTGCTATCGGAACGAGCGTAATTGCAAGTGTACAGAGTGTTTCAACATTTGCCGTTCCTACTTCGTGGGTCCACGTTGCAGGAACGTATGACGGAGCGAATGTCAAGATATTTATTAACGGAGTTCAGGAAGCGAGCGTCGCGCAGACAGGTTCAATTGCCTACAATTTAGGGGCAAATCCTGATGACGGACTGTACATCGGAAAGTGGGGATTGAATGGGGGGGTCAATGTGCCGAGAGTAATGAACGGCTCCGTCGACGATGTCCGCATCTACAACCGCGCTCTCTCTGCCGGAGAAGTTACCGCTCTTTACAATATTGGGCTTGGAACCGCAACACAAACCTTAAATAGCGGAGGAACTTCGTTTAACAATATCTCGCATACTGCCGCAGGCACACTGCAACTTGTAACCAATCCTTTGATTACGCTTGGAACATTTGCAAACAGCGCCGGCGCCTTTGACGCAAATAGCCTTGCAAATACCGTTGCCGGACTTGCGACTTTGAGCGGCGGCACATACAGCGCAAGTACCGCGACGCAAACCTTTAATGGAGGACTCACTGTATCCGGCGGCACGTTTACCGGCTCAACCGGCACTACGGATGTCAACGGCGTTTTGACAATTTCATCCGGTGTCTTTACCGCGCCAAACTCATCCGGCGCTTTAACAGTATCTGGTAATTTTGATCATTCCGGCGGCACGTTTACCCACAACTCCGGAACGCTCACACTAGACGGCGGCAGTCAAAGCATCTTGGGATCATCTACCTTTAATAATCTGACAAAAAATGTCGCAAGCTCTGCAACGCTTACCTTTGCAAATGGGAGCACGCAAACCTTTGTTGGCGCTATGAATTTAAAAGGCGCGGCAAGCAATCTTTTGTCGCTCCGAAGCAGTGTAACAGATTCAGCGTGGCGCATTGATCCCCAAAGCACGCGAACGATTGAGTATTTGAGCGTTAAGGATTCAAACAATATCAATGCTACCGCAATTACGACGCAGGGCTTGAATATTACAGACGCAGGCGGCAACACTGGATGGACATTCAATACTGATCCAACCTCGCCAAGTTCGCTCGGGTCATCTTCTCTTATCAACGGCTCTTGGGGAAACGATAATACGCCGACTCTTACTTTCACTCTTTCTGATCCTGACGGGGCTGATACCCTAAAGTATAGAATACAGATAGACAATGACAGCGATTTTTCTTCACCTGTTGTTGATTACACTTCAGCGCTCGCGGCTCAAGGTTCTGCCTCGTTTACCGTTGGGCAATCTGCTGGTTCTGGAACATACACAACTGGAAGCGCAGGACAAACACTTTCTGATAGCGCTAACGCGGCGAGCGGCTATTATTGGAGAGCGCTTGCGATTGACAACACCGGCGCATCATCCGCTTACACCACCGCAAACAGCGGAGCGATCGCATTTAAACTTGATACGGTTTCCCCTACTGCCGGAACTGTAAGCTTTGGCGATATTACCGCAAGCTCTATTGCGATACAAACAACCGCCGGATCAGACGCGCTCTCCGGCTTAACCGCAACTCCGTATAACTTTCAAAATACCACTCTCTCAACTTCATCCGGCGCCCAAAGCGGAACTTCATGGACTAATTCGTCTTTGAGCGTAAATACACAGTATGCATATAATTTAGTTATTACCGACACTGCGGGAAATACTGCGACCACCTCGTCAACAAGTAAATACACTTTGGCAAACGCGCCTCAAGCGCCTACTTTGGCAATAGTTGGTTCAAACGCAATGGATAGTACTATCAACGCTAATTCTAATCCGTCTATTACAGAATATGCGATTGCCGTTTCCTCTGATAATTGGCTCAACACAAACTATGTTCAGTTAGACGGAACTTTGGGTTCAGCCGGCGGAAGCGGAGTTTGGCAAACTATTGCGAGCTGGAGCGTTCCAAAACAAGTTACCGGACTGAACTCGCTGTATACATACAAAGCAAAAATCAAAGCCAGAAATGGTAATCAGACCGAAACGGATTTTAGCGCCGAAGCGCAATTAGGATCGCTCAATCAAGCTCCAAGCATTGTTATTAATTCCGCGGCCCAAACACAAAACGGAACTCAATATGTTGTGATCGCTTATACATTAACAGACGCGGAAAGCAACACTTGCTCGCTCGCAAATTACGAATACTCAACTGATAATTCTCTCTGGCAGACAATGACGGAAAAATCCGGCGTTTTATCAGAAGGGACGAACGCGCTTTCCTCATCGGCAAACGGAACCGTCCACAACTTTATGTGGAATGTCGGAGCTGATCTTGCAAACACCGAGGACCCGACTGTTTACATCAGATTAAAACCAAACGATTCTGTGATTAACGGATCGTATGCAAATTCAAGCGTTTTTAGCGTTGATACGGTAAGTCCATCAATAAGCGATATTAGCGTTCTCTCAATCATCAAGTCTGCGTCAACTGTTTTATGGACTACAAACGAGATCGCCTCAAGCCAAGTTGAATATGGAACTTCATCTAACTACGGCTCTCTTACGGCAGAAACCGACACCGCGCCTAAAGTTACCGCGCACAGCGTCAATGTAAATAATTTAACCAGTTGCGCTAAATATTACTACCGCGTTCTCTCCAAAGACGCGAACGGCAACCCTGTTTCCTCAATCCAGAATAATTTTACGACTACCGGGTGCGGTTCATCAATTTCAATTATCTCTTCGCCTAATTACGGAGCGAGCATAGCTGGAGGAGGCGCGGACAAAGATACAGCGAACGATCAGGCGCTTATCAATGAGGGAGAGAGATATACGGACAAGCCGGAAGTAACGCTTAATCTTCAGTCCTCTAGGGCGCAATTGATGCTCGTTTCCAATGATCTCAATTTTACAGATATTTCTTTTGAACCGTTTACGAACTCTAAAAAATGGATTCTGAAAGACCCTGAAAGTTTAGGCAAAAAGACCGTTTATGTCAGATTCAGAGATCAAAACGGCTCTTTATCCAAAGTGTATGAATCAGAAATTGAATTAGTCAAAAGTTTATCGCCGCACATCAGCTTCAGCGAATCAAGCAGAACGCCCTCATCCGCAGAACCGGGAGATCAAATTACCTACAAAATAGAGTATCAAAATACCGGCTACAGCAAAGCGCGTGAAGCAGAGATTAGGGTAGTGAATTTCCAAGATTTAATTTTCAAACAAGCGGACGGCGATTTACTGTTTAGCCGCAAGGAATTAGATATCAACGAACGCGATACATTTGAATTTACTTTTCAAATAAAAGAGCCTCTTGCCGCATCAATGAACGAGTACTCAATTATTCTTGAGACAAGTTTTAAGGATGAGTCTGGAATTATCTATAAGCAGACGCAATCAATATCGGCAACTAACATTGCGAGCGCCGGGATACAAGGGCAAATTTTGTATGCTGTTTCTCCGAAAGAGAATAAAGGGCTTGGCAATGCAACCGTATATCTTTTTAAAGATTTAAATAACAATCAAAAATTAGACGGTGCCGATCAAAAGATGCTTGCCGCGGTTACTGACGCTAATGGCAAATATCAATTTAATGGATTGCGCCATGGCGAGTATTTAATTTTGCCTTATCTTGATGCCAATAAATGGCGGCTGATACGCGGACAATCTCCACAGCCTTTGAATTTAATTAAAGGCCAGCAACAGACGGCGGTTAATTATGTGTACGAACAGATTAAAATTAATCCGATTATCCAGCCAGTTGTTCCAAAAGAAGAGACAAAGCCAGCGGATAAACCGAAAGTTGCCCAAGAGCCGGTAAAAACAGAAAAACCACAATATCCATCGCTCCCTGCTCCGGGAATAGAAGCTCCTGTTCTGCCAAAAGAAAATCTGCCTGATATCAACCTGCCCGATGTCCCTGCTAATCAGCCTTTGCCTTCGCTTCTTAATTTGTTAGGACTAAAAGAATTGCCAAGCGGGGAAATCAGCGAGCGGGCATTTGTTCCAACTCAACCGACCATAGAACAAGCGCCTTTGCCGCAGTATGAAAATTTGTTAGTTTTTAATAACTCTTTGCCGGAAAAGCTAGAGGAGACCGCAGAAGCGCAACAGCAAACCGCGCCAGAGCCGGTATTTAATTTAGCATTTAAACCAATCGTGCCGATCGGGCCGTCAGATGCGTTAAAGTCAATGCCAAAAACAGGCGAGCTAAAAAATTTAGCCGTTGCTGAACCGGAGACTGTTGTGTTTGGATCAGTTAACTCAACGGTAACAGTCGGCCAGACAGAGACCATCAAGCCGCCGATCCTATTCGTTTTGTCTCCGGCAAGACCTATAAAGCCGTAGTATATCCGGAAACTACGGCTAAATCCGTAAAGGGTGTGATGTATTTTGAAGAACGGTTAACAAAAAAAGAGCCGCGGGACAAACTCTCAATTTCCTCTTTCTTAGTTAATTTAGTCAAAGCTCAAGAGACGCCGGCAGATAGTGGCGGGAAAAAATGGAGGCTCGCTCAATATGATTACAGAGACGAAAACAACGACGGCTTATGGGAAGCGGAAATTTTGGCGCCGATGGTATCGGGGAAATACCTTTACTCTACGTATATTGAATACGAAGACGCAAGCAAAGAGACCAAAGAAATTCAAGCCGAAACCTTGATTGATCCGGAAGGATATGTGTATACGGAAACTAAAGACGGTTATGAAAAACGAATAAAAGGCGCGGTTGTTTCTTTATGGCAGTTTAATCCGACTGAACAAACTTACGAATTATGGCAAGCTAAAGAGTACAGTCAACTCAATCCCCAACTGACCAAAGATCAAGGCGAATACGCGTTTTTAACGCCGGAGGGTATTTATAAACTTAAAGCGGAAGCTCGCGGGTTTAAACATTTTGAAAGCGATACTATCGTAGCTCAAGAAGGCCAGAATATTTTCTATAATATTAAATTAGAGACAAGCGCGGACTTTTTGTCCGAATCTGGCTTGGATGATTTGATTAAAATTTTGATAATCATCGCATTGACTTTAACGATCATCTTTTTAATAAGTAAAATTTTTAACAAAAACAAATCTGCGCGAAAAAAATTGCGTAAGTCCAAAAAATAAATATTTTCGCGAAGATTTGTATTATCAATTATGAAAAAGCCAGTGCTTATTCTTCTCATCAGTTTCATTGCCGCTCTTGGCGCTGTTGCGCTAGTGTTTTATCAAAAAAATATCTCCCTGCAAAAAGAGATAGAAGTGTTTAAGACCCGCGAGAATCAGCGCGATACTGTTTGGCGGACAGCTAAAATAAAATCAGAAATTCTAAATATTTTGGTCGCTGATATTATTTTAGCTAAAGAAGAAATTCCTCTGAAAGTGAGAATCAATATGGAAAATAAAATAGACTCAACCGGCGATCCCATTTTGCGCGCCAAATGGGATGGATTTGCGGATGCTAAAGATAAAGCGGTTTCGCAGGGAGCGATGGAAGATTTGCTCCGTTATCTGGTTGAGGAAGTAAACCGGGGGTTAAGATAGATTAGAGGCGATTTGGTTGGCTGTTGAAAGATCGTGAACTTGATTTTAAGACATTGCACCATATTGATCCGATGTTTCTATATTTGGTGGTGCGCGACGGCGTTCTTTTATACGGCAATCACACACAGTATGCTGAATATAAAACATACGCATTTAAGGATTTTATAGACACCAAAGATTTGCGAGATTTGGAAACAAGGATCACCAAACAGAGACAATCGCAATTAACTGCGCTTACAAAATGCACGTTAAACTTTCCAATTGTTCAAAAAATCAGATGCGGATCAAAAGGGATAATTCCCATAGCAAGCAATCGTATATACAAATCCGCAAGCACAACAGAAAACAGGCTTATCCAAAACCAGCCGTTGTGAAATACGTTTAGCGCACTAATTTTCTCCCATGCTTTGTAACGTATTTTGCCAGCGCACTCGCACGATACGCATCTTCTGCCGCCGCCCATAAGATGCCGCAGGGAATGACAGCCGCTGATATAAAACGTGAGGGCGCAGGCGTCAAAAAAAATAAGAAGCGTGCCGACGCCAATGTACACACCCCTTTCCTGAAAGACTGATGCAAATAGATCATACCAATGCAGAGCAAGCATAATAAGCGCGAGATACAAAAAATAGCGGTGAAGATTTTGCAAAATAAAAGGAATTTTTGTTTCTCCGCTATAATGTTTCCTGTATGGCTCTGAAACAGCGCACGCAACTGGGTCTAAAAATGCGGCTTGATAGTACGTTTTCCTGCTGTAATAACACGTCAAACGAAAACCAAGCGGTGCCCAAAGCAATAAAAACGCTGGCGAAAATTTCCACCAGCTAGGGACAAAAGGCGCCGCATACACAGGTGAAACATACGGCCCAAAAGCATAGTTCGTTCCAGAAAAAGCCGCAAAGCCGAGGTACAACACTACAAACACGCCTGCGACAAACATCAAAAGTGGCAAAGCCCACCAAAAATCTATACGATTGGTAATTGTGCTATGCGATGTTTTTTGAATACTTTGCTCCATGCTTATCCGCGCGGTTTATGTTTTATCACAATGAGCTTCTGTTCCGTCATATCAAATACCGCGTCGCGCGTGCCGCTTAACCCAAGCCCTGATCGCTTTGATCCGCCAAAGGGCATCCAGTCTACCCGAAATGCGGTTGACTCGTTTATCATAAAAGCCCTGCACTGGATTTCTCGGGCCGCAGTGAGCGCGGCATCAATATCTTGAGAATAAATTGCCGACTGAAACGAATATGGCGATTCATTCATCTCTTTAATCACTTCACTCATCTCGCTATATTTTTGAACACATACCACCGGCCCAAAAATTTCGCATGCGATTACTTTCATGGTCTTTCTCGTTTCAGCAAGAATTGTTGGGGCATAACAGTTATTTGGCAAAACTGTCCCCCCGCACAGGAGCCGCGCCTTCATGAAGAGCTCCTTTGACCAATAAATCTATGCGCGCAACCTCTTTTTGATGAATCAGCGGGCCAACATCAGTATCTACGCGTGCCGGGTCCCCTGTAATAAGTTTTTTCGCCGCTTCCGCAAGCAAAGACACTGCTTTTTCATACATGCTCTCATGAATGTACACAATTTGTGTACTTACGCAAACCTGCCCTGCATGGTAAAAACCAGCGCGAATAATGCTTGGAATTGCTGTTTTCAAATCAGCTGTTTCATGAATAATTGCAGTGCCTGTTCCCCCATGTTCTAGAGCCAATTTAGTTCCCGGGGCAATCTTTTGTTTCAGCTCCCATCCCACATCTTCCCCGCCGATAAAGTTCACAAACGTAATTCTTTCATCGCCGATAATCAAATCAATGTCTTTCCCCGAGACAGTTACCACGCTTAATGCGGACGGATCCAGCCCGGCTGAATAAAAAAATTCAGCGATTTTTAAGCATGAAATCGGCGTTTGGCTTGATGGCTTAATAATCACGCTGTTTCCGGCGGCAACAGCAGAAGCAATCTGATGGCACACCAAATTTACCGGGTGGTTAAACGCTGAAATCGCAAGCACAGGGCCAATTGGCTCCCGCAGGGTAAACGCAATATGATACTCTGTACCGGAGGCGCGATCCATGGTAATCTGATCGCCATTCAACTCAAGCGCGGTATCGCCACACATTTTTACCGTATTTATAGCTCTTGTTACCTCAATTCTCGCATCTTTCAAAGGCTTTCCCCCTTCTTGCACAATAGCCAAAGCAAGCGCTTCGTGATTCTCTTTTATCATCTGTGAAACCGCATATAAAATCTCCGCGCGCCTGTACGCAGGCATTTTTTTCATAACTGCGTGAAACGAGTAGTTTGCATTCTTCAATGACTGCTCTAAAGCTCCTGCATCTGCTTGCTCAACTTTTGCAATAAACTCACTGCTATAAGGACTTTGTATATCCTTAAATATATTAGTTGGTTTTGCGTTTTGTACAAATAATTTGTATTGTTTCATATTATCTTTCATTTTCAAGATTTACTTTTTCCTTCAGCTCTTTCACCAAAACCGTATAATTTTCAGAATAATCTACCGGAACATCTATCAAATAAATCCCCTCTTTTTGAAGACAGTCGGTAAGAAGCGGCAACAATTCTTCTGCAGATTCAATACGATAACCATGCGCCCCATAACTTTCCGCATACTTTACAAAGTCCGGATTTCCATAATCAAGCCCGAAAGATTTTAAATTCATCGCTCTCTGCTTCCATTTAATCATGCCGTAAGCGCCGTCGTTTATCACCAAAACCACAAGACTTAACCCGAGCCGCACCGCTGTTTCAAGCTCTTGAGAATTCATCATAAAACCCCCATCTCCTACCACCGCAAGAACCTTTTTCTCTAGATGCAACAGTTTCGCCGCCATTGCCGAAGACAAGCCCGCCCCCATTGTGCCGAGCGCATTATCAAGAAGCAGGGTGTTTTCCTTGTAGGCTTTGTAATTTCTCGCAAACCATATTTTATACATGCCGTTATCAAGGACAACAATGCCGTCAGCAGGCATTGCCTTGCGCACGTCGGAAACAATTCTTTGCGGCAGAAGAGGAAATCCCTTATCATCCTGCTTTTCCTGAATATGCCTCTCCAGTTCGTCCTTGTTCCTGTTAAAGTTTTCAAAATTCCACGAATCCTGCCTCTTCACCGCTCTTTGCAAACAGAGAAGGATATTTCGTATGTCTCCAATCACCTCCAATTGAGGAAAATAAATTGAATCCACCTGCGCCGACAAAAAATTAATATGAATAACGCGGCGTTTATCGGCATTGCGCATAAGAAATGGTGGCTTTTCTACAACATCATGTCCGATATTAATGATAAGATCCGCATCATCAATAATCTGATGCAAATAATCTCCGCTACTTAACGCCGCCGTGCCAAGAAAAAGAGGATGCCTTTCATCAACGACGCCCTTTCCCATCTGCGTGTTAAAAAACGGAATCCCCGTTGCATTAATAAAAGCGTCCAGCGTTGTGGAGATATGCTGTCTGTTCGCGGCCGCTCCAACGAGAATGAGAGGCTTTTGAGATTTTGCAATCATTTCAACAGCTTGCGCGATTGCCTGCTCTCCAGCAATTGGCCTGCGGGGCCTTGTTACCGCCAAAAGGCTTGCATCCGCCTGCTCCATAGAAATATCTTCAGGAAATTCAAGGTGCACCGGGCCGGGACGTTCTTCTTGCGCAACTCGGAACGCTTCTCTCACCATATCTGGAACTTTATTCCCGGAAACAATTTGGGTAGCGTATTTTGTGATTGGCCGCATGAGTTCAACAACATTGACTACCTGAAAATGCCCTTGCTTATTTTCCTTAATAGGCTTTTGACCGGTAATAATCACCATCGGCATTCCGCCCAGAAGGCCGTACGCGGCTGAAGTAACGAGGTTAGTGGCTCCGGGGCCAAGCGTGGAAAGACACACGCCTGCTCTTCCCGTAAGCCTGCCGTATGTTGCCGCCATAAACCCGGCAACCTGCTCATGCCGCGTTAAAATAAACCGAATGCTTGACGTGCGTATCGCTTCAAGGAGGGGCAAATTTTCCTCGCCCGGTATGCCAAAAATATATTCTACGCCCTCGTTTTCCAGTGCTTTTACAAACAAATGAGACGCATCCATAAAAATATAGAGAAACACTTTTAGACGCCCTTCATCGTAACATATTTTTAAAAATTTTTATCTATGGCTTCTTTTTAAATGAAGTGATACACTCACCTTTTGAAGATTACAGGAAAGTTGGAGAGTGGGCAAGATAAACATGAGAGGATACAATACCTCTGGCTCTTCTCGTAAACTTGTGACTTTTCTCCCCTCTAAAACGTTTTATATAACAGAAACATGTTTCTATGGCGCCAAAGGATAGTGCAATGCCCAAAAGTGGAGGGTTCGTTGCCGCGGCACAGCAAGATATAGTGAATTTTCATGCGATCTATGAGCTGTATAGAGAACGCGTATTTCGCTACATCCGCTTTCACGTACCTACAAAAGAAGTGGCAGAAGATTTGACAAGCGAATCCTTTATAAAAGCCATATCTGCGTTTTCACGCTTTAATGGTCGAGAAGCTGAATGTGCTTCGTGGCTTTACACAATTGCGGGAAACACAATTGCCGATTGGTACCGTAAAAAACAGGAAGTGCCGCTGGATGAAAAAATAGAAAATCCAGCAGGCGAACAGTGCGTAGAAAAAATTAATAATAAGATTGATGCGAGAATTGAACAGGATCAACTGCTTTTTTGCATTAATCAGTTAGCTGAAAAAGAACGGCTGGTGCTTATCTTAAAAACATTTGAGGAATTGACCTTTCAACAAATTGCAAATCTCCTGCAGAAGAAAGAATCTGCGATAAAAATGCTCTACTACCGCTCCCTCACTAAGCTGAAAAGTGTGGCGCAAAAATGTTTTCGCTCTCAACTATGAATATTACTACCGAGTGGATCCAAAAAGCGCTCCAAAAAAGAGCAAACAGGCTTGAGAAACATCTCTCAAACGAGTTTCGCGCTCAACTGGACAGCCTTGTTGAAAAAAAAATCCTTGAATGTAAAGCTCGTGCCGATACACACCTGCGCGAGCAAGAAGATAACTCTCTGCGCTCTTTTTTCACATACTTTATGAAAAAACAATCTGCAATCATGATTGGAGTAGGAACAGTTGCCGTGCTGGCAGTGCTTGTGATAAGTACACAGAACAGGCGCGTACGCACTGCACAGCCCGTACCAAATGAAATAGATATTCTGCTTGCGAGCGTATCCACTGATCCGCAAGAGATTGAACAAGCGCTTTCAGACATGGACGGCTTAGATGAATCCCTTGATCAAGAACTCGTGTTTGACGAGGATTCAACTGGAGAAGGGCGCATACAACCGCCTTCGCAAAAATCCGCTCCAACACCGGACACTTCAGCAAAAAATCCAACAAATAACAAAGCAGGAATAAAAGTACCGAGTGTAGACATTTCCTCGCTTGATGCGCTTTTAGGAGACATGGACCAATTAAAAGCCTCAAGCGACACCTCTTTTTCTGATTTAGACGGAATAGACGAGAAGGAAGATAGCATTATTACTCTATAAATTTTCTTAATTCCCGTTTGATACGATTTTTTTATGAAAATCGTACTTAAACCATTACCTCACTCTCTATGAAAAAATTAGCACTCTTTGCCTTCAGCCTGATTTTCGTTCTTCCGTCAGTTGCATTTGGGGCGACAGGAGATCGACTAAAGCAAGCTGATCCAACAAAACTGCAAAATCTAGGGGCAAGCATGGTTGATAAGCGAGTTACTACCATTACGAAGTACGACTCTGCTCTTGCAAAAACAAAATATATTTCAGAGCCGACTCTTACCGCCATACGTGGCGAGTTAAATAAAATCACTAGTGAACTTTCAAGCCTGAAAGCAAAAATCATGAATGAAACTGATATTCCAACCCTGCGCGCAGATGTCAAATCAATTGTTACAAACTATCGCGTGTATCAGGTGTTCCTGCCTCAATCCGCAGGCATCGTTGCGGTAGATCGCATGAGGGCGTATAGCACAAAACTTGATGAAGTCAGTACAAAAATTGGAGCCAAAGCAGATGAAGTTGAAGGACAAGGAAAAGATGTCAGCGAAGTGCGATCTCTGCTTTCTTCCGCGACCGCAAACATCGCATCTGGAAAAACCTCAACAGACGCGGCGCTTGAAAAATTTAACGGAATGAGTGTTTCTAACCCGGAAGGCGCGCGTACTCTCCGCATAGACGGCCGCTCGTCGCTTCAGACTGCCCGCACAAACTTCTCTTCAGCGCGCGTAAGCCTGCGCGATGCCGTTCAAAAACTGAAACAGCTTGTTGGAACAACTCAATAAACTTCGATGAACCTTTAAAAAAACAGCTCGCGCAAACGGGCTGTTTTTTGAATTTCAGAAACTTCATTAAAATTGGCAGGGGCGCCAGGGCTCGAACCTGGAAGAAGGGTTTTGGAGACCCTCATGATACCATTTCATCACACCCCCCTGCTACTTATACTGGATCACCTTCACTTAAACTGTCTTCCTCTCATGATCCACCGTCTTGTATATTCTCTTCCGATGGTGCTTGATCTTCGGTTTCTTTCCACTTTTTTACCTCCTGCTGATGTTCAAGCACTTCTGCGGGAACAAGTTTTCCTGATTCTATTTGTTCCTGTAACCTCAACGCCAAATCTTTTATCGAAAGATCTAATTCATCAATAATATCCAGATGATTCACTAAAATATATTCGTACCGGTCTATTTCATTTCCCGTTGCCTCGTTAAACGTAGGAGACCCGCCCGCATAAAACGTAAATTTTGAATCTCCGTATGTATTTAAATTGCTGTCGCTAATCCACTGGTCAATTTTGCTTTTATCCGCACTGGTAAGATTATCAAGAATGATTGAAGCAATGAGCGAACGGTTTAAATAATCCATCCGTAGCGGGTCAATCTTTGGTTTTTGCTCTCCGCACGAAGATAAAATGAGAGAAACAAGCACAACGGACACGAGAAACCACGTCCGTTTTTTATATATTGATGTTGCCATGTTTTTATTTTACTTCTTTATGAGGCGTGTGCGCCCTGCACCATCTGCAATATTTGCTTAAGGGCTCGCCCTTATTGGATAGAATTTTGTACTTTATCTTTGGACCCTTGTGCAATCTGTAATTTCGGCGATTACAGCCGGATTTTGTGCATACCCCCCATACGTAGTTATTTGCCATAGTATTGAAATTATATAGAAAAATGTTCTTGGAAATTGTAGCGTTTTCATGCTCGCGTGTCAATCAAACTTAAGCGGCATCTATGCAAATGCTTCAAACTTATCCATTGCGCCGAGCGCTTCTGCTACCGGCTTATAGGTAATCGCGCCTTTATAGGTGTTTAACCCTTTGCCAAAGCCTGTGTCCTCTTTGAGGGCGCCGATGCCGTTATTCGCCAATTTTCGCAGATAAGGCAATGTTGCGCTCGTTAAGGCAACGGTGGAAGTTCGCGGGTATGCTCCGGGCATGTTGGTAACACAGTAATGAATAACGCCGTATTCAATAAAAATCGGGTCCGAATGTTTTGTTGGCTTTGAAGTTTCAATGCATCCGCCCTGATCAATGCTCACGTCCACAATAACCGATCCTTTTTGCATGCTTTGCACCATTTCTCTTGTAACAACATATGGAGCCTTCGCGCCGGTAACAAGCACCGCACCAATAACCACGTCCGCGTCTTTCACGTGCTCACGCACCGCCTCGGGCGTATACGCGAAGATGTTCGCTTTTCTGCCCAGACTTTCGCGCAAATACCCCATCCGCTCATCATGCAATCCAAACACGCACACATTCGCACCCATGCCATACGCGGTTTTTGCGGCATGCCTGCCGACAACCCCATCTCCAATAACCACCACTCTGCCGTAAAAATTTCCTAAAATTTCTCCGATCAGCACACCCTTGCCCTCATTAAACTTTGCAAGATAAAAACTTCCTACGTGTACCGCCATATTGCCGGCAATTGCGCTCATCGGGGCAAGAAGCGGCAACCGCCGATACTGATCCTCTACTGTTTCATAGGCTATGCCTGTTGTCTTTGTTTCAAGCAATCTTGCGGTGAGCATTTTGGTAACGCCAGCAAGATGCAAGTACGTAAACAGCATCTGCCCGTTTAAAAATTGATATTCGCTCTCCAAAGGTTCTTTCACTTTCATCACGATATCCGCCTCCCATGCCTGATCGTTTTTAACTACCTCTGCCCCGACAGCCTGATACTCCTCATCAGCAAAGCCGGATCCAACCCCGGCGCCTGCTGAAACAAAAACAGTATGCCCTTCTTTGGCAAGTATCTTCGCCCCCTCTGGCGTTAATGCCACTCTATTTTCTTTGTCTTTGATCTCTTTGAGAACGCCTATTTTCATATAGAGTACAGCTTTCTTATTGTTTCGCCCTCTCCAAAAAACAGTAAGCGTGCTGTGGTTATACGATGAGTAAAGACTTGTTCATCTAATAATGCGCTAACGCGGCGATTTTTTCAATCTCACTGAATTTTTGAACAACGCCGAACGTAAAGAGCGCCTGCCCCGGAAATGTTACAGACTGATCTTCGTGCGAAAAAAGCAGGCCGTCAAAAGGAGACTTGATGACCTCTATGGTTTCTCCAAACACATTTCTCACTTTTCCTAGTATCTTTCCTTTGGTGATGCGCTGGCCGGGCTTTACCCGATATTCAATAATACCGGTTGATTGCGTGCATACGCGCGCTTCAATGTAGAACATTTCATCGGGAATAGTTATTGAAAGCGGCTTTGCCGTACCTTTCAGCATTTCTAAAGATGTAAGAAAACGCCACACAGATTCCGCTCCCGCCTGCCGAAAATTTTCCATCACCACAAGCGGCCCACCCAGCTCAACGGTTACAGCCGGAATGCCACGCAAAACAAGCGCTCCCGTGAGACATTTTCCAAGAGAATAACCTGTATTTTTTTCCGTATCAATCGCATACGGAAATTCAAGCGCAGAGGCAAGAGCAAGCATTTCTTGCAATATCTTGTTTTTTTTCAATTCAGCGGGATAATCCACGAGCGTATATGCAATAGAGTTCACTGAATCGGTGTGGAAATCAATCACATAATCAGGCTTTGTTTCAACGATCGTGTGAAATATCATTGCCGCAAGGCGCTCTGGTATAGATCCGTGCTCGTCTCCGGGGAAATTTCTGTTTAAATCCTCTGCGGCTATTGGATCGTGCCGAGAGATTGTTTCAAACCCCATCACATTCAATATAGGAATGCCAAACAGCTGTCCTTTGAGAAGCGGTGTTTTTTCAAGCCACTTGAAAATTGTCTGAATAAGAGCCGTACCAGTAACCTCATCGCCATGAATGGCGGCTGTAAGCCACACTGTTGGCCCCTCTTTTTCCGATTCCGCCGCAAAAAAAGGGATTCTGCGTACTGTTCCGTCTATGCCTTTGCCAAGAGGAATGAATTCTTTTTTGATGAACATATAAAGGGCATTGTATCACTTCCAAAAAAACCGATGAATTTTCTTTTGGTGGGCCGGGAGGGATTCGCCCTATCATCCGATAGGGCGCCCCGTCGCATGACGGGGCGAACCATTATGTTTCTTGGTGGGCCGGGAGGGATTCGCCCTAT
>Ga0209211_10007260_pt1 | contig 15623 bp, 14 predicted proteins | sample RifGroA2_FD_183992 | JGI IMG/M metagenome (GOLD analysis project Ga0209211, IMG submission 183992) | Groundwater microbial communities from Rifle, Colorado, USA - Groundwater A2 (SPAdes) (version 2) | ecosystem: Environmental > Aquatic > Deep subsurface > Groundwater | place: Rifle, Colorado... | reverse complement strand
AGAGGATAATACATTCCCATTCTATTTTGTAGTTTATTCTCGCCCATTTTAATTATCACAGAACTCTTTTTTCAGAAAGAAAGTTTAGGCAGTTTAAAAATATAACTGAATTCTCCATTAAAACGGGTTGTCTAATTATGTAATTAAAAAAAACAAGAAAAAAAAGCAAAGTTTAATCAGAAAAAGAGTAAAGCTTACTCTTTATTAACGTTTGCTGCTTTTGGGCCTCTGTCGCCTTCTTCAACATCAAATGTGACTGTGTCATTCTCGTTTATTGTTACGCCTTCAGTTAATCCGGATTTATGAACAAAGTACTCTTTTCCGTCTTCGCCGGCTATAAAACCAAATCCTTTCATCACATTGAAGAATTTTACTGTTCCTTTCATTTTTTCACCTCCTTAATCCTTTTTTGATTTTTTAATTATCAATCTGCACTTATCGCACAGATAATTCTGCAACTGGCCTTTATTAAACACCAGCCTCTTCTTGCATAACCCGCAATGCTTGACTATCTTGTAATTAACCATCCCATCTCCTCCTGAAAGGCCTTGACCCGCCAGACCCTCTGCTGTCTCTTCCGTCATTACTCCTTCCATCACTGCCCCTTCTGTTATGCCCCCAGTTAGTTCTCCTGTCATTACTCCTTCCGTCACCGCTTCTGTTATGCCCCCAGTTAGTTCTTCTGTTGCCTCTCCTGTCATCTCCCCTGTCAGCCTGGACGGCCATTACTCTTTCGATATAAGGCCTTTCCATCTTCTCAATTATAAATTCGCGGTATTCAGACAAAACCCTGGTAAAGTTATCATGGTCAAAATCACAAAGCAGGTTAATCACTTTTCCTTCTTCCCCGGCACGGGCAGTTCTGCCTATTCTGTGGACGTAATCTTTAGCATCCTTTGGGATCTCATAGTTATAGATATGGGAAACATCTTCAATATGCAGGCCGCGGGAAGCAACATCAGTGCAGACTAATACACCCACATCGCCCTGATTGAATGTTCTCATTGTGTTTGTCCTTTTATTCTGGGATAAGCCGCCATGAATGGCAATTGCATTAATCTTGTTGATTCTGAGGTTTTTAACAACAAAGTCAACAGTTCTCCTTGAATTGCAGAAAACCATGACTAAGCTGGACTTTTCATGCTGCAATAAATGCACAAGCAGAGACAGCTTCATGTTTTTTTCAATGTTATAATAAACCTGCTTAAGCTTAGAAGGGTCAACATATTTCTTGGCTGAAACCAGTATTGGCCTGGCCATGTGATGGTTAGCTATTTCTTTTACACCCGATGAAATTGTAGCTGAGAAACACAAGGTTTGCCTCTTAGCAGGGCAAGCCCTGATAATCCTTTCCACATCTTCCATAAACCCCATGTCAAACATCCTGTCAGCCTCGTCTAAAACCAGCAATTTTATCTTAGACATATCAATTGTTCTTCTTTGGAGATGGTCCAGCAGCCTGCCCGGGGTAGCCACTACTACATCTGCCCTGGACAGACCATGAATTTGCGGGCCGATAGAAACCCCGCCATAAATAGTCATTATGTTTAAATGCTTCTTGTGTGAAAGCTGCCTAAGCGATTCTTTTACCTGCTCTGCAAGCTCTCTTGTCGGAGTTAATATCAATGCCTGCAACCCACCATTAGAAACAACGTGCTCTACAATGCCGCAGCCAAAAGCCAGTGTTTTTCCTGAGCCTGTTGCTGATTCTCCAATCACATCCTTACCCTCCATGATGTGAGGGATGGATTTAGACTGGATTTCAGTTGGCTCAGCAAATCCTGATTCCCTTATTACTGTTAATAGTTCTTGGCTTAAGCCAAATTTTTCAAACATTTTATACCTCGTCAAAGCACTTTGTTAAGAAAAAGCGAAATGTCCATAAAACAAGTGCTTTCTCACTTATGCTCTTTAACTGGGGATATTGGCGTTTAGTATATAAATGTTTCTATTTTATAACTACTAGAATGTGACTATCTAATGAGTTTTAACGTCGCCGTTAGTTATCGTTTGGCAGTTTTCCGTTCATCGTCAAAATGGTTTGAACAAATCTAGCAACGCAAATATAAAAAGGATTATTGCAGAGATTTTTGGCAAGCGATTTCTGAACTGTACTTACTCGCATAATCAATTGAGCAATACACGCGAAAATCGTAGATTTTCGGTGTCCTGAAAATGCAAGGCATTTTCATGACATGCTCGTTCGTAATAAGCAAAGAACATTATCCATTGCTCAATTGTCAAAAATGTGACGCATTTTTGAGCATGCTCAGAAAAGTTTTGCTTTTCCGACACATCAAAAATTGAAAATTTTGGAGTGTGATCAGAAAAGTTTTGCTTTTCCGACATATTTGTGTTCTTTGCTATATTTGAGATTTTTACCATAATCTATTTAAACATAAGTCTGTGTTTACCATCCAATGAAGCAACAAGACATAAATAAGGTAGAGCGAGTGGTTTTAATATCTGCAATAGTTCTTGTTCTGATAGGAATAGTTGAAATCGTTGTCGGCAATTATACAAACAGCGTTGGTTTGATTGCAGATGGCATAGACTCAATGAGCGATTCCGTGATATCTTTTATGGTATGGTTTGGGCTTAGAATTTCAAGGAGGCAAGCTGATAAAAAATTCCATTTTGGCTATTATAGGGTAGAAACCCTAATGTCATTGATAGTTTCAATGATTATGGTTGCAATGAGCATTTACATTTTCTATAATGCTTATTTAAGGATTAAAAGCCCCATAGAACTGAATTACCCACTTTTAGGAATGGCCACCCTTGTTGCAGGCGGCTTAATATCGTTGTGGCTATCAATAATAAAAAACAGGCTTGCAAAAAAATACAATTTGCTTTCTCTTGAGGCTGATGCAAAAGCCTCTATTAAAGACTGGACTAGCTCTTTTATAATTTTAGCAGGAGTTTTCCTTTCATATTTGGGATTTAGATGGGGGGATTCTTTAGGCGCATTAATTGTTGGAGTTTACATAATTTCAGTTGCAGTTACCACAATAAGAAGCGCTTCATTAATTCTTATAGATGGCTTTAATAACCCTGAGCTAATAAAAGATATCTCAAAAATAATCAGAAAATATCCGAAAATCAGGCTAAAGGACTTAAAACTCAGAATGACCGGGCCTTACATAATAGGAGAGTTTACTATAACTGTTGACAGCGGGATGAGCATCGGCGAGGTATACAAAATAAAGAGCAAGATGAGGGAAGAGATAATGAAAAAAGTAGAAGGTGTAAAAGACCTGACTATTCTTGCAGACCCCGAAAGCGAATAAATAAAGTAATTACGCTACTACATTACCTACAAAATCACGGAGTTTTTGGTAACTTGAAAATGGAAAACTGCCCTCTTCTCGTTTAGGACTTCAAATTTATTGAGTTTAACAGAGGTTATATATCATTTCTTCAGCCAAAGAATCTCTTCCTTATCCAGATTTAATTCATCTGCAATCTCTTTTGCCATCTCTTTGTTCTTTCTGAAAATAACCTTGAAATATTCAATATCCTTCAAGACCTCTCTGGCAGAAGAGTGCGTGCGCTCAGCTATTTTAGATGCAATTGCCTTTTTCTTCAATGATTTCTGCTTTGCCCACCAGAGCTTTAATAATCTGCCAGTTGGCTTGTACTGGACAAATTTATGGTATTTCTCATCTTTAGAAACAGCAACTCCAGCTGTAATTAAAGCGTTGATATAAACCAAGAATCTCCAGTGCTGCCATCTTTTAATGCGCCTGTTAAAGACATCCGCTTTGCTTAACTTATCATAAGCCCTGGCTAAATCCGCCGGCTTTTCATACTCCAGAGGCAAGTTCTCATCCAGCCACAAAAACTGCTCACCTACATCTTCCTTAACATTGTCAAATGCTGTGATTGCTAATTTAGGGTCAGTTGTCTTGAATATCTTCATTAAAGCATTGATTATGCTCTCTTCCCGGTCCCTTTCAGATAATTCATCAATCTCTTCCTTTGTTACTGTTTTCTTTTCACCTGCCAATGCATCTAAATTATTAACAGCTGCCCTGCAGTCGCCGCCTGCACGCCTTGCCAGAATTTTTAACGCATCTTCATCTGCTTTTATCTTTTCTTTATCACATATATGCTTTAAAACACTAAAGATATCCAGATAGCCCATTGGCTTAAATTCAATTAAAACAGACTTATTCCTCAGTGTGCTGAATTTTGCATCCCACGGGTTTGTTGCAGTTAAGATTATGGGGAAGGTTGTTTTTTCTATTAAATCATACAACGCCTGTATTCCTCCCCTGTCCTCTTTGCCACTTAAACCATCAATCTCATCAACCAGGATAATTTTTCCTTTAGAGAACAATGAATGCTGGTTAACAGCAGAGCCGACTTTTTGCTCAATCTGCTCTTTGTTCCTGAATTCGGAGGCATTAACCTCAAAAACCTCCAGGCTTAATTCATTAGCTATAGCATAAACAGAGCATGTTTTTCCAGTGCCGGAAGGGCCGTAGATTAAGGCAGCTTTCTTTTTTTGCTTCCCGATGTTTTCTATAAAGCTTTTTAATTCCTTTATAACAGAATCCTGGCCATAAATCTCCCGGGTTGTTTTTGGGCAGTATTTTTTTGTGAAAGGCAGCATAGGAAACAGAATAATTTCAAAGTTTTTAAGGTTTTGTATTTGTTTTTGGCATATATCTCCAAGAGATATAGAGTGAATTGTTTGTATATTTCCCAACTACATCCCACATTTGGATATCTTCCAAAGTGGGGAGTTTTCTATTAAAATATGTTTTCATTGTTACTTGATTGCCTTTTTCATTAAAACATATCATATGCAGGTTACTCATCGCCATTACTAAACCATACCCGCCCCCTTTTCCTTCTGCAAGAGGAGGATGATAATGGTCATGTTTATCAGTAGAAGCTCTTTCAGCAGCCTCTTCTGCAGTGTGGTACTTCAAAAGGCTTTTTTCATGTTTTGCTAACCCAACATCAGACCATCTACTGCTTGTTGGCCCAGGATGTTTTTTGCCTGTTTTTTTGAATTCTAAACTGAGTTTAAACCATTCGAACCAGTCTTTAACATCAAAACCATCTCCTTCATCTTCGATTTTTGCCTTGAAATAGCCTTCTTTTAGCTGATAGCTGATTTTGATTTTTTTATCTTTTTTACGTTTATTGCCGTGTTCAACAGCATTGCCTACCAATTCCAAAAAGGAGGACAATATATCACCTGCAGATGAGTGCTTTAGATCCTTAGGGAACAACCCTTCAAAATAATCATAGTATGGCTCTACAAGAGTTAAAGCTTCATCAGTAGACAAATTAATTACAAAATAATCCCCTGCCTGCTGTACCAGGCTTTCTATGTCTTTCGCTCCAGCCAATTTTTTACCCCTAGAAATCAGAGGTTTGCCCCCTTTTTTTGTTTTGAAGTTGAGCATCATATTTAAATTTATCCATCGCAACCTTTAAATAAAACTACACTCATTCTCTTTGGTTATGGAATTACCGCAGCATTACAACGCAAAAGAATCAGAGCCAAAATGGCAGGCTTTTTGGGAAAAGGAAAAGATATACAGCTTTGACCCTAAAAGCAAGGCAGAGATTTACTCAATAGACACGCCTCCGCCAACTGTTTCCGGCAAGATGCATCTGGGCCATGCCTTCAGCTATTCACAGCAGGATTTTGTAGTAAGGTTCCACAGAATGCTGGGGAAAAATGTTTTCTATCCTTTCGGCACAGATGACAACGGAATACCCACAGAAAGGCTAATTGAAAAAACAAAAAATGTAAAGGCATTCCAGATGAAAAGGCAGGAATTCATTAAACTCTGCCTGGACACTTTGGAAAAAGAGCTAAGGCCAAAATATATAGAGGACTGGAAAAGGATTGGAATGAGCTGCCAGTGGGATATTTTTTATACAACAATCAATGAGCACTGCCAGAAAATCTCCCAAAGAAGCTTTATTGAATTATTTAATATGGGAAGAGCCTACAGGAAGGAAGCTCCAACAATGTGGTGCCCTGAATGCCAGACAGGGATTTCGCAGGTTGAATGCCAGGATAAAATACTGGATTCTTATTTTAGCGATATAATCTTCAAGGTTGACGGAAAAGATCTGATAATAGCAACAACAAGGCCTGAGCTTTTAGCTGCCTGCGTTGCTGTTTTTTATCATCCTGATGACAAAAGGTACCAAAAGTATAAGGGAAAAATGGCAAAAGTTCCTTTATTTGATTCTGAAGTTCCTATTATGCCTGATGAAAGGGCTGACCCTGAAAAAGGCACAGGAATAGTAATGTGCTGCACATTTGGAGACCAGACAGATATGGAATGGCAGAAAGCCCATAGCCTTCCGATAAAAGAAGCAATAACAAAAGACGGAAAAATGACAAAGCTGGCCGGCAAATACGAAGGCATGAGCATCCAAACAGCAAGAAAGATGATTTTGGAGGATTTAAAGGATGCAAGGCTTTGCATTGGCCAGGAGCCAATAAAGCATGCGGTTAATGTCCATGAAAGATGCGGGACAGAGATAGAATTCTTGCATTCAAAGCAATGGTTTATCAGATATCTTGATTTAAAGGAAGATATGCTGAAATGGGGGAATGAGCTTAAATGGTACCCTGAGCATATGAAAAGCAGGTATGAGCACTGGGTTAAAGGCCTGCAGTGGGACTGGCTTATTTCAAGGCAGAGGTATTTTGGAGTTCCATTCCCAATCTGGTATTGCAGTAAATGCGAAGAGGTGATTTTAGCAGATGAAAAAAAGCTGCCAATTGACCCGTTAAAAGACAATCCGCCAATTAAGGAATGCCCAAAATGCAAATCCAAAGAATTTATCCCGGAGAAAGATGTCCTGGACACATGGGCAACTTCATCTTTAACCCCGCAACTGGCAATTGAGCTAATGCCCAAAGAAACACAAAAAAGGCTTTTTCCTATGTCTTTAAGGCCGCAGGCGCATGATATTATAACGTTCTGGCTGTTTAACACAGTTGTCAAGTCTAGATTGCATTACAAGGTAAACCCATGGAAAGATGTTATGATAGCAGGGCATGCTCAAGACCCGCACGGGAAAAAAATGTCAAAGTCAAAAGGAAATGTTATAGAGCCGCAAGATGTTATTGGGAAATATTCTGCTGACTGCCTAAGATTCTGGGCAGCAAGTTCCAGGCTGGGAGATGATTTGCCTTACCAGGAGAAAGATTTGGTAACAGGGCAAAAGTTCATCACAAAGCTTTGGAATGCCTCAAGATTTGCCTTTATGCATCTGGCTGATTACAAGGGGGAAAAGCCAAAGAAACTGGAGATTGTTGATAGATGGGCATTATCCAAATTAAGCAGGATTGTAAAGGATGTAACTGAATATTTTAACCAGTATGAATATTTCAAGACAAAAATGGACACAGAAAATTTCTTTTGGCATAGCTTTTGCGACAATTACATGGAGATTATCAAAGACAGGCTTTATAATCCTGACAGAAGAGGCAAGGAAGCAAGGATAAGCGCGCAATATGGCTTGTATCATTCATTATTGACTATCCTAAAATTAATCGCTCCTATAATGCCCCATATAACAGAAGAGCTTTACCATGCCTACTACAAAGAGCACGAAAAAGACAAGAGCATCCATATTTCAGCATGGCCTAAAGCTGACAAGCCAGATGAAGAAGCAGAGAAGATTGGTGAATTGGTTGTTTATGCTGCTGTGCATGCAAGAAGGGCAAAAACAGAAAAAAATTTATCATTAAAAGAGCCATTAAAAAGATTAGTTTTAGCTGGTAAGATAGCTGAAAAGGATTTTGAATTGGTTAAAGATGATATAACTGCAGCAACAAGAGCTGAAAAGCTGGAATATATAAAATTAAAGACTGATTCTAAGATAGATTTTGAGCACGAGATTGAGGTTTAAATCTTTCTAATTCTTGGGCCTTCCTTAGTATCCTCAACAATAAATCCTTTCTCTTTTATTTCTTTCCTTGCCTTATCAGCCTTTTCCCATTCCCTGTTTTTTCTTGCGTTTTCCCTTTCCTCAACTAATTGCAGGATTTCACCGGGGATATTTTCTTTTTTGAAGTCTATAATGCCTAAAACAGAATCAAATTCCTTCATTAATTTAAGGATATCATCAGCATTTTTCTTAGAAATCTTTTCCTTGTTGATATCTGTGATGAAGCTAAACACAACAGCCAGGGCTTCTGAGATATTGAGGTCATCATCCATCTTCTCTTCAAACTTCTTTCCGGCATCATCAATCAGTTTCTTTATTTTCTTATTGTCTTCCCTGCCTTTCTCTTCCATTAATTTAAGAATAAAGTTCTGCAGCCTTTCAATAGCATTTTTAGCTGCCTCCAGGCCTTCAAAACTGAAATTAAGCTTCTGCCTGTAGTGGCTGCTTATCAGCAGATACCTTACCGGCTTTGCTTCATAGCCTTTGATAAACAAATCCCTTAAAGTGTAAAAATTGCCGAAGCTTTTGGCCATCTTTTTATTGTCAACCAATAAATGCTCATTATGAAACCATAAATTGACAAATTTTTTTCCGGTTGCAGCTTCTGACTGGGCAATTTCATTCTCGTGGTGGGGGAATACCAAATCAACTCCGCCGGAATGAATGTCAAATGTCTCTCCCAGGTATTTTATGGACATCACAGAGCATTCAATATGCCAGCCTGGCCTGCCTTTTCCTATCTCAGTTTCCCAGGAAACATCCCCATCCTCTGCTGTATAGCCTTTCCATAAAGCGAAATCCTTGGCGTTTTCCTTTTCATAAGAATCCTGGCTGACTCTTGCGCCTACTTTCAATTCTTTTATTTTGGTATGGCTAAGCTTTCCGTAATTCTTAAATTTGGAGATGTCATAGTAAACAGAGCCGTTATCTGTTTTATAGGCATATCCTTTGTCAACCAGTTTTTTAATTAAAGCTGCCATCTCTTTGATGTTTTCAGTTGCCCTTGGGTAAACATCTGCTTCTTCAATGTTTAATGTTTTAATATCCTCAAAAAATGCTTTTGTATACCTCTCTGTGTATTCACTTAAAGAGATTCCTTCCCTCTGGGAAGCTGCTATTGTCTTATCATCCACATCTGTTATGTTCATAACATGCTTTACCTTAAATCCCTTATGCCTTAGGTACCTTTTAAGAATGTCTGTAGCCAAATATGCCCTGTAATTTCCAATGTGGGCGAAATCATAAACAGTAGGGCCGCAGGAATAGATTCCAACTAAATTGCCTTTTAATGGCTTGAATACTTCCTTTTTTCTTGTTAATGTGTTGTAAAGTTTCAAAGTCATTTTATTTATATTGTATAATATCTACTTAAATACTTTTCCATAAAAAATAAGCGGAGGCTGGGACTTGCACCCAGGAATAAGAGGGTTGCAGCCTCTCGCCCTAACCTGAAAAGGCTTTTTCTCCTTCCCATTTAGCTGCTTGGCTACCTCCGCATAAGAGAACCAATCTTTTTTTGTAAGAGATTCTTGGGATATAATAACCAAATTTTTTCCATATTAGGTATCTACTATACTTTTTCATACTTGAAAAACCGATTTCTTTTATCCATTTTTCAAGCATTTTTGGACCACTTATATAAACTCCGATTGTTTTGTTTATTTTATTGGTTCTGGTTTGTATTTTAAAAGCTTTTTGTTTTAATAAGCTAGTTAATTGCGATACTAGCTTTTTACTTGATGTTTTGATTTCGACTCTAGGGTAAGAAGGATATTTTCCTTTTTTGGACTTTGAAAAATAAAGTGAACCATCTGCTTCAAATAGTCCCCGTATAACATGTTTGCTAAATTTCCAATTTAGATACTTTTTCGGAATTTCTGCATTCATTGTTTTATTTTTATTGGTTATTCCGACTTCATTAATTAAATATTCAACAAATTTTTTGCTATATAACTCTAATTTTAAAGATTTGCCTAATTTTTCTTTTTTTATTCTGATTTTTGGTTTCTTTCTTGCTATTTTTGTGATTAATTCTGAAAGTTTGGAAAAGTATTCCTGGTCATCTTTAGCATCTCCTGTTATTTCTAAACCATAAACCCTTTTGGTAGGGTAGTACCATAGTGACCCATCTCCCAAAATCATACCAACTAGTTCATAAAAATTCAATTTTTGAGTTAAATTTTTTGTTTTCATATTAATTCTTAATTTTGGAAATCAAAAATTTAATGAAAAAATTAATTTAATGGCTTAATCAGCTCCTCCTTAAACTCTTTTTCATCATCGCTTAATTTATATGATTTTACAGCAATTACGCTTCCTTGGTAAATGCCAACTATAAAATAGGATAAAACAGGCTGCGCAATCTTTAAGTCAGTCTCAGACGGCCTTGGGGGATGGTCTGGATGCGAGTGGTAAACGCCGATAATGTCAAGGCCTTTCTTCCTTGCATGCTCATCAATTTTTTTGTATTCATTAGCGTCAATCTCAAACCTGTCAACAGCCCTCTCCTTGTTTATGTTCTCTGCTTCAACAACCTCTTTAACAAATTTCCGGTTATTTTTTATTTCACCCAGCAATAAGCCGCAGCCTTCGTTAGGGTATGCCTGCTTTAGATGATTAGTAACCTTGTCCAAATCCGCCTGCCTGATAAAAACGCCAAAATACTCATCCTCCCAAAAATTCTTGCTGATATACCTGTCAGCATTATCTGGAAAGACAGTTACAACAATGCCTTTATCTAATTTTTTAGCTGTTTCCAAAGCGCCAAAAGCAGCTGCTCCGCTGCTTAACCCTATAAACAAGCCTTCTTCTTTTGCAACCCTTTTAACCATGTCATAAGCATCTTCAGTTTTAACCCTGATTTTTTTGTCCAGGTAGCATTGCTCATAAACTTTAGGCATGATAGAGCTTTCCATGTGCTTTAATCCCTCCAAACCATGCAGCTCATAATCAGGCTCAATGGCAATTACTTTTATGTCCATACTAAGATGTTTCAGCCTTCTTCCTGTGCCAATCAAAGTTCCGCCAGTCCCAACTCCTGTAACAAAATGGGTAATTTTCCCTTTGGTCTGGTTCCATATTTCAATTCCTGTTCCTAAAAAGTGGGATTTGCTGTTTGAAGGATTGGTGTATTGGTCGGGCTTAAAGTATTTATCAGGGTGCTTTTCATACTCTTTTTGGCATTCTATCATTGCACCGTCAGAGCCTTCCAAAGGATCAGTAAAAACAAGCTCAGCGCCGAATTCCCTGATAATCCTTTTTCTTTCCTCGCTTACATTGGAGGGCATAAATAATTTAACTTTGTATCCTTTTAATTTGCCTATAACAGCCAATGCAATGCCCGTATTGCCTGAAGTTGATTCCAGTATTATCTTGTCTTTTGTTAGTTTTCCTAATTTTTCGCCATCAGCAATCATCTGGTAAGCAGCCCTGTCTTTAACTGAGCCGCCCGGATTAAAATATTCCAGTTTAGCGTAAATCTCAACATTCTTATTTTCTTTTCCAATTTTTTTAAATTTGTACAAAGGAGTGTTCCCAATTGTTTTTAATATGTCATAAGCCATTTTAAACCTCTAAAAGTGTTATAACTAAAACAATGAAAGAATTCTAACAACAACAGCAAATGCATATGTTCATATCTATAAAGAAAATAAGGCAGATATTTAAATATATCGGTCATTAAGAGCGTCTAAAAGACCGACTAATACCAGTTCATTCATTATAAATCGCCTCTAAGCAGCCAATTTTTTCATTTCAATCATAAATTCTTTTGCACGCTCAAGTGAAGTCTTTGCTTTAGCTTCCTTTGCTTCTTTTATCCTTTTATCTGTTAGCATTTCCCATCACCCTGTAATATTCTTCTATACCAATTAATATAATGTTGTTTTTAATAGCTTCACTTACAACTGTAAACTCTTTGCTCTTCAGCATCTCAACAAAATCCTTGTATCTTATGTCAGTAGCATGAATCTTTAGGGGGAAAAGCGATAACACCTGCTGTATTGGCTTAAAATCTTCTGTGATCACAAGCAAATCTATATCAGAGTGCCTTGTCTCCCTGCCTTGGGCATAGCTCCCAAACAAAAGCACAATAAACGGCGCATTCACTCTGCGCAAATCATTGTACATTACTAAAAAATCCTTGTTTTTCAAAAGTTCTTTCCTTCTCTCGTTCTCAACAACAAAAACGGAGTCATTAAACGACCTGTTAAAAGAGCAAAGTGTAGTATTGCCATACTGCTTAAGCAAGGCTATGCCTTCATCTCCAAGCTTTCTTAAGGCGTAATATGCGGATTTATAGTTAATCTTCCTCAGCTGCGAAATTTTTCTTATGCTGAATGGCTCTTCCTGGTTTTCAATCAGCAGCTTGAGTATATTCAGTTTCTCATTATCCATCTTAAGTAATAGTATTATGGTTACAGACCATATATTTAAATCTTTTGGTTTTTGACATGTTGGCAGCATTGTTCCGCTTGTTGCATAACCTGTTTAGGCACGCCTGGTCATTTCCTTATCACTATCTTTATATCTTTCTTGCCTAATTTCTCAAAACTGAACTGGAGATTGTGCTTAAAAGCAAAATTGCCTATTGTTTCAATTGCAGGCAGATGGTCTATCAGAATCTCTAAAACATCACCTTTCTTCAGCCTGTCAATGAATTCTTTTGAGTGATTTAATGTAATCGGGCAAACCTCCCCTCTGAGGTCCTCTCTTATTATACCTGCTTCATCGCTTTTAATTGTTTCCGTTACTATCCCGCCGCCAGCTATATCATAATTGTCCACAATTACGAATCTTCCTGTGGCTTCAATTTCAGATGCCAGGTCAAAAGCTATTTCTTTTTTGCAGTGTATGATGCATTCTGCAACATCGTGCCTTTCAATCTGCTGCTTGCATGATGCAGCTAAATCAGTTGAGTCTAAAACCTTAACAATCCTATGGAGCCTTACCGGAACATCAGATGTAGCTAATTTCAATTTATACTCCTTGTCAGATGCCATTGGCTTTTTTCCCATCCAGAATATATTTGCCTTGAATTCTGAGCCAAGATAAGGAAGTTTTTCATTTACTTTGCACATAATCTGGCCGCGGTTTACGAATATCTGCTCTTTCAGTGTAAATCCCGCAGAATATCCTGAAGAAATGCTTTTCCTTGGATTAACATTAAAGCCCTCAATTGATTTTATCTCTGATTGCTTATTAGAGGGCAAAAAAACAACTTTGTCACCAACGCTTATTGAGCCTGACTCAACCCTGCCTGCAATTATACGCCTGTCATCATTATATTCTGTGAACTTATAAACATCCTGCACAGGCAGCCTAAAATCTTTTTCCTCTGGTGATTTAGCCTTTTCAAAAGAATCTAATGTAGACAGAACTGTATGGCCCTCAAACCAGCCAAGTTTTTTTGAAGCTTTAACAATATTATCTCCTTCACGCGCTGAAATAGGGATAAATGCCTTTGGCGCAATACCTATCTTTTCAAGAAATTCCTCATATTCCACTTTGATTTTATCAAAGACTTTTTCATCATAATCTACAAGGTCCATCTTATTCACGCATACTGCTATCTGATTTATGCCAAGCAATGAAAGCATATAGCCATGCCTTTTTGAATTCTCCTTGATTCCTTCTTTAGCGTCAATAACAAGCAATGCTGCCTCTGCCCTTGCAGCTCCTGATATCATATTTTTTAGAAACTCTATATGGCCGGGCGCATCAATTATGATATATCCGCGCTTTTTGCTCTTAAAAAAACAACGCGCAGTATCTATGGTAATTCCTTGAGACTGCTCATCCTTCAGGGCATCAAGCAAAAAAGCATATTCAAAAGGCTTTGAGTTTCTTTTGCAGTATTCCTTAACCTGCTCCAGTTTTCCTTTTGGCAAAGAACCTGTATCAGCCAGCAACCTGCCTACTACAGTGCTCTTTCCATGGTCTACATGGCCCACTACAACAATATTCATCTTTGCCATTTCACATATAACCTTCTTTTCTTAATGTTTCCAAGCCGCCATTGTCTTCCTTGTCCTGGTCTCTGCCGGAACGCTCGGCAATATTGGAAAATTTTCCGGATTCCAGCTCCCTGATAATATCCTTGACAGTTTTAGCATCTGAATCAACCGGCTTAGTGCAGGGATAGCATCCTAATGAGCGATACCTTTTTCCATCTCTTGAGAAATATAATTTAGTTACCGGGATTTTTTCTCTTTCAATATATTTCCAGATATCCAGCTCTGTCCAGTCAAGCAACGGATGAATCCTAACATGTGTTCCTGGAGCAAAATCTGTCTTGAACTGATTCCATAGTTCCGGGGGCTGGTCTGAAACATCCCAGTCGCTATTTTTATCTCTTGGGGAAAAATACCTTTCTTTTGACCTGCTGCCTTCCTCATCAGCGCGAGCGCCAACAATAACGCCAGTGTATGGCTCTTTATCCTTGTCTGCTTCATATTTTTTTGTTTTATGGTTGAATTTGTAGCGTGGCCATTCTCCAGACAAAGTTTTCTTCAATGCCTCGGTCTTAAGAAGCCTGCAGCAGGTTATCCTATCAACATTTCCGTCAGGAAATGTTTTTTTATCTTTCAAAGCCTGTGCATTCTCTCCGTAGATTATGTTTAAGCCAAATTTTGAAGCAAGCTCATCCCTGTACTTTATCATCTCAGGAATTTTAAAATGAGTATCAATATGAACCAAAGGAAATGGCACATGGCCAAGAAATGCTTTTCTTGCAAGCCACAACATAACTGTGCTGTCTTTACCAATAGACCAAAGCATAACCAAACTCCTGAAATTTTTATATGCTTCTCTAATTATGTAAATACTCTGATTTTCTAATTCATCTAAATGATCCATTTTAGTCCTTTTTTAGAAGCTCCTCATCACTTATATGCAATCCGCATTCCCTTTTTTCCGGCTTTTCCCACCACCATCTTCCGGCTCTAAAATCCTCTCCCGGTTTTATAGCCCTTGTGCATGGCTCGCATCCAATTGACGGAAATTTTTTATCATGCAATTTGTTGTAAGGAACATCATTCTTTTTGATATAACTCCATACCTGCTTTTCTGTCCAGTCTGCCAATGGATTAAATTTTATAATGCTGTTATGCGCTTCGTCAATCTCAATCTTATGTATATTTGTTCTTGTAACAACCTGCTCTCTTCTTAAGCCGGTTATCCAGGCATCTAATCCAACCAATGCTCTTTTCAAAGGCTCTACTTTCCTTATATTGCAGCATTCCTTTCTGTTTTCAATGCTTTCCCTGAATGAAAAAAGGCCTTTTGTTCTTTCCAATTCCTCTACCTTTTTTTTGTCAGGAAAATAAGCCTTTATCTTAACACCGTATCTCTTTTTTATTCTTTCAGCAACTTCATAAGTTTCCTTATGCAGCCTTTTTGTGTCTAAAGTGAATATGTTTGCGTTTTTGTCTATCTTTGATATTAAATCAATCAAGACAACATCCTCTGCTCCAAAACTGGAGGCTAAACCAGCTTTATTTCCGAATTTTTCCAGAGCAAACTTCAGAACTTCCTCTGCTGTTTTCCTGTCAAATTCATTCTGGTTGATTTTTTCCCCTTTTATCTCAATTTCTGCCATTTTTTATTCCAATAATTCATTTATTGCAAACAAAAGAAGGCAGTTTGTTTATAAAGGTTTTTGTTGAGAATATTCTTATTGGAATATT
>Ga0209211_10007259_pt1 | contig 15627 bp, 18 predicted proteins | sample RifGroA2_FD_183992 | JGI IMG/M metagenome (GOLD analysis project Ga0209211, IMG submission 183992) | Groundwater microbial communities from Rifle, Colorado, USA - Groundwater A2 (SPAdes) (version 2) | ecosystem: Environmental > Aquatic > Deep subsurface > Groundwater | place: Rifle, Colorado... | reverse complement strand
CGGCATCCCCGATGCGGTGCGGCGCATGACGGAATATCCGTTCCAGTTTTCCGGCGGGATGAAACAGCGTGTGATGATTGCGATGGCGCTGGCCGGGCAACCCAAACTGCTGATCGCCGACGAGCCGACCACCGCGCTGGATGTGACGATCCAGGCGCAAGTGCTGCAACTGTTGCGCGACACGCAGAATGCCACCGGCATGGCGCTGCTGCTGATCACCCATGACCTCGGCGTGGTGGCGGAAATGGCACACCGGGTCGGCGTGATGTATGCAGGACAGATCGTCGAGCAGGCCAGCCGCGAACAGTTGTTCACCGAGCCGCTGCATCCCTACACGCAACAATTGTTCGCCGCCCTGCCCGATGCGGCGCGGCGCAACCAGCCGCTGGCCGCCATTCCCGGCAGCGTGCCGCCGCCGGGCAGCATCGCGCGGGGCTGCCGCTTCGCGCCGCGCTGCGGCAAGGCATGGGAGTTATGCGGCGAACAAACGCCGGAATGGACAGTGCTGGAGGATAAACGGGGGGTGCGGTGCCATCTTTATGAAAACCCAGGACTGAGAACTGAGGAGCGAGGACTAAGGACTGAGACACCCTCTCCACTATCCCCTCTCCCGTTGGCGGGAGAGGGGAACTCAGTCCTCAGCACTCAGTCCTCAGTCCTCTTGCAAGTTGAAAACTTGCAAGTTTATTTCCCGATCCGCAAAGGCATCCTGCAGCGCGTAGCCGGGCAGGTGAAGGCGGTGGACGGAGTGTCGCTGGAGATTCCGCAGGGGCGCACGCTGGCATTGGTTGGCGAATCCGGTTGCGGCAAGACCACGCTGGGCAAGGCCTTGCTGCAATTGATTCCGCCCACGGCGGGCAGCGTGCAGCTGGCTGGAAACGAGCTGACCGGGCTCGCGGCGCGCGAATTACGCACCCGGCGCGCGGCGATGCAGATGGTGTTCCAGGACCCCTACGCTTCGCTGAACCCGAAAATGCGTGTCGCGGAAATTCTCGAGGAAGGCATGGCCGCGCTGAATATCGGCAGCGGCAGTGCGGTGCGCCAAATGCTTATCGATACCCTGCTCGACCAGGTCGGCCTGGCACGCAACGCCAAATGGCGTTATCCGCATGAATTCTCCGGCGGGCAACGGCAGCGCATCGCGATCGCGCGCGCACTCGCCGTATCGCCGCAACTGTTGATCTGCGACGAACCGACCAGCGCACTGGACGTGTCGGTACAGGCGCAGATTTTGAATCTGCTGAAGTCGCTGCAACAGGAATTGAACCTGAGCTACCTGTTCATCACCCACAACCTTGCGGTAGTGGAATACCTCGCGCATGAGGTATGCGTGATGTACCTCGGGCGCATCGTCGAACGCGGCAAGGCGGAAGAAGTGCTGCGCGCGCCCAGGCATCCCTATACGCAGGCCCTGTTGTCCGCCGTGCCGCGCATCGATGGCAAAGGCCGGGGGCGCATCCGGCTGGATGGCGATTTGCCGTCGCCCGCCAACCCGCCGCCAGGCTGCCATTTCGCGCCGCGCTGTGCGCTTGCTACTGCACATTGCCGCGAGACTTCCCCGGAGGAACATAATGTTGCGGCAACGCATAGCGTGCGCTGCCACCATGCATGAAAAAATGTTTATATTGACGTCCCAGTGTCTTTGGATTAAAAAGGTAACAGAGTATCCGGGAATTGCCGGGCGATTGCGCATCATTGAGTAGTGGTATTTTTTCATTCTTTAAGGAGCGAATCATGAATGCCAAATTAGCAAACGTAGAAAACGAAATCAGCAAGGAAAAACTCATGCAGGATTTGCGTGTCGTAGTGGCGGATGCCGAGGACTTGCTGCGCGCAACGGCCGGCCAGGCAGGTGAAAAAGTGTCGGCGGCGCGCGAGCGCATCCAGGAAAATCTGGCGGCCGCCAAACAACGGCTTGCTGCCGCACAGGATGCTGTGGTCGCCAGGACCAAAGAGGCGGCAAAAGTGACCGACGAATATGTGCATGAAAACCCGTGGAAGGCAGTCGGGATCGGTGCCGGGGTTGGCCTGATTATCGGTATGCTGATCGCGCGCGGTCGTTAAGCAATGCCGGAAGCAAGCTCTGGTCTGATGGGGTCGGTCAGGCAGCTGCTGTCCACACTGACCTCCATCGCTTCGACACGGCTCGAACTGCTGGCAAATGAGTTGCAAGAGGAGCGTCTGCGTATAACGCAGATGCTCCTCTTTGCTTTGTTCGCGCTATTCTGTTTCGGGGTCGGCATTCTGCTGCTCACGACTTTCATCGTAGTGCTGTTCTGGGACGATCATCGTCTCGCCGTACTTGGTGCGTTGAGCGCCCTTTTCTTTGCATTGGGCGCGCTGATGGCGATGCTGCTGCGCAGCAAGGCGCAGGCCAAATCCCGATTATTTTCCACCAGCCTGGCCGAATTGACCGAGGACAGGGCGCAACTGAGTGCGGGTGATGAATAAGCAGATGCGCGAGGTGATGCGACGTCGCGGCGAACTGCTGGCAAGCATCGCCGCGCAGCGTGAACAGGTCGCGCAGATCGGCACACGCTGGCAAGCCCCGCTGGCATTGGCGGATCAGGGATTAGCCGTCGTGCGTTTTCTGCGTTCCAGACCGGTGCTGATCGCCGGCTTGGCGGCGCTGCTCATGATCCGCAAAGGGGGAGTGGCGATGGGACTGGCTAGATACGGGACGCTGGCGTGGAAGGGATACCGCTATTTCGCCACCTTTTCCGAAAAGGAATCGTCACGGCCTTAGCCTGCTGGCTACAGCTTGTTGCCGAAGCGGCAGCTGTTACATGCTTTGCTGTGCTGCTTTTACTTGTACCATGTTGTGCGAACGGCTCTTGGACCCGGCCAGACGACCGGAAACCTTACGGGACGCAACTCGCGTGACGGCAATCACCTGCCCAACCCGAATCGTTTTCAACGGCCCATTCCATTGTTTCAGCCTGGCAATGCTGACATGGTAACGGCGCGCCAGGCCGCCAAGCGTGTCGCCCTTGCGCACGATATGCCTGTTGGTGCGGCTAGCGCCATCATTGGTGGGTGAGAGGTGCATATTGAAGGCTGCAAACTCATCCTCCGCTTCGCTTTCTTCGCCATTGATCGGCACCAGCAAGGTTTGCCCGGTGCTGACCTTGGCGCGCCTCGACAGGCCATTCACCGATTTGAGCTTTTCCACGGAAAGTCCTAAGCGCGGGGCAAGCTTGTCGAGGCGTTCGCCTTTTTTAGGCTGGTAGGCTTGCCAACTGACCAGCGGCTTATCGTAATTCTCCAGATTGGCGCGGAAGGTCTCGACGGCGCCCACCGGCAGCAGAATCAGATCGCTGTTGTCCTGCAGAATGACCGGGCGGTTGTGCGCGGGATTGAGCGCGGTGAATTCTTCCATCGAAATGTCGGCCAACTGTGCGGCCAGCTTCACGTCAATGTGCTTGGCAGTTGAAACTGCCGCGAAATAAGGTTCATCGTGGATATTTTCCAGCACCAGACCGAAGCTGGCGGGATTCGCGACGATATTTTTGACCGCCAGCAACTTCGGCACGTAGTTGCGCGTTTCGTTCGGCATTTTCAGGCTCGTGTAATTTACCGGCAACCCCCGCTTGCGGTTGCGCGCCTGGGCGCGTTGCACCGCGCCCTCGCCCCAGTTGTAGGCGGCCAGCGCCAGCTCCCAGTCGCCGAACATGTCATGCAGCTTTTGCAGGTAATCGAGCGCGCCGTTGGTCGCGCTGATGACATCGCGCCTGCCGTCATACCACCAGTTTTGCTGCATGCCGAAGCTCTTGCCGGTGGAAGGGATGAACTGCCAGATGCCCGAGGCGCGGCTGGTTGAATAGGCGCCTGGATTAAAGGCGCTTTCTATCATCGGTAGCAGCGCGATTTCGCTGGGCATGCCGCGCCGTTCCACTTCGACCGTGATGTGATGAAGGTAGCGGCGCGCGCGGTCGGTCATGCGCGCCATGTAATCGGGACGGCTGGCATACCATTGCTCATGCTTCGCGACCAAAGGGCTGTCCAGGTCGCGCATCGCGAAACCGCTGCGGATACGCACCCAAAGGTCGCCCGCTGCCAAGTCATTGTCCGGGATGAGTTCCAGCTTGATATTGCGCGCGGTTGAAAGTGTCAGGGGAGCTGCGGAATCAGGAGAAGAAGTGCTCAGGGCGAGCTGCTCTTCCGCATGTGCGATTGGCGCGTACGCGATTGGGAAGGCTAAAGTGCAAAGGGCAAGCAGTGCAGAAAAAATCAGTCGAATCAATGGCACTTGCGCCCTCCTGAAGGTCAAAACTGGCGCGATAGTAGTCGAAGTGTTGCGACTGGGTCAACCGGAATCAGAGAACTGAGAACTGAGGACTGAGGACTGAGGACTGAGGTGCGAGGGCTGCGGTTTTGTCGCGGCTGCGCCGCGTCTGTTCAACAGCCCGCGCGAAGCGCGGACACAAATCAGTCCTCAGTCCTCCGTTTTAATGCACTGCGTTCTTAAGTTGTTCAAGTATTGCGGGATTCTCGAGAGTAGAAACATCCTGGGTGATTTCTTCCCCTTTGGCGATGGCGCGCAGCAGGCGGCGCATGATCTTGCCGGAACGGGTCTTGGGTAGGTTGTCGCCGAAGCGGATCTCGTCCGGCTTGGCGATCGGGCCGATTTCCTTGCTCACCCAGTTGCGCAGGATTTCGGCGATTTCTCTGGCCTTGGCCGGGTCGTCCGGACGCGCGCCCTTCAGCACGACGAAGGCCGCTATCGCTTCACCCTTAATTTCATGGGGTTTGCCGACCACGGCGGCTTCGGCGACCAGCGGATTGGCTGCCAGCGCCGATTCGATTTCCATCGTCCCCAGGCGGTGACCCGAGACATTCAGCACATCGTCGATCCGCCCCATGATCCAGAAATAGCCGTCTTCATCGCGGTGCGCGGAGTCGCCCGCCAGGTAATAGCCGCGCATTTCCTCGGGAAAGTAACTTTTTTTGTAGCGCTCCGGGTCGCCCCATATGGCGCGGATCTGCGATGGGAACGGGCGCTTGATGACGAGGAAGCCGCCGTGCTTGTCATGCACTTCGTCGCCTGCTTCGTTGACGATGGTTGCGATGATGCCGGGCAGCGGCAGCGTGCAGGTGCCGGGCTTGATCGGCATCGCACCGGGCAGCGGCGCGATCATGTGCGCGCCGGTTTCGGTCTGCCACCAGGTGTCCACGATCGGGCAGCGTGCCTGACCGACCTCGGTGTAGTACCACATCCATGCCTCAGGGTTGATCGGCTCGCCGACCGAGCCGAGCAGGCGCAGGCTGGATAAATCGTACTTCCTCGGTAAATCGCCGCCCAACTTGATGAGTGAGCGGATCGCCGTGGGCGCGGTGTAGAAGGTCGTCACCTTGTGGTCCTGAATCATCTTCCAGAAGCGCCCGGCATCGGGGTAGGTCGGCACGCCCTCGAAGATCACCTGCGTCGCGCCCATCGCCAGTGGGCCGTAGGTAACATAGCTGTGGCCGGTGACCCAGCCCACGTCTGCGGTACACCAAAAAATATCGGTGGGTTTGTAATCGAATACCCATTGCATCGACAGCATCACAACCAGCAGGTAGCCGCCGCTGGAATGCTGCACGCCCTTGGGTTTGCCGGTGGAACCGGAAGTGTAGAGGATGAACAGCGGGTGTTCCGCGCCGACCCATTCCGGTTCGCAGGTAATGCCCTGCCCCGCCGCCAGTTCGTGCCACCAGATGTCGTGCCGTGCGTTCCATGCGGTTTCGCAGGCGGCGCGCCGGCATACGATGACGCTGTGCACCATCCCGCAACCGCCCATCGCCAGCGCTTCGTCCACCGCCGGCTTCAGCGGCATCACCTTGCCGCCGCGCATCTGCGCGTCGGCGGTAATAACCGCGCACGCCTGGGCATCGGTAATGCGCTCGTGCAGGCTCTTGGAGGAGAATCCGGCGAACACCACCGAATGAATCGCGCCGATGCGCGCGCAGGCTTGCATCGCGACCACCGCCTCGATGCTCATCGGCATATAGATGATGACACGCTCGCCCTTTTTGATGCCGCGCGATTTCAGGCCGTTGGCAAACTGGCAGACGCGCGCGTGCAGATCGCGGTAATTGATTCTTGTCACGGTGCCGTCGTCGGCTTCGAAAATGATCGCAGTCTTTTCCGGCTGGCTGGCGAGATGTTTGTCGAGACAGTTGTAGGAAACATTCAGCACGCCGTCCTCGAACCACTTGAAGAAAGGCGCATTGCTCTCGTCCAGCACCTTGGTGAAAGGCTGCTTCCACAGCAAGGTTTCGCGCGCCAGCTTGGCCCAAAAGCCCTCGTAATCCTGCTCCGCCGCCTTGCACAAGGCCCGATAGCTTTCCATGCCGGAGACATTAGCCTGCTTGACGAATTCATCGGAAGGGCTGAAAACGCGGGTTTCATGCAATATGGATTGGATGTTGGGCATGCGATCTCCTGATTGGCGTTTGTTGTTGTGTCCGGAAGGACAAGCTTCGTAATTTGGTAAATGTAGTTTTTTACTGCACTGCCTGTCAACCAAAGCAATCCCCCAACCGATTGCAGTAAAGATATCCCTGGTTTTATGCCGCACCGAAAGGCGTTTAGAAAATGTCAAACTACGTTAAAATCGCCACCAGATAAAGACGATTTAGCATCAGGAGAATTTGTGTGCCACACCGCAACAGCATCAAAACGCTGCTCATCGTAGATGACAGCCGCGTATCGCGCATGATGATACGCACTTTCTCACTCGCCAAATACCCGCAATGGATCATCATCGAAGCCGCCAGTGGCAACGAGGCGCTGGAAATTGTGGATCGCGACACACCGAATTACTGCACCATGGACATCAACATGCCGGGAATCATCGGCATCGATGCGGCCGAGCAAATCCTCGCCAAGTATCCGGGCATCCGCGTCGCCATCTTTTCGTCCAACATCCAGCAAAGCCATCAGACCCGCGCTACCGCGCTCGGTGCGCGGTTCGTCGCCAAGCCAGTCACGGAAAAAAGCGTGGCACAGGTGCTTGAGTTTTTCGAGAGCAACCCATGAATTCGCTGTCCGAATTGCAGCTCGATGCACTTACCGAAATTTTCAACATCGGCGCGGGTCGCGCCGCATCCAGCCTGAGCGAGATCGTTGGCGATGAAGTGAAGCTATCCGTGCCGTGCGTCCAGCTCTATCAATCATCTGAAATCAACGCGGATACTTTGTCGCTCAATAGCCCGCGTTTGGGGGCGGTCAGGCAACATTTCAGCGGCCCGTTCAACGCCGATGCCATGCTGCTGTTCACCGAAGAGCGCGCAATGGAAATCGTGCATGACATGATGGCTTCGCAAGTAGATATCGAGGATGTGGCTGAATACGAGCAGGAAGCCATGTGCGAATTAGGCAATATCATATTGAACGCCTGCCTTTCCTCAATGGCGGATATGCTCGACCTGACGCTGAACAGCTCTCTGCCGGTTTATTTCGTTGGCGCAACGAATGTGGTTTTGCGGCAAATCATTTCAGAAACAAATCAACCTCTGATCCTGGTGTTGCATATTGACCTGTCCATTGAAAAACGTCATTTGCAAGGCTGCCTGGTGTTCCTGCTAAGTTCGTCATCCCTGCAGAAGCTTCTCGCTCATATCGATCGTTTCATCTCCGGCATCTGAAAACAGGGCAAACATGAACTCAATACCGGCAAAAAACGAGTTTGCTTTCTCCGGGGAAATTGGGGGGAATATTGCGGAGAATATCTGGGACAGCATCAAGTCCGGCCTGATTCTAGTCGACAGCGAAGGCAAGATTTTGCTGTGGAATGACTGGATTGCCCAACATAGCGGCATTCCAGCCGAATCTGCCTTGAATCACTTTCTCGGATCGTTATTCCCCGATGGGTTGGCTGCCCCCTTCAAAACCGCCCTCAGGAACGTGTTGCAACACAAGCTGCCGATTATCCTTTCCAATGCGCTGCATCGCTCGCCATTACCGCTTTATCCCTTGCCGGTCGCATATCACAAGCAGGATCGCATGCAGCAGTCCGTCATCTTTACGCCCATCGTCACCAGCGAAAAAAAGCGCCTTTGTTTAATACAAGTTACCGATGCCACCTTATCCATCAAGCGCGAACGGGTTTTAAAATCGCACTCCGAGCGACTCAACAAAGTAGCTATCACGGATGCTTTAACCGGCGCATACAACCGGCGTTTTTTTGATGAGCGCTTCACGGCCGAATTTGGCCGCGCACAGCGGCAGAGCATTCCGCTCTCCCTGATCATGCTGGATGTGGATTTTTTCAAAGACTACAACGACCGCTATGGGCACCCGGCCGGTGACAAAGCACTGATTTCAGTCGTGGAAGCGCTCAAGTCGCAGTTGCATCGCCCAACTGACGTGGTGACGCGCTATGGCGGTGAAGAATTTGCCATCATTTTGCCCGATTCCGGGTCAGAGGGAGGCCGGATAGTTGCGGAAAAGCTGCGCACTGCCGTTTCCGGCTTGAACATCCCGCATGGCACATCATCGGTTGCCGACCACCTTACCATCAGCATCGGCATCGTCTCCTACCAACCGGATACCAGCTGCAATGCAACCTGTTTTCTGGAAGCGGCGGATACCGCTCTTTACAGGGCCAAGCATGATGGACGGAATTGCGTGCGGCACCTCGTCGCTCCGGAATGTGGCAAACCTTGCCCGGTCGACACGCCGCAAGCGGACTCCCCGGATTAACGGCTTGATCCAATGCTTGCCTTTGCCACATTTATTGACAAGAATGGCGGCACGTTAGACGAATACTTTTATGCCCAAAAACAATATCGCTGATTTCTCCTTGCCAGCCACTGGCGCCCAGACCTTCACCTTATCCGGCGCGCGCAATAAGCATCTGGTCATTTATTTTTATCCCAAGGATAATACGCCGGGTTGCACTACCGAGGCACAGCAGTTCCGCGATTTGCATGCGGAGTTCCAGAAGGCGGATTGCGAGGTGGTGGGCATTTCGCGCGACAGCATCAAGTCACATGAAAACTTCAAGGCCAAATTCACCCTGCCCTTTGCGCTGCTTTCTGATGCCGATGAAACAGCATGCAACCTGTTCGGCGTGATCAAGTTGAAGAACATGTACGGCAAGCAGGTGCGTGGTATTGAGCGCAGCACCTTTGTCCTCGATAAAAATGGCATACTTCGCCGTGAGTGGCGCGGCCCCAAGGCGGATGGGCACGCTCAGGAAGTGCTGGATTTCATCAAAACCTTAAATTAAAGGAACGTCATGCCTCCATCGCCAAGTAAAAAACCGGTCAAAACAGCAAAAAACACCGACACCAAGTTGTTCGTGCTGGACACCAACGTATTGCTGCATGACCCGACCAGCCTGTTCCGCTTCGAGGAACACGACATCTGCCTGCCGATGTTCGTGCTGGAAGAGTTGGATAACAAGAAAAAAGGCATGACCGAAGTCGCGCGCAATGCGCGCCAGGCCAGCCGCTTCCTCGACGAGATCGTCAGCGATGCGCCGCACAAGATCGAGGAAGGCATCGCGCTGGAATCCGCCGCGCACAAGAACTGCACCGGCCGCCTGTATTTGCAAACCAGTTTCATCAAGCACGAACTACCGCAGCATCTGGAACTGGGCAAAGCGGACAACGCGATTCTCGGCGTCGTCATCGGCCTGCAAAAACAGCAGCCGCAACGCGCGGTGATCCTGGTCAGCAAAGACATCAACATGCGCATCAAGGCGCGCGCACTGGGTTTGGAAGCGCAGGATTATTTCAACGACAAGGTGCTGGAAGACACCGACCTGCTCTACACCGGCGTACTGCCATTGCCGGACGATTTCTGGGACAGGCACGGCAAGGACATGAAGTCGTGGCAGAAGGAAGGCCACACTTATTACCAGATACGCGGCCCGCTATGTGCGGCATTTTTCGTCAACCAATTCGTCTATCAGGAGAACGGCACGCCGTTTTATGCCGTGGTGCTGGAGCAGGATGAACAGACCGCCTTGCTGCGCACGCTGACCGATTACACGCACAGCAAGAACAACGTGTGGGGCATCACCGCGCGCAACCGCGAGCAGAACTTCGTGCTCAACCTGCTGCTGAACCCGGAAATCGATTTCGTCACCCTGCTGGGGCAGGCGGGCACCGGCAAGACCCTGCTGACGCTGGCGGCCGGTTTGCTGCAGACGCTGGAAACCAAGCTGTATTCGGAAATCATCATCACCCGCGTGACGGTTCCGGTGGGCGAAGACATCGGCTTCCTGCCCGGCACCGAAGAAGAAAAGATGACGCCGTGGATGGGGGCACTGGAAGACAATCTCGATGTGCTAAACAAATCCGACGAGGAAGGCGGCGACTGGGGACGTGCGGCCACACGCGACCTGATCCGTTCGCGCGTCAAGGTCAAATCGCTCAACTTCATGCGCGGGCGCACTTTCCTCAACAAGTATCTGATCATCGACGAGGCGCAAAACCTCACACCCAAACAGATGAAGACGCTGGTGACGCGCGCCGGCCCCGGCACCAAGGTGGTGTGCATGGGCAACATCGCGCAGATCGATACGCCCTATCTAACCGAGGGCAGTTCCGGCCTGACTTACGTGGTGGATCGTTTCAAGGGCTGGGCGCACGGCGGGCATGTCACGCTGATGCGCGGCGAACGGTCGCGGCTAGCCGATTATGCGGGTGAGGTGCTGTAAATTTAAATTGTTCATCCGCCCGTCATTCCTGCCTGTACGGCTTTGTAGGAGCGCAATTTATTGCGCGATTGCAATGATGTGAAATCTCATCGCGCAATAAATTGCGCTCCTACAGTGAAAGACAATCCGAATGGCGCAGTTTGTTGGCAATGGACGGACAGGATCGAATGCGGTTTTCAGAACATATGACCATAAGTGAAAAAATCGAAAAATCCGATACCGAATGGCGCGAGGAGCTTACGCCGGAGCAATATCAGGTGTGCCGCCAGTGCGGCACCGAACCGGCCTTCAGCGGCGCCTATTGGGATTGCCATGACGCGGGCATTTACCGCTGCGTGTGCTGCGGCAATGCACTGTTCGACTCCGAGGCCAAATTCGATTCTGGTTCCGGCTGGCCGAGTTTCTGGCAGCCCTATCGCCCCGAAAGTATCACCACACGCGCCGATACCAGCCACGGCATGGAACGCGTGGAAGTGTGCTGCAAACAATGCGGTGCGCATCTCGGGCATATATTTCCGGGCGGCCCGCAACCTACCGGATTGCGCTTTTGCATCAACTCCGCCGCACTCAAGCTGGATAGAAAATAACTCATGAAACTGCTCTTCGACCTATTCCCCGTCATCCTGTTTTTCGTCGCTTTCAAGTTCCAGGGCATTTATGTCGCCACGGCAATAGCCATTGCAGCAACCATTGCGCAGATAGCCTGGACAAAATTCCGGCACGGCAAGGTGGACACCATGCTGTGGGTGAGCTTCGTCATCATCGGCGTGTTCGGCGGCGCCACGCTGCTGCTGCATGACGAAACCTTCATCAAGTGGAAACCTACCGTGCTGTACTGGCTGTTCTCGGTCATTTTGCTGTTCTCGAATTTGCTGTTCAACAAGAACCTGATGCGCGCGCTGCTGCATGAAAAAATCGCCCTGCCGCTGCATATCTGGAATCGCCTGAACCTGAGCTGGAGCCTGTTCTTTGCGGTTCTCGGCTTTATCAATTTATATGTGGCGTTCAACTATTCGACGGATAGCTGGGTGAATTTCAAGCTATTCGGCTTCACCGGGTTGATGGCGGTATTCATCCTGGCGCAAAGCGCGTGGCTGGCAAAGTATGTGGACGAGAAGAAGGAAAACAACTGATGCTTACCCTCACCTCAATCCTCTGGATGAAACAACTAGCCATTCGACTAGGCTGCAAACAACCGCAGCCAAGTCGCTGGTTATCCCGCAGGTGGGAGATGAGGCAATCGAGAAAGGCCATTTGAATGTTATACGCAATCATCGGCCAGGACACCCCGGACAGCCTGGACAAACGCATGGCGGCACGCCCCGCGCATCTGGCGCGCTTGCAGGCACTGCAGGATGAAGGCCGGCTGCTGCTGGCAGGCCCCTTTCCTGCGGTAGATGCGGTTGATCCGGGTGCGGCGGGCTTCACCGGCAGTTTGATCGTTGCCGAATTCGCATCGTTGCAGGCAGCGCAGGAATGGGCGGAGATTGATCCGTATGCCGCCACCGGCGTGTTCAGGCAAATTACCGTGCAGCCATTCAAGAAGGTGTTGCCCGCATGAGTGCGCGTGTGGCAGTGATGCACCGGCACCTTGCCGCACTCGATCCCGTCTCGCTCGATATCGTCGACGAAAGCCACCAACACGCGGGGCATGCCGGTGCGCGCGATGGCGGCGGGCACTATGCGCTGCGCATCGTCTCGGCGCAGTTTGGCGGCAACAATATGATGGCACGCCACCGTATGATATATTCCGCGCTTGGGGAAATGATGAAGCGCGAAATACACGCGCTCAACATTCAGGCGTATACGCCGGATGAAGTTTGATTATCAATTTTTGTTTATTTCAAGGAGAACTCGTAATGTTGAAAACTGGCAAATTTGCGGTGCTGGCAATTCTGGGCGCACTGGCGATTAACCCCGCCTTCGCCGAAGACAAATCCGCCGCTCTGGTAAACGGCGTTTCCATCCCGCAGGCGCGCATCGACCTGCGCGTCAAAGCCGCCACCGCGCAAGGCCAGGCAGACAGCCCGGAACTGCGCAAGGCGATCCGCGATGACATGATCAACCTCGAAGTGATGGCGCAGGAAGCCGTAAAAACCGGACTGGACAAGAATGCCGACGTGGTACAGCAAGTCGAGCTGGCCAAGCAATCCGTGCTGGTCGGCGCGTTCGTGCAGGACTACGTCAAGAATCACCCGATCAGCGAAGACCAGCTCAAGCAGGAATACGACAAGCTGAAAGCCAAGCTGGGCAACAAGGAATACAACACCCGCCACATCCTGGTGGAAACCGAAGCCGAGGCCAAGGGCATCATCGCGCAACTGGGCAAGAAAGCCAAATTCGAGAAACTCGCCGCAAAATCCAAGGATACCGGTTCCGCAGCGCAAGGCGGCTCATTGGGCTGGGCAGTACCGGGCAATTTCGTTCCGGAGTTTGCCAATGCGCTGCTCAACCTGAAAAAAGGCGAATACACCAAAGTACCGGTGCAATCGCAATTCGGCTGGCATGTCATCAAACTGGACGACACGCGCGAACTGAAAGCGCCGCCGTTTGAAGAAGTCAAGGCACAACTGCAACAGCGCCTGCAACAGCAATCGATCAAAAAAGCGATTGATGAATTGCGCGCCAAGGCCAAGATCGAATAATTAGAGCAACACAGCAGCGGTAAAAAGGGGATGCCAACGGCATCCCCTTTTTTTATTGAAGACGAGATTTTCCAACCGCACATCGGCCATTGCAGAACCGCTTAATATCGCCGAACTTCTGGCCTTCCTTCGCTGACCGAACAGTATCGCGACAGTATCGTGGCAAACAAACTTGCGAAACTGGGCATGGCGGCTACCCGGCGGAAACGCCCAGTTCCGCGCACAGCTTGCCCATCATCGCCCGCAGCTCGCTTACCTCCGCTTCGAGCCTGGCGACATTGGCCTTGAGCGCGGCGATCTCGCCCACCGTCACATCGCCTGATGGAGTGGCGGATGCCGCTCTCGCAGTCGGGCGCTCCTCGATGACCGGCGCGCCGGAGAGCAGGTGCATCCAGCGGTTTTCGCGCGCGCCGGGCTGGCGCGGCAACTCCACCACCAGGCCGCCCGCCGCGCGCTCGGCCAGCTCGACCAGGAAACTCTCGACCGAAGAAATATCCGCGAACTTGTGCAGCCTCTCGCAATTGAGGCGCAGCTCCCCCGCCGTCTGCGGGCCGCGCAGCATCAGCAGGGCCAGCAACGCGGTGGACTGCGTGGAGATATGCAGCACCCGCTCGATGTTGTGCGCATAACGCGACGCCCTCCCCCCGCTGGTTTCCACGATCAGCGACATCCCGCGCAGGCTATCCAGCGCCACCAGCACTTCCGCTTCGGCAGCCTCGATAACCGGATCGCGGCTGCTCTTCTGGTTGCAGCCGGAGGCCAGCGAATTCAGCGTCAACGGATAAGAATCCGGCACCGTGCGCTGCTTCTCGGCAAGCACGCCGAGAACGCGGGTTTCAAGGAGGGAGAGAACGGGAAGTGTGGCGGACATCATTTATCCTGAAAAAAGCGGTTAATGGTTTTGCAGGTCGGGTTAAAGGGGAATTCAAATATTCCGGCTCTTCTTGATCAAATCATGCGCAAGCTGGATTTCTTTTGCCTGCTCGGTGGCCATCGCGATCATGTCTTCGGGCACGCCCTGCCCCATCAATTTGTCCGGGTGGTATTGGCTCATCAGCTTGCGGTAGGCGCGCTTGATCTCCGCGTCGCTGCTGTCCTTGGTCACGCCCAGCGCCTTGTAGGCATCGTCCAATGCTGAGGCCGTGTTGGCCTGCCCCCCGGCGAAGTGGGATTGATTCAGCACCATCTCCAGCAACTGCCTGAACGCGGCCTGGTCATAGCCCAGACGGGCGGCGATGTCGGCGAGCAAGGCTTCTTCAGCCGGATGGAAATGCCCGTCCGCCAGCGCCATCACAATCAGATAGACCAGCAACACCTGCTTCAGATGCTTCGTGTGCCCGCAGATCGCCATGAATCTTTTCAAGGCCGGCTCGATGTCGAACGCCGGATCGGCGCCTCGCTTGAACAACGCAATCGCCTGTGATCGATGTTCCGCAGTCATGCCCAGTTTCTGCATGAACTGCTCGACATGAGCGATCTCGCCTTCAGAGACCTGCCCATCGGCCTTGGCCAGCTTGCCCATCGAGATGAACACCGTCTCGAGGAACACCGCCTGGCGCAGCGCGTTCTGCAACGGGTTCATCCCGCCGGAACCATACGCCCTCATGCGGTCAAAAAATCCCCCGACGAACAGCCCGAACAGCGCCCCGAAGAATCCAAAAAAGTAATAACCCGCAATGACGCCGATGAGCTTGAACAAAGCAACTCCAAAGAAAATTATTAGGCCGTTCGTGGTGAGCTTGTCGAACCACAACCAAGGCGCGCATTATACAGACCGCGCCGCTGCATCTTCCCGCCAACAACTGCCAACATCCTCGCCATCCGTCACCAGCGCAAATGCGGCTTAATCGATTGAGCGCACGCAGGCCTGCCTCGCACATCCTCGCTTGACATACCACAAATTAGCGGAGTAGTGTTCACCCCACTTGCACGACTGCCACAACGCACACAGCACCGCACGCACGGTGCCGGGCTACCGGCAGAATCCCCAGAACAGGAGCTGGCGCAAGCCCGAATTCCCGCACCGACGGGAAGCATCGCCAGCTGCATTACTTGTTCAAAAAGGGGAATCACATGACCTCAAATCTCACCGGATTTTCTCTGCAAAAACACAATAAGCCGCTGCCTCGCTATGCTTGTTCAAAAACAATTGCGATGCTGACCCCAATGGCACTAACTTAAGCATGCTGCAATATGCTGCTGTTGTTGCTCTATAAGCCGCGCACGCAATATTTGACGCGGTTCCGTGAGCAATTGAAACGGCTTCGGTCTTCGCTTCAGCGCTCGCGGTTCAACCCGTCCTGGTCGGTGCGGCAGTTTCAGTTGCGCAA
>Ga0209211_10007258_pt1 | contig 15627 bp, 21 predicted proteins | sample RifGroA2_FD_183992 | JGI IMG/M metagenome (GOLD analysis project Ga0209211, IMG submission 183992) | Groundwater microbial communities from Rifle, Colorado, USA - Groundwater A2 (SPAdes) (version 2) | ecosystem: Environmental > Aquatic > Deep subsurface > Groundwater | place: Rifle, Colorado... | reverse complement strand
CATTTTAGCTATAATGTAGCTAACTACTATTTAATTTTTTTGGTGATAGAGAATATAATTTACTAGAATTTAAGTTATCGAGAAGTGCCTAATACATACTTTATCAATATGGTTTAAATACCTACCTTATCCAAAAGTTAAAACTTTATCAGACTCTTCAACTATTTTCAGCATGTCTTCCATTGTAGAAACCGGGCATATACTGCTTTCTTCCTTATTTCTTATTTGCAGGCAAGTTCCGCATGCCAGAATCATCCCCTTATTTTTGACAAATTTTTTAATCGTGCCTTCAAGATATGGAAACTTAACATCACTTACATTCTCTGCTTCAACGCCTTTGCCGAGCAGGAATACTCTTACAGAATGGCTGTTCTTGAGCGCTTCATTGCCAAGCCTAAAGCAATTCCAGACGGTTTCAGGCTCGTTTGTGTTTAAAATTATGCCTATTTTCATTTTTTACACCTCCAAAACTGTTTTCTATTTTTTCTTTCTTTTTGCTATTTTAAAGATTACTAAACCAATGATAACTATTGCCAATACAATTCCAATCCCAACAAACATTCCAGTTATGGGGTTTGTTTTTTTGCCATTTACATTTATAGTGGCTCTTCTGTTAAAAGTATATATATTTTCATCGCCTTTGTCGCTGTCTCCCTTAGCCCTTATCAACATTTTCAAGAAATGTTCTTTAAATTCTGCATCCTTGTCTGTTTTGACTTTAAATACAGCTTTTCCTGTTTCGCCGGGCTTAAGTTCTCCAATGTAATTGCTCCTTGAATCAAAGCTGAATGGCTGTGAGCTTTGAGTAATTAGTCTTGCATCAACTGCTTCTGCATCCTCTGTACCTGTGTTTTTCAATGTAACCTCTAAAGTTATTTTCGAGCCTGCTTTGCCTTCTCCTTTAACATCGACTACTTCAATATTTGGTCTTTCCTTTACCAGAAAAGGAATTGCTACTTTTTTACTGTACTTGTTATCATCTAAATCCATGTAATTAAACGCTAGATTTAAATCATATTTTTTTGAAGCTGCATCTTCATCAACGTTTATGAAAAATGTTGCTTTTTTGCTTTCATTTGCATTCAATTTGCCAACCCATAGCCTGTTATTGTTAGTGTAAGAATGCTCTATCTCTGAAGGCAGGCTAAGAAAAGCCTCTATGGATTTTGCGTTTTTATTCCCTGCATTTTCTATGTAAGTGGTTAATTCAACAAAATCATCTCCTGGCCTTACGGTAGCGGGGCTTGTTACAATGTTCGCTACACTAATTATAATGCCCTCTTTTTTCACATTAATAAAAAAATCCTCAACTTTATCAGCTCCAATCGGCTTGTCATTTGCCATATATTGAAACCTTGCCCTCAATTTGTATTTTGATGCTGGGGCATCATTCCTGACCTTCACCCTGAATGTCTTTTTCCAAATACCTTGGGCAAATAAATGGCCTATGTTAGTACTGCCTGTCGCATCAGTTATTATTAGGAATTCTTTAGAAACTGTATCTGCTGTCTCAAGATAAACACTCAAAGTTGAATCCTTGTTCTGTGCTATATCAGATGATGAAAATACCTCATCATGAAAATTTAGGGTTATATCAACCTCATCGCCTGCAACTATGACTGCAGGATCAAAACTTACGCTGTCCAGCTTAACAACTGCATTAACAGCACCTATGCATACTATTAATACCAACACCATAAAAGATATTTTTATAATTTTTTTCCTCATTTTCATCCCTCCTTAATATCGTAAAGGAAAATAATTGCCGGAAGCGCCACAACTGCCGCCACTAAAGCAGATGTTATCCCAATTGAAAGGATAATGCCAAAATTCCTTATTGCAGGCAGAGGAGTGGAAAGCAAAGACAAAAAAGCAGCAATCGTAGTTAATGCTGCAGCCATCAATGCTCGTATGCTCTCCCTCAAAGTAAATGCAAGCGCGTTTTCTCTGGAATTTTTTGCTTTAAGCTCGTAAAACCTGTACAATATATGCATGCCAAAATCAATTCCAAGTCCCATTATCATTGCAGCTGCCACGATGTTGGTGGATGAAAGAACAATACCGAAATAGCCTATCATTCCAGTTGTCCAGAGCATGGAAATCATTACAACTGCCATTGGAATAAAGCCCTTGAGCAATGATCTAAAAACAATAAAAACCACTATTCCAATAAACACAAAAGCGAGCGGCGTTTCAAAAGCAAAGTCAGAAATCATTATGTCAAATGTAGCTTTATCAATTAAATTAAACCCTGTGACATGCGCTTGCAGCCCTGGATTAAGCTCTTCAAGGCTTGCTATGCCATCCTTGATATCAAATTTAAGCTTCTTTATAAGATTTGCATTTGCGCCTGTGTCTGTCCTTAACTGCAAAAATGTAAGCGAGTAATCCCTGTTCGTAAGCTTAAAAGTTCTTGGATCTTCATTTAGGATTGATTCTATTTTTCTTTTCGAATCAGGAATAAATCCGTCTTTCTCTTTTACTATGCTTGCAATTGATGAAACCTCTAGAATATTTTCATTTTTAATGAGCTTTTCTTGCAAGGCATCAATGTACTTTAATATTTTAGGCTCTCTGATATCAGCAGCATAATCAGGCTCTAAAACAACATAAACCATATCAGCCCCAAACTGAGTTCGCATGTCATTCATTGTCTTGATAACAGGTAAATCTTCTGGCAGCACTTTTTCCAAACTTGGCTCAATCTTAACCTTGAGTATGCCTGGGATAAGCAGAAGCGTTACGAATAGAATTACAAGGAGCACTGCCTTGGGATATTTTACCTGCAATTCCACTATTTTCTCAGCGAATTCTTCAAGCATTTTTAACCTTCAGATAATGTTTCTTATTTTTGTAGAGAGCAACAAGCTTTTCCTCTGCAACAAGCATTGCAGGAAGCCCTATTATTGTGAAAACCAAAGAATATGAAATGCCTATAATCATTAATGTTCCGAATCTTCCCATTTCAGGCATTGCTCCAAAGAGAAATGCAAAAAAAGCTGCTAATGTTGTACCAGCAGTGGCAATCAATGCAGTCCCTGTGCTTACAACGGCCTCTTCAATCGCTTCTTCAATTTTCTTGCCTTGCTTTCTTTCATATTTGTACCTGTTCATTAGATGGATGGCATAGTCTATTCCAACGCCAATTACAATAGCCGCAACTCCTCCAGCTAAAGTAGATATGCCAAGATTGAAGTAGCCCATTGTCCCATAAAGCCATGCAACGCTGACAAACACAACAATAAGGGGAAGGAGCGAAGAAACAAAGCTTCTGTAAAGCAGAAGGGTTATTAAGAACACAAGCAGGATAGAAGACCACAAAGAATTTAGCATGCTGGACTTAATCATCTTGCTTAATTCCTGCTGTATTAATGGCACGCCAGCAAGCCTTATGCTTATCCCTGGCGGTCTGCCAGCGTCTTCTATATCATTTTTTATGGCTTCTGCTAAATTATTTAATCTTCTGTCATCTCTGCCAACATCTGTGTTGACAATGATATAAGTTGTAGAAAAATCATCATTCATGTAATTCCTGAGTAAATTTGCAGTTTCTTTATTTTTAAGTAGAGTGTCAAACATTTGCTCATCTGGAAGCTGATTGTCGTTAATTTTTCTTAGTGCATCGGTGACAGCAAATGCATCTATCACATCATCTTCTTCGCTTATTTGCTCCTTCAAGCTTTCAATGTATTCAAGGACCCTTTTGTCTTTTACGCTGAAAATCCCTTTCTCATTTTGGCTTTCCATGTCAACATCGATGACTATGCCAATCATGTCTTTTCCCAGGAAATTATCGCGAAGAACATTGAAATATTTGATTTCCTCCATGTCTTCCGGCATCATTTTTTCAAGGGAAGCAACAGTTCTAACATAAGGTATGCCCCCTGCTATAAAAACAGTTAAAGCCAGAAGTGCCAAAATTACAGCGAATGGATTGTGTGTTTGAAAATGCGCAATCCTTCTTAATGTTTTTTTGTAGAGCCCCATTGCAAACAAATTAAATTATTCTAATATTCTTATATGTTATTAAATCAAAATAACGCTCATATTCAAATTAAAAAATCACTGTGCGTTCAGTTCTATATCAAGCTTTATGGGATTTGTAAGGCAATAAACGCCAGGGCATCTTTGCTTGGCAAGTTCCTCAATTTCCTTCAATTTGTTTTTATCGGCTTTGCTTAAAACTTCCACAGATAATTTGGCTTTCTCAACTATCGGTTCATTGCCCAAGCCCAATGCCATTGAAAGATTTACTTTGTTCTCGGCAGAAACTTTTAATTTCTCCAACTTAATGCCTTTTTCTGCTGCAATTGACGCAAATGTCTGGGCAAAGCAGGCGGCTAAGCCAAATAAGCAGTATTGCACAGGATCGGGCTTAATGCCAGAGCCGCCCATAAAAGGCGGGCCGTCTGCCTCAACAATAGTGCTTCCATTCGGATGCTCTAAAGTTGACATAAATTGCGGCTTTCCTTCATTAAGATTCCAAGCGCCTTCAACTTTCTTTACCTTCATTGCTTTGCTCTTGTCTTTTTTGACTTCTTCAACAAAAGCGCCGGCTTTTTCCAGATTTATGTTGTTCATTTTCATAGTTCTCACCCAAGTAATTCTTTTTTCATTTCCACATATTGCTTCTTTGTTATTTCTCCTGACACATATCTCTTTTTTAGTATGTCCCTTGGATATTCCTCTTTCTTGCCTGACTGACTCGCATTGATAAGCGTAACAGCCAGCCATATAAGCGCGCCCCAGAAAAGCAGCATAAAGAGGAATCCGAATCCCATTCCAAAGCCCATCATGCTGTAGCCCCCCATTCCAAAACTGCTGAATAAGAGAAGCAACGCAACAACCGCGAAAATCCAAACCCACGCTCTTTTGCTTTCTTCCATAAATATCACCCCCTAATTTCCTTTTCCATGCCTTCGAACTCTTTTTTTGTTATCTCTCCCTTAGCAAATCTCTTTCTCAAAATATTAAGAGGCGTTTCGGAGGCAGTCTTTTTTATTCCAAATCTATAAATAATCCATACTATTAGAAAAATGGCTGCTGCAAAAAGCAATATCCAGAAAATGTTCCAATAGCCATAATTGCTATAATTATAATTTGCCGGGTAACCTCCCATCATCCCGCCGCCCATCATATTCATCATTCCCATCATGCCTCCGGAGCCCATCATTCCATAGCCGATATAGACATTCTCATTGCAGTAAAGCCGTTTTGCCATGTTGATATGCACTTGTTTCAAAGATTCAGAGCCTTCTCCGCCCATCATGTTGTCCATAATCCCATGGGCTTCTCCGGGATGCATTTGTTCCATGTAATAATCCCCAATAGCCTCAAGCTGCTCATCACTTAGCTTGCCGCAGCTTGTCTTGCTTTTCACAAGCTTTTTGCCTTCCTCAATTTCGCTATCATGGCTTTCCTGCGCCAAAACAGCAACAATACCCAGCAAAAATATTGCCAAAATCAATGTTATCTTTTTCATGGTTTCACCTCACAGCATCCTGCCACTTAATCTTTCGCTTAACACTTCCCTTATTATATCAAAAGCCTTGATGATTTTTGGATTCGTAAGCCTGTAATAGATGTTTTTTCCTTTTCTATCCGAAATAACAATCCCTTTAGACTTCATAATGGATAAATGCTGGGAAATGTTGGCCTGGCTTAATTTTGTTTTTTTAATAAGCTCCGTTACGGACATTTCTTTATCTCTCAAGAGATTCAATATCTCCAGTCTCGTAGGATTTGAAAACACTTTGCACATTTCGGCATGGATTTTGTATAATTCCTTCATAATATCATATTAGAATATTCTAATATTTAAATACTTTTTGGTTTAACATTGTTCCAATGTGTCATGCGAAGGCAGCAAAAACCGCAACATTTAAATATTTTATATGTATTAACTCTTCATATGATAACTAAAACCATGTTAAAGGAGTGCTGCAAAGAAGGATTTAAGGAAGAGGAGATATATGGGGCTTACAAGATATTCTTCGGCACTTTGGTTTCGCAGTCAAGGCTTAGAATAATAAACCTCCTAAGGAAAGGCAGGAAAAACGTCTCCCAGATTGTTGAAGAGCTTGGAATGGACCAGACCGCAGTTTCGCATGACCTATCCAGGCTTAAGAAGTGCGGGTTTGTTAAGGTTGAAATTGACAGAAAGTACAGGTACTACAGGCTCAATGAAGCTACTATAAAGCCGCTTATGGAGATTATCGACAGCCATATGTCGCAGTTTTGCATGCACATTTTGAGGGCAAAAAAGGTGGAATAATGAAAAAGGGAAAAGGCAAAGGATGCTGTTAAGGTTTTTTATTTAATTTTTTTATTTTTTTTTGGTGGTGAAAGGAAAGTGGCAATTGGAATACCAGACCAATCTGGACTTTGGGAGCAGAGATATCAAAGAGATAACTATTTTGGAAGCAGTCCAAGCCAATTTGCAAGAAAAGTAGTGCCTTATGCTAGAAGAGATGGAATAAAAAATGTATTAGAGCTAGGCTGCGGGCAAGGCAGGGATTCAATCTATTTTGTGCAGAATGGATTTAATGTGACTGCTAATGTGCTAATACCTAATGGTATATTTGCATTTGAGGTAAAATCAGTAAATGATGTAGACTATGGTAAAGGTGTTAGCATAGGGGATAATTTTTTTAATGATAATGGTCATATTAGACATTTTTTTAGCAGTGATTACATTGAAGGATTATTACAGAAATTTAAAATTAATAATAATTTTGGGATGTTATTGCAATTAAGATATAAACAGGGGCAAAGAAAATCATGCATAGAAAAAAAAGATATATCTTAAATAAAGGGTACACAATAAGCACAAGGAGGCAATAATGAAAAACATAAAAGAAAAGCTAGTTGGTGCTACAGGAAGCATTTCAGGAGCAGCAAGCATACTTGGCTCATGGCAGATATGCCACAACATATGCCTGGGGCTGATTGCGTTATTGAGCCTTGTCGGGATCACAGTAGTGGGGATGCCATTGCTGTTTTTTACAAAAATTGCAGTTCCGATGTGGCTGGCGGCAACAGGACTTTTGATTGTGACTATAGCCATTTACCTGAAAAAGCCGTGCATTTCAAAAAATCTCATCATTGTAAATTCTGGGATCATCATTGCAGGAGTGCCATTCCAGCCGTTCCAGCAGTATTCATTGTTTTTATGGATTATCGGTGGAGCTGTAGTTGCAACCGGAATCTATCTTTTCATAAGGGACAGGGCGAAAAGCAAAAAGTGCGAGTATGAAAGCAAAGAAAATCTGCATAATTAAAAATGGAAAAACAAGACTATATATTATTTGGAATTTTAGCTATTGCTGCCATAGGGCTTGCTTTCACTGCATTCAGTTTCTTCGGCAGTGGACAGGAGGCTCAGACTGGCAAGGCAAATCCTGAAAGCGCTGCCAAAAGCCAATACCAGAAAAAAACCAGCGAAGGAGAGGTAACAATTGATCTAACGCCAAAATCCTTCAAAAACGGCAATATGTATTTTGATGTAGAATTTAACACCCATACTGTTGACTTAAGCCAGTTTGATTTGAAAAGGCTTGTTGTTCTTGAGGCAGACGGAAAGCAAATTGCGCCTTTGTCCGTGCCTGCATTATCAGGGCATCATAATTCAGGCGAGTTTGTGTTTAATACGGGGAAAGAGTTAAATAGGTTCAAGATAAAGATTAATGGGATTCCAGATGTGAACGAAAGAGCACTGGGATGGCCGTAAAAAAGAGGTGGAAAAAAATGGCTAAAAAAATCTTTAAGGCAGCCAATCAGGGAAGCCAGAAACTTAACCCGATGGCATTGGGATATGCTGGCGGCATAGTTGGAGTTGCATGTGCGCTGATTGCGCTCCTGTTCGGCTATAGGGGATATAATCGGGGAGCCGCAGGAATGATGGTGCAGTGGCACATGTATTCAGGCCCTACTTTGTATTGGGCAATAACCTCTTTATTGGTGTCTTTTATAGGAGGATTTGCCACATTATATGCGATAGGTTGGCTCTATAATAAATTCGCTTAAAAACTTTGAAGGGAGGCGATAAAATGGGAAAGAGACTTGAAGGAAAAGTAGCCATAATTACGGGCTCAAACAGAGGCATTGGAAAGGGAATAGCAATTGCTTTGGCTAAAGAAGGCTGCAGGGTTGTGGTCAGCTCTTATGAGCATGGCAAGGACGGCGATGAAGCTGTTAATGAGATAAAAAAGATGGGAAGCGACGCTGTTTTTGTCAAAGCAGATGTCTCAAAGGAAAGGCACGTCAGGAATCTTGTCAAGTATGCTGTAAAGAAATTCGGCAGGCTGGACATAATGGTGAACAATGCAGGCATTTTGGTGTCAGGGACTGTAAGCCAGCTTACCGAGAAGGATTGGGACAGGCAGATGGCGGTCAACTTAAAAGGAGTTTTTTTCAGCATGAAATACTCTGTTGAGCAGATGCTGAAGCAGGGCAAGGGCGGCAGGATCATAAATGTATCATCAATAGCAGGCATTGTCGGCTTTCCCGGAATAAGCGCCTACTGCGCATCAAAAGGGGGAGTTACCGAGCTGACAAGAGAAGCGGCGCTTGACTATGCAAAGAACGGGATAACTGTAAACGCAATAAATCCCGGAGTAATTGTTACAGACATGACAAAAGGCATGCTCGGAGACAAGGCAACAAGAGACTCGCTGATGGCAAACACCCCTGTAGGAAGATTTGGAAAGCCGGAGGACATAGGCAATGCGGCTGTTTTCCTTGCATTGGACGAGTCAAGCTTCATAACGGGGCACAATCTTATTGTTGACGGCGGGTGGACTGCGAGATAGAAGTTATGGCAATCAACAAGGAATGGCACAAAGCAAACAAAATGCCTAAAAATCCTTCAATAGATGAAAGAATCAAATGGCACACTTGACATGCAGAAAACTGCTCCTGCCGCGAGATGCCTAAGGGGATTTTAGAGATGGTAAAGAAAGGCAAATATTATAAATGCGAAGAGTGCGGTTTTTTGTATAAGGAAATAAAATGGGCGGAAAAATGCGAGGAGTGGTGCAGGAAGAATCACAGATGTAATATTGAAATAGAATGGGTAAATTAAAAGAAGACAAGTTAAATATTTATGGAATCAAAGTAGTCTTAACGATATTAATGTTTTTCTTGCTGTTTGAGACTACAGTCCATTGGTTTGGATTGCGCATATTGGCTCACGAGCATCTATATGACACGCCATATACCATCTATCTGGGCAGATTAGTAGGATTGCTTACTTTAATTTGGGCTGGGTATATTTATATTGTTATTAGAGATATTGAAAAATATATCAAAACACTGCCTGTTACTATTATCGGGCTTTTTTTAATACCTTTTATAGAAGCGTGGATTAATTTTTCTGTAGATTTAAGCGGCATATCAGCATCTGGACCATACGGAATAGGAATTTCTTTAAGAACTGCCTTATGGAGAGAATCTGTTGTTGCTGGTTTGTTCGCAATAGTACTATTTTATTTTTATATGAAGTATAACAAAAGTAAAGGTAGAAAATGATAAGAGACCCAATATGTGGAATGGAAGTTGATGAGAAGAAGGCAAAATTCAAAATAGTTAGCAAAGGCAAGAAATACTTTTTCTGCAGCAAAAATTGCTATGATAAATTCAATGGAAAAGAAACAGCATCAAAAGAGCCATTAAATAAAAATGCATTCGAAAAAAAATCATTAGAAAATATTAACCATAAGAATAATGATAAAAATATTGAATTAAAAAACAATGAACAAAATAATGGCAATAATGCCAAATGCATCCTCCCAATCAAGGGAATGCACTGTGCATCATGCGCCATCACAATAGAAAAATCATTGAAAAAATTAAAAGGCGTTTCTAATGCAAACGTCAATTTTGCTTCTGAGAAGGCAATGGTTGAATATGATAAAGGAATTGTTGATGAACCTAGAATAATAAAATCCATTGAAGATGCAGGTTATGATGTGATACAGGCCGGAAAACAGGACTTGGTTACACTAAAGGTAAGAGGAATGTCATCCCAGCACTGCGCAAATATTGTTGAGGGTGCTTTGAGAAAGCTTGACGGGATTGAGAGAGTTGATGCCAGCTTTGCGGTTGAAAGAGCAATTATTGAGTATGATTCCTCAAAAGTCAATATTGAGAAAATAAAGCAGACTATAAAGGATGCAGGATATGAGCCTGAAGACTTTAAAGAGGAATCTGCGGATGTTGAGAAAGCTGCAAGAGAAAAGGAAATCGGCAGCTTAAAGAAGAAATTTCTTTTATCATTGATATTGAGCATCCCGCTGCTTTATTATATGATTGGTCCTGCCATATGGCTAAAAATTCCACAGTTTTTTGAAGACAATATTGCAATTATTCAATTTATAATAACAACCCCAATAATTCTAATCTCTTATGAGTTCTACCTTAAAGGAACAAGAGCAGTCATAAAAGCAAGAACTGCAAACATGGACACGCTGGTTGCCATAGGAACTGGAGCAGCTTATCTTTACAGCCTTTCTGTCTCATTTTTTATATGGATTGGAAATACAAATTACGGGAAAGACAGCCTTTATTATGAGGTTGCAGGGCTGCTTCTGATGTTCATTCTCCTGGGCAAGTATCTTGAGGCTATTGCAAAAGGCAGGACATCAGAAGCAATAAAGAAACTGCTTGGGCTGAAGCCAAAAACAGCGCTTGTATTCAGAAACGGAAAAGAAACTGAGATTCCGATTGATGATGTTGCAGTCGGTGATATTGTAATTGTAAAACCTGGGGAGAAGATTCCTGTTGACGGCATTGTAGTTGACGGCAGATCTTATGTTGATGAATCCATGCTTACAGGAGAAAGCATGCCTGTTGAAAAGAAAAAGGGTGACAAGGCAATCGGAGCTACAATAAACAAGACGGGCTCATTCAAATTCAAGGCCACAAAAGTAGGAAAGGATACTGTTCTTGCGCAAATAATCAAGATGGTTGAGGAAGCGCAGTCAAGCAAAGCGCCAATCCAGAAGCTGGCTGACCAGATTTCAGCTTATTTTGTTCCGGCAGTTGTTGGCATTGCGCTGGTATCATTTATGGCATGGTATTTTCTCGGATATGGGTTTGCGTTTTCGCTGACAATACTCATTGCTGTCATAATAATCGCCTGCCCATGCGCCTTGGGATTGGCAACACCTACTGCAATAATGGTCGGCACAGGATTGGGGGCGCAGCACGGCATTTTGTTCAAGAGCGCCGAGTCGCTGCAGAAAGCCCGCAATATTGATGCGATTGTGTTTGACAAGACGGGCACCATAACCAAAGGAAAGCCTGAGGTTACAGACATTATAGAGATTGAATCAAAGAAAATAGACATACTTTTTTATGCTGCAATTGCCGAGAAAAGATCAGAGCATCCTCTTGCACAGGCAGTCATTGAGAAGGCAAAAAGCGAGAAAATTTCCGTGGCAGAGCCGCTGAAATTCAATTCAATAACTGGGAAGGGCGTTGAGGCAGTCTACAAAAACAAGAAGATATTATTTGGGAACAGGAAGCTGATGGAATCTGACAAGATAAAAATAAGCGATGAAGCTGAAAAGAGCATACAGGAGCTGGAGCATGAAGGCAAGACAGTGATGATCTTGAGCGTTGAGAAGAAGATTTTCGGGATTATAGCAGTGGCTGATCCTATAAAGGAGCATTCAGCGCAGGCAATATTGAAATTGATTGAGATGGGCAAGGAAGTTTACATGATCACAGGAGACAATGAAAGGACGGCAAAAGCAGTTGCCATGCAGGCAGGCATTGAAAACGTGCTTGCCGAGGTGCTGCCTCATGACAAGACTGATGAGATAAAGAAGCTGCAGCAGGGCGGAAAAAAAGTGGCAATGGTCGGAGACGGCATAAATGACGCTCCTGCACTGGCGCAGTCGGATGTCGGGATTGCAATAGGCTCCGGAACTGATATAGCTATAGAGACAGGCGATGTAATACTTGTAAAAGACGATTTGAGGGATGTAATCAATGCAATTGACCTGAGCGGCTTTACAATAAAAAAGATAAAGCAGAACCTGTTTTGGGCATTTGCCTACAACACGCTGGGAATTCCAATAGCCGCCGGGATTTTGTTTCCGTTCACGGGATTTTTGTTGAATCCTGTAATAGCGGGGATGGCAATGGCATTCTCATCTGTTTCGGTTGTGGGGAATACTTTATTAATGAGGGGGTATAAATCAACTATATAATCAGGCATAATCAACAGCTACTACAAAATGTTTAAATTCATTAAATAATAACAATAAAACTTTATTCGGAGGAACATTGCTCCTCGCACTTTATGTTTCAGTGAGAGTTCCTCACACGCCCTTATGCTTATGGAATAAATGGTGCGACAATACTACCCGCCACATTGGGCGGGTTGTGAATGTTTATATTTCAATCAATGCGAGCCGTTATTGGGCGAGCCTAGACTCAAAGGAAGGAAAATAATTTTAATTTTATAAGAAATAATAAAAACAAAAATGAACATCAACAACAGGACAGTCGGATATGCAGTCATAGCATTTTCAGTGATACTCATAGCAATACTGGCATTTGTCAAGTCCAATTATGACACGCAGTCCACTTTTTTGTGCGAGGTTGTGAGCAAAAACCCTGATTTTGACATGGCGCAGTGCCCTGCCCACAAAAGCAATGTCTCATGGTACATCACGCTGTCATTTGGGATTTCATTTCTGATTTTAAGCATTGGACTGTATCTGTCCTTCTTTTCAAAGCTGCCTTTGCCTGAGCCCAGAAAAGAGTTCAGCGCAATTGACATCTCAAAGCTTGATGAAGAAGAGAAAATGATCTACAATAAGCTGAAGGAAAAGCAGGGCTCAATGTACCAGAGCGATTTGATTAAGGAAACCGGCTTTACCAAAGTAAAAATCACGAGAATATTGGACAAGCTTGAGACTTCCGGAATTCTTGAAAGGAAAAGAAGGGGGATGGCCAATATTGTGGTTTTGAAGTGATTGAAAATGGAAAATAAAAGATATTTTTTGATGAGTTCTAGTGGCTATGACTCCGTAAAAGAGAATGTCATCCAACACAGAATTTGGTGGAGGGGAGACGGTTCTACTAAAGCCAATGACGAAATTGAACAACTAGCAATCAAGGAAGGAGATACAGTCCTTTTTTTTGATACTCTCAATAAGGAATTCTGTCTTGTTGCTGAAGCTAGTTCAATACCAAAAAAAGCAAGCGAACTTGAGAATTTTGTCGAATTAACAAAGAGTGTAGGGATTACTCCAGATAGATTAGCTATACAGTTTAAAGATACATTAATACCAATTTCTTTTGAAATCAATAAAGAAAACTTTAATGAACTAAAAGAATTAGGACTATTTGGTAATACTCGGTCTTTTGAAACTGTCGGTAGGTACCTTCAGAGGAAATCTCGAGGAAGATTAACAAAATTTCAATCACAAGAAAAAAATGCTTTTCAATATATCCTAGAAATAGCAGGCAAAAAAGAAAGTCCAGTAATTGGTTCAGAAGTGGAGAATACAATAAACATTGATGAGGACTGGCAAATATTCAAGAGAACTATAGATGAGTTTTCGGAAAAATTTCGTAAGCACCCCAGTGATTACATTTGGGGTGGAGAGAAAGCCATACAGTATTTACTCTGTTATGATTTAACAGATAAGTTTGGTGACTGGTATGAGCTTATTGGTGAAGATTATCCCAAAGTAGAGTTAGAACGACCAAATAGACACGATATTGTCATTTATGCTAACAGAAAGAATGAGGAATTAGTTTCAATAGCTTGTGAAATTAAATTAATATGGGGAGATGACATTAATAACTTAATTGACCAAATGAAAGCAACTGATAATTCAGTGCTTGCTGATATCCAAAAACTGAAAAAGGCTGTTTTAAGCAATGAAGATGGAATCATAATAAAAAGCGGTGCTGCTCTTGTTTTTACTAATATCAAAATTCTCGGTGAAAGAGCAATACTGGCAGAAGCCGCTAATCTGTTGAGTATTACTAAGTCTAATGTCAAATTAATTATTGTTGGAGCAGATGGCGTATTAACTTTTGACAAAAATTAAGTTTTCTTGCCCCTTGACGATTGTCCTAGATGTATAGTTTTGTTTATTTGATTGGACTACTTGTGCCAGAGTAATAACTCCACGGCTGCAATTTTTAGGAATTCCACAACCAAAAACCAAAACATTTATATATCACTTGATATCATATCACTTGATATGAGATAAAAATGGGCCCGGAAACACTAATAATGAAGAAAAGAGAATACAGCGAGCAAAGAAGCCCGACGCTTAACACTGTTTTAATGGTAGAAGAAACGATAAAGAAAGCAGGCGAAGTATTGAGCATTGGCAAGCTTAAACGAATGCTTCCAAAACAGGTAATGCACCAAACGCTGATGGCAGTAATTGACTATCTTGAATACAGCGGCAAAATTGCTGTTCATGATGATAAAGTGCTTTGGACGTTCAAGCCGCAGAGCAAGCTGAAAAAGATGCAGGGATTGGTTGTTAGATGAAAGGCTACAAGGGCAAGATAAAAAAGAAGATAACAGGATATTTGATGTCATTGTCAATAACCCATTCTATGGCGAATGATTTACACTTTGGAAAGCGATGAGATTGAAATCATTGTTTTTGTCTTGGATATTATTGACCACGATGAATACAATAAGAAATTTAAATTTAGGAAATTATAAGACAGAATATCCCAGATTTCAAGCTTAAATTGAATTATCACTAAAAAGCATTTTTCAATCTTATTACGTCAGCTCCCTTTTCAGGACTTTATGCGCATGGTTGATCTCTTTGAATTTCTCTATGTCCCCGTTCTCAGTGTCGGGGTGATGCTTTTTTGCAAGGTCCTTGTACGCCTTGTCAATCACATTTAGGTCATTGACTTCATGATCAATGCCAAGAGTAGTTCTCGCTTCCTTGCGCTTTTTCGCGACATTGACGTCTTCAGAGAACTCGCTTATGAACTCTTCAAGGGTTATTCTCCCTTCAAGCAGGGCAGTCACCTCATGGTCGATAACCTTGAATACAATGCAGAGGTTCTCAACGTATCTGCCCATAGATCTGTGGCTGTAATGAAGGTGCCTGTTGTCAATGTACCATGAGGCAGAAGCAGGCGCTTTCTTTATTCCATTCGGCTCAATCTCAATCTCCACATCATCCGGAGTAAGGCCGAGCTTTCTTAGGCTTGCGAGGATGTTATTCCTGAACTGCACTGCCCTCCTGTTGAAGGAATCATTAATAGCGACTGCTTCGAATTCATGCCCTTTAACTTTTATTTTAGCCATTTTGCAATAAACAAAATCCATTAAGATTCTTTTGTAATATACAGGATAAATCCCCCTTTATAAACGTTGATGAAAAAATTGTTTAGGTGACAAACATATTCATTCAATCCGCCTCGCGAATTTATAAATTATTGAAATAATTTCGAGGCGGAATTTTCTTGGCAGTAAAAATTCCGCCGAGTGACTCTTATGTCGCGAAGCGACGGATTGAATTATTATAACTTCAGAAATCTAAATTGTTATATGTGTTAGTAACATATTTAAATTAAGCTTCTTTCACAAAATCCAGGTGATACCATGAACTTAACCAAAAACTT
>Ga0209211_10007257_pt1 | contig 15627 bp, 24 predicted proteins | sample RifGroA2_FD_183992 | JGI IMG/M metagenome (GOLD analysis project Ga0209211, IMG submission 183992) | Groundwater microbial communities from Rifle, Colorado, USA - Groundwater A2 (SPAdes) (version 2) | ecosystem: Environmental > Aquatic > Deep subsurface > Groundwater | place: Rifle, Colorado... | reverse complement strand
TTATCAAATTCGTAGGTCATATTATTTTGATGCTATTCTCCTTTTTATATCTTTCTATTTGGTTACTCAAATTCATCTATACCCTAATTACGATTCAGGATATAGACTTCTTGGGGACGGGGTTAAAGGAAAAAGCCTTTTTCATTTTATGAAAGCAGAGGTTATTGATAAATTAGCAGCCCTTGTTACTGCTGCATTTGGACTTGTGGCCGCACTTGCTTGGAACAGTGCTATTCAGGCCATTTTTAGAAATATATTCGGAGAAAATAGCTCTATTCCTGCTATGTTGAGTTATGCTTTAATTGTGACAATTGTTGCAGTTATCGCTACATTATGGGTGGGCAGACTTGCAGAAAAAACAAAACAACCTATAAGAAGAAGGTTATTTTTGAGAAGCGAGGCAGAAGCAAAGAATATAAAGTAGATATTCCTTAAAAAAGTATCAAAAAAGGATGAAAAAAGCAATTTCAGGGTTGTTGCTAGCAGTATCTTTAAATTATTCTAGTGCGCATGACGTAAAAATTTGCGAAATTGTCCCAGATCCGAAGTCAGATCATAATGGAAGCGGGACTATTACTTACTTAGACGAATATATTTCTTTAGTGAACAATTCACAGACAAATAGCTATGATTTATTCGGGTGGAAAATTAATTTTACAGATACTACTCCTGAGAGCCTTACCTTAACTAATCAACCTAATTACACTATTGGACCAGGGCAAGAAGTTGTAATTATGAATCCTCCAGGGGAGATAAATAATAAGGGAGAGATTAGCCTATATGATAGTTCAGGAACACTGATTGATTTGGTAAATTATGGCAATTGGGAAGGTATTACTAATGGAATCCCTAATGGAAACGCCTCTTCTCCTGCAGACGAATCTCTTTCATTAATGCTAAATGGTGAATGGATAAAGACCTATGCTACACCTGGGCAGCCAAACAGATATATGGGGGAAACTGGGCTTGTCCTTAAAATAAGCAAAACAGGAACAGACACCCTAAGAATTGAATCAACTAATACCTTTCAGAGAATATTTACATTACAAACACTTGAATCTTTAGCACAAACAGGTGTTTGGACAGATGTTTATACTAATAACCTTGGAGAAAATATAATTTATGAGGCTGCGGAAATGAATGTTTCCGGATTCTATAGGGCTAAAGAATTAGAATGAAATAGGTTTGAAGTGAATATAACCCAAAAAAGGAGGTTTAACCATTAAAGAATTAGCGATTAAACATCCTCTTCTGGGAAAAAGAGGTGATAATAATTCTTAGTAATCAGGGTATTTAAACTTTATGAAATTAAACGAACTATCACAATTGTGCAGAATCTAAAGAGTTGTCTGAAGTTGAGGGGCGAGGAAGAGCATATAATTGGGGATATAAGGGGTCTGTGGAGGCTTTAAGATATGCAAAAACGAGGGCAGCATCGAGTTCTTCAACTTGGGTTGGTCTGCCTGAAGCAATATGAGGGTTCAAAAGGCGGTTTAATTCAACGTTATAATGATTCTGCGCCATTCCATAAGATCTAAAAGTAGGATTGAGACAAGCCCATCTTCTTTGACCTCGGCGGAGTTTAGGAACTTTTGCCTCTGCCATCTGTTTTGATAGAGTAATTCGCCCTAACTTTTTTTCCCGCATGAGCGATTCAAGACGTATAGCTATTGCATCTCTTAATTCATTCGCGTTATCCATCGAGAAAATTGGCTCTTTTTATTTTTAATTCTTTCTATTTAAACGAACTCTTTATCTATGCTGGAGGTTTTTGATTATTTCTTCACAAATTCAACAAAGGGAAGATGCTCGAATTTACTGTCTCCTGTGAGGAATTTAAGGTTATTGCGTTTAGCATAAATGTATCCTATACAATCAGTGTATAAAAGATCCTGCTTTTTATGTTCTTTTCTAAATTGGATAGCTTCCCTGAGCGTTTCATCGTCTATTTCTACGACATTTTCTCTAAATTGTGAATAAATCTTATCTGCTTCTTCTTTTTCATAATCTAATAAAGAAGACCAATAAATTTCAGCTAGGTTAAACAAAGAAAGAGCTATATCTTCCTCCATATAAGGGATAAAGTTGGGGTTCTTTTTTATTATCTCTATGATTGCATAACTATCAAAAAAATAGTTTAATCCCACCCTTTCCTTGCCTCTTTTATTATTTCCTCAGTCGGTCTTTTCCAATCCTTTAACAACCCGAAAACGTCTTTTACTTTGGCTTTCTTTTTCTTTTCGACCTTAAAAGTTACTCTTTCATTCTCCTTTATTTTTTCCTTATTAACAATTTCTGAGGGTATAATTACAACTATTGAATTGCCCCATTTCCGTGTTGTTGCTTCTATTTCCATGATATATTAATGATACAGAGATATTTATATGTTGTGATTTTATGTTTAATGCGAACTCTCTAGTTATGCTGAAAGTTTTTAGCGAAAGGAGGAAGATTACGCAGGAGAAACGAGCTGCTTGAAATCTGAAAGAGAATCACGATAAACTCTTTGTGCCTCTAATAATTGTTCTCTCACTGATAGATATTCTTCTTTAATCACTCCTTCAAATTCCAATCTTGCTTGAAGCTGGTTAATAGGAAGCTGCAAGGAGTCAGGACTTAAGGCCAAATAAAAGCAATCTCTTGAACTCCCAGATCTAACTGAATCCAGATACTCTGAATTAGCTTTCGCTTGATCAATTGCGCCCATTAATAAGGCTGAGAGTTGTCCTAATGATGTTGAATATCCTCTTGCTAGTTCCACCACCTTACTTACCTCTCCAGATCGAGCAATAGCCGTATTGATCTTGGGCATATTCATCAATTCATCAAGCGGAGTTAAATCTAACTTTCTCCTTTGAATTTTTGTAAAGGTCTCCATATGAAAAGATTCTAAAGATAAGGATATAAACCTTTCCCATGTCAAAAACACGCAATCCTGGAGCTTTTTAGAGCCAGTTAATATTAGAAGTTGAAAAGTCATTTAAATACGAACTTTAGAGCATAAAAAGAGGCCTAAAAGTTCTGCTAATGTACCTTGTGCGAACTAGCTTATCTTTTGTAAAATTGTACTGCAAAAATATAATCGCCCCTATCTGTTCCAGCATCGTTTGCGTCGGTTTTCGGTAATGCTATATGCTCACATCTCACGAAATAGGTCGCGTTTTTGGGAACTATGCCATTATCAAACGGTTCTAGCAAGGGGCGAGGAACACCATTAAATTCTGATTTGCATCGATTATAGTAGAACTTGAGCAATACGGGAGGCCCTATTGCAGTGAGACCTTCAAGTCTTCCATCCTTTGATGCTAGTAATTCTTCCATAAAAACCTTAGTTTTTAGCTATATTTAATCCTTTCGATGTCGGGCGCATTCGGCGCTTCGCGCCTCAGAGATAGTGAGGCTAGTTTTTTAGATCGGGGGAGGGGGGCGGGAAGGCATACGTAGGGTGCAATCTTCTGCTCCTTGGATTTGTGTAAGATTTACTAACTCTGACTTATTGAGCGGGCGAGATAGAAATTCCCTAACTCCATCACTACCTCCCTCAGTTGTCTGTTGATTAATCACCGGTATTCCAGGATATTGATCTTGGTAAGATTTTCATCTTTTGTCTAGGGAAAACAAATTAGGCAGGAGTGCTTCATGAATGGGCCCTTGGAATGAACATAAGATAAGCCATATGTTCTTTCTTGGGCCACTAGATGCTCCTTTGCTTTATAGATTGCTTGCTCAACCATATATGTAAGTAAGATGTGCCCCATATAAATCTTGCGATCGGGTGTGAGTTCGGTTAATTTGTACGAAATCTATTCCTTTTTGATAATATGGGATAAAGCAAATATAAAGCCAATTATTGATAAAAGGAGGACTGTGACATATATAAAGGAAGTATATAAATCATTTACAATTTTTCGATAGTGGATGATTGCTCCATAAGAAAACATTAAGATATAATATAACCTAGAAAAATCACTAAACTAGTAATGGAGGCTCCCTTTTTGTTCAAAAAAAGAAATACACTAACAATTAAACTTACTAATAAATAAGTTAAATGAAAAATAGAATTATACAAGTAATATCCCTTTCCTGCATCAATTTGAAAGAAGGTCGTCAGGAGGTCATACAATAAAATTATGCTAATCGATGATAAAAGAATACCTGAAACAACTGCTTTTTTATCACCCATCGATTCTAATAACCTTTAAGATTTATATATTTACCGGGCGCATTCGGCGCTTCGCGCCTCATGGTTAGTGTGGCTCGTTAGTTAGGCAGAAGTATAGGGTGGAAAAAGGGGTTAAAGCGAACTTATTATTTATGCTGAAAGTTTTGAGCGAAGTGAGGAAGATTTAGCATGGTTAATTTTTGTAAATATGGTCCCTGTGGCCTATTTCTATTATATACACGATTAACTGATTATCATGGATGTCTAAAATGAGACGATAATTGTCTACCCTTAGTCTGTAATATTTGCTATTGTAAAGGCGCTTGATGAAGCTATGAGGGCGAATTTTTATTCTTTCGATAGCAGAGCCTATTCTTTGCCTAACTGCTGGATCAAGGGCAGTAAGTTGCTTTTTTGCTTGTTCTGTAAATATGATTTCATACATTTATATCTAGCTCTTTTTTAACATCTTCCCATTTATGTGTTCTTCCCTGCTTTATATCTTCCTCAGATTTTTGTATCTGCTTTTTTGTTTCCTCGCTTAGTTCCATTCTGTCCTCGATAAGGTCCCAGATAAGATTTTCATAACTTTCTTTTTCGTGTAATTTCATTGATTTTAGCTTATTTAGGAGCCCCATACTTATTTGAATTGTAGTTTCTGCCATATCTATTGTATAATTGGTTATAGTTTATATAGTTTATGCTTGTTAATTCTGTCGGGCGCAATCGGCGCTTCGCGCCTCAGAGATAGTGAGGCTAGTTTTTTAGATTGGAGGGGTGGTGGAAAGTGGTTTAAACGAGCTTATTATTTATGCTGAAAGTTTTGAGCGAAGTGAGGAAGATTTAGCGTTGGTAAATATGACTCCTGTGGCCTATCTTTAGAATTGTTATTGTGTTTTGAGATATTGAAAAGATTATCCTGTAATCGCCAACTCTAAGGCGAAAGTCGCTTAAGCCCTTGAGCTTTTTAATGTCTTTTGAAAAGGGGTCTAAAGCGAGGTCCTCGACTGCTTTGAATATTCTTCTAGATATGGAAGGATCAAGCTTCTCTAGTTGTTTAATAGCATTTTCCTTCCAATCCAGATTATACATTAAATGTTTAGCCTCTTTCTTACTTCGTCGTGAGGAATACTTTTTTCTTTACGGGTCTCTTCTATTTCTTTTTTCGTTTGTTCATTTAGCTCTAATTCGTCTTCGATCATTCTTTCAATTACCTCATTATAAGACTCTCTAGCAAAGAGCTTCATTTTTTCAAGTTTTGTACGAATAGAGTCTGAAATTTGAATTGTTGTTGCCATTGTAATAAGTTATAGATTATTATAATGAATTAGATTTATATATTTTTCTATCGGGACGCAATCGGCGCTTCGCGTCGCTGGGGTAACTACGATTGGTAAGAGCCCCTTATACTTTATATACTAAGATTTATGAAGCACAAAACAGGTGTTCAAACAGGTGTTTGAGTTTAATTAGCGACGAGAAGTATATTGGGAAAGAAAACGGGGGCTTGCCCCCTAAAAAATAAATGAATTAAATGTTAATCTTAATTTGAAGCTTTTGTTGCTTCTTTTTCTTCAGAGGGTTCTTTTTCCTCTTCGGAAGGTTTTTTATTTTCTGACTCTTCTGGAGCCTTGGTTTCTTCTTCTGTCATGTTTCCTCCAAAGAAATATCGAATTGAGGGTTTATAAAGGTTGGGGGGCTACTTAAACGAACTATAAGATTGTGATTAGAATGGGAGACCCTGCGCTCCCGTAAAAAACAACTCGGTTACTGTGCTGCTACCCTGCTACTTTCCTTCTGGAGGTTGTGCTTTTCTGCGATCGTCTTTTTCGTCAGATTCATCAGAAGGAGACTCAACACCTGGAGCCGTAAGGGCCCTAGTTTGTTCATCTGTCATGTTAGGCTTACCTCCTTTCAGTTAACAATGAGGTGAGGGTTACTGATTATGTCAAGAACCAGCCACTAAAGTGGCTGGCGTGACAAAGGCTGGTTCTTGAGCATGCTCAAGAATTGAGTTTTCTGTATCTCACCACTAAAGTAACGAGTTTTAGAAAACTCAATTCTTGACATATAAACACGAGGAGTATTAATGCGAACAACTAGAAAGAGAACAAATAAGATAGAAAAATAAATATTATATAGGTTTACTCGGCTAATGCGCCGATTCCGCCTATGATTGCAATAATGCCTCCGATTAATGGTAGCCAGTATGCTGGCGTCCATTGTCCTATTACTGCAACAATTCCACCAACTAAGGCCACCCATCCGCCCCAATTTGCCATGTTTGGTTTACCTCCTTTCAAAAAGGAATTAAAATATAGGGGGGGGGCTGGTTTAAATAATTTGCCCTAGTTTCCCTATTTTTCAATGAAAGAATTAAAGAAAAGCTAGAAGAGGAAATAAACACCTGTGTTCCTCTATAAAGGCATTTTACGACTACAAACAGCTGTTTGAACAGGTGTTTAAAATCGGTTAAAGGGTGTTTGTATTGTTTTTTTGTGTGTTGGAAGGTGTTTGAGAGGGTATTTTTTTACTAGTAGTGAGTAGGGTTTTTAGGCCTTAAAACCGCAATATTTATAAAGAATAGCTGTTGGTATATATTTATGTTTGAATGGTTTTTTGGAAAGAAAGAAAAAAAAGTAGGTGAAGAAACTAAGAAAGGGTTTGATGCTGTAAAAAAAGATATGGAGACTGTTGGAAAATGGATCAAACACCTTGATGGTCAAGACAAACAGCTGTTTGATAATCTAAATCAAGTTAAACAGGATTTATCGTCGATTAAAGATGAGATTGCAGCGGTAAGGGAAACTTTGTCTGAAATGAATGAGGAGAAGGAAAACAAACAGCTGTTTGAAAAAACACCTGTTTTACACAAACAAACAGGTGTTTATGATGTTCAAAAAGCTGTCCAAACACCTGTCCAAACAGCTAATTTTTTAGATATTTTAAAAGGTTTAACTTCAAACGAAAGATTGCTAATTTTTACATTATTGAATAGCGATTTAAAGCTAAGTTATGAAGACCTGGCTCTTTTATTAGGAAAAGAGAAATCTACAATTAGGGGGCAGATAAATGCGATAAAACAGAAAAGTGAGGGCTTAATTAAAGAAATGAGTGAAAAAAGTGGTAAAAAAAGAGTCTATATTCCTGAAGAAATCAAGGAAAAACTGTCAAAATATGGAAAAGTGAGAGTTAAAAAGAAAAGCAAGAGTTCGGTTAATAAAGAAAGTTCGGATTAATCAATAAAAAAATAGTCAAAATATGGAAAAGTGAGAGTTAAAATGAGTGAAAAAGATATAATATTATTAAAAAAATTAGAAAGTGAGAGGATAGAAGAGCTAATTGCAAAAGCAAATTCAGAAAAAAGTGAGGAAAAATTGGCATAAAGAAATCAATTTTTCTGATGAGAAAAAAAGTAAGAAAAAGAGAGTTAGAACTGGCCAAAATAAGGTAAAAGGTTCTAATGGGGTAAAAAAGTGAGCTATTAATGCGAACTTTAAGAATGAAATTGAACGGATGAGTGTAGAAAAAGAAGTAGTTAGAACTTTCAATAAGTATATTCGTTTAGCCGGAGAACTATAACTCCCTTAACTGTAAAATAGCACTTAACGAAGCTATTTTTTTAAGATCTGGGGAGATGGTAAGTAAAATTTTCTTGTTATTGACTTTTTCTTTTGATATTGGCACACCTTTTTTTATAAGTCTCTGAGCGTAATCCCTAACTGAACTCTGAGTAAGGGTTAATTTAGAAGCTAAAAGAGGATAGGTTACTTCGAGATTCTCTTCTTCTAATTGATAGATTGTGGAGAAGACAAGCATTTCTTGAGGAGTTAAATTCTTAAATTTAACGCGAACTTCTTGTTTGATCGTGTCGAGCGAAGATAAAAGTTGAGAAACTTTGTGAATATCTTCAAAGTTCGCATTAACTGTTGAGACCCCCTCATTTCCGATGTGTTGGTTTGTCTGTTGGTTTGTCTGTTGGTTTGTCTGTCTGTCTGCTGGAACCCCCTTATTTCCAGTGGAAATATTTGGATTTAAGGTTTTTAGACCGTATAAAGGCAGATTATGTGCTGGAGTGTGCTGATGTGCTGGATTTTGTGATGGATTAAGGGGTTGGACTGGGGGATTTTGAGAGGTGTCTGTCTGTCTGCTGAGAGTGGTGGATATATCTGCCAAGGCCTGTTTTATCTCCTCAAGTTCATGATGTAATGTAGAAATATTATCTCTTAATTGATTGATGTCTTGCTTTGCTCTTGCAAACGCTTCCTTGATTGAGTCGTGAGAAAGAGGATTTGAATCCATGGTTTAAAGTCGTTAAAGATCATTATAAATATTGCTGTGGTCTATTAGATTTTTATTTTGAACCTGATGCTTTTTATAAATCTCAAATGCTTCATTTGAAAGGCGCCAGCGTTGACGCTTGGTATAATCTTTGCCTTGGGAGTTTTTTGTTATCTGGACTACCAGCTTCTTAGACTCGAGATTTTGAAGAAGAGACTTTGTGAATTCCTCATCCCTTGCTATCTCCTTGGAAATATCAAAGGTAAACCTTGATTCAGGTGAAATAGAAAAAAGATAGTGTAGAATCTGCTCACATATCTTGTCTTTTTTTGATTGGGATATTCTAGGCATATATGGGGGAAAGCAAGCAGTTATTTAAAGATGGTGCCTAGAGAAGCAGATTCATAAAGATTAAATAGAAAAAAGAGAAAGAAGGTTAAACGGTCCTTATCAACTAGTTAAATAAACATGAGTAAAATAGAATATACTGAAGCGCACTCTGCAGGTGAAGTAAATGGAGTGTTAAATCCTCTAGTTAGAGAGTGGTTTTTTTCACGGTTTAAAGAGTTCTCCAGGACTCAACTTTACACTGTAAAGAACATTTATGATAGGAAGAATATTCTTATATGTGCCCCAACCGGGGGAACCAAAACTTTAAGCGCTTTTTTGGGGATTATTAATTATCTTGTTGAGCTTGCTCTGAAAAAAGAACTGGAAAATAAGATGTATGCGGTTTATGTCAGCCCCTTAAAAGCATTAAGCAATGATATATTTGTCAACCTCATACAACCATTAAGAGAGATTGAAGAAATCGCTAAAAAGAAAGGAATAGAAATACAGGAAATCAGGGTAGGTTTAAGGACAGGCGACACAGAGGCAAAGGAAAGAGCGAGACAAGCTAAAAAAGTCCCGCATGTTTATGTAACGACGCCTGAGAGTTTGGCAATTGTGCTCACCACTACAAAATTTGCAGAGACAATTAAAGCGCTAGAATTCCTGATTGTTGATGAAATCCATGCATTGACTAATAAAAGAGGAGTCTACCTATCATTAACTTTGGAAAGGCTTTGCCATTTTAGCCTGATAGAGCCTGTGAGAATTGGCCTGAGCGCAACTATTGCTCCTCTTGAGGAAATCGCAAAGTTTTTAGCAGGTAGTGAAAGAGATTGCCTGATAGCGGATGTCAAACTACTGAAAAAAATAGAGATTGGGCTGGACTATCCTGGGGAAAATTTACTGGAGGCTGAAAACCAGGCAAACCAGCGAAAATTATACCAGTTGCTTGATGATTTGATTGAAAAAAATAGGACAACACTCATATTTACTAACACAAGAGCCGCTACTGAAAGAATTATCCATTATCTAGACCTGCACTTTCCTAAGAAGTATATGGGAGTAATTGGTGCACACCATAGCAGCATGAGCAAGGAAAAAAGATTTGAAATTGAGGAAAGACTTAGGAAAGGAGAACTGAAAGTAGTTGTATCTTCAACTTCCCTGGAGCTGGGCATAGATATTGGAAGCATTGATTTAGTTATTTTATTAAGAAGTCCAAAGGGTGTTGCAAGAGCCCTGCAAAGAATTGGCAGAGCAGGACATAAGCTCCATTCTAATCCAAGGGGGAAATTTATAGTTCTTGACAGAGATGACTTAGTGGAATGCGGAATACTGATGAAGGGAATGATAGAAGGGAGGATAGAAAAAACAGAAATTCCAAAAAATGCTTTGGATGTGCTGGCGCAGCAGATTTTTGGCATGGCTATAACAAAGGTGTGGGGGGTGGATGAAATGCTAGAGACAATCCGAAAAAGCTATTGTTATGAAAAATTGAGCAAAGAAGACTTTTTTGATGTGCTTAGCTACCTTGCTGGAGAATACGCCCTGGAACATAGGCATGTTTATGCTAAAGTGTGGTATGATGCCGAGAAAAAACAGATTGGCAAGAAAGGCAAGATGGCGCGGGTTCTTTACATGACTAATATAGGGACTATCCCTGAAGAAGGATTTGTCAATGTAGTCATTCAACACCCTGTTGAAAAGAGAGGATACATAATAGGAAAAATAGATGAATCTTTCTTGGAAAGGATGAAGAAAGGAGATATTTTTGTTCTAGGTGGCGAAAAATACCAATTTTTGTTTGCGAGGGGCATGAAGATATACGTAAAGGCAGGCATAACAAAGAACCCCACTATTCCCAGCTGGTTCAGTGAAATGTTACCACTAAATTTGGAGGTTGCGTTAGAGATAGGAAGGTTTAGGAGACTAGTCAAAGAAAGATTAAAGAATAAAAAGGAATGCTTAGAGTTCATCAAGAAGCATATTTATTGCGAGCAAAATATTGCCGAAGAAGTTTATAATTATTTTAGAGAACAACAGGGCTTTGCTGAAATCCCAGATGATAAGAATCTGCTTATAGAGAAATATAAGGGGGAAAAAGAATATTTAGTGTTTCATAGCATGTATGGGCGGAGAGTCAATGATGCTCTTGCAAGAGCATATGCCTATGCAGCTGCCAGATTCCGAAGCAGAGATGTTGAAATGGGCATCAATGATAATGGGTTTTTTATAGTGGGGGAGAAACTAGATGAAGAAAAGATTGTAAAAGCAGTAACCAGCAAGAACTTAAAAGAAATCTTAAAAGAGGCTATTGAAAGAACAGAGGTTCTGGCGAGAAGATTTAGGCACTGTGCTGCAAGAAGCCTGATGATATTACGAAATTACAAAGGAAGAGTAAAAAGTGTTGGAAAGCAGCATGTTCATTCTGGATTTCTGCTTTATGCTGTAAAAAAAATCAGCAACGAATTTCCCATATTAAGGGAGGCGAGAAGAGAAGTAATGGAAGATTTAATGGACTTGAGGAGTGCAGAGAAAATCCTGGAAAATATTGAAAGGGGAGAGATAAAAATAAAGAAAATAAGAACTCCTTTTGTTTCTCCATTTGGATTGAATCTGGTCTTGCAAGGCAGAAGCGATTTAATAAAGATGGAAGATAGGGCTGCTTTCCTGAAAAGGATGCATGAACTCCACATGAAAGTTATAGCAGATAACCAAAATATTTGAACATTTTTTGTTTAGTCATCCGCTTATAGCCAAAGACATTAAAAACTAAGCAGGCCTGCCTTTGGCTATAATTGAAAGCAAAAAGAAGTAGGATTTAAAAAGCAAGAAAAATTATAATTAGAGAGGTAAAAATGAGGTTTAAATTATCTGGACTGAAAGTCACAATTAGTTTGGTAATTGGAATTTTATTAGGCGCGTTTTTGGGATTGCGTGAGACTTGTATTGGAGGATGCCCTGCAGGTGTGCAAGAATTATTAGGATTGCAATATAGCTTAGACAATAACAGCATATTAGCTGCTTTGATTTTTGCCGTCCCTTTTATCATACTAACCTACTTAATATATAGTATCTTCCAAAAAGAAAGCGCAAGGTATCCAAAAGTGACTGTAATTAAAAGCAAGACTTTACCATTGAGGGCAAAAAAACCTGCGCATGCTTTTGGATGGAGAGACTTACGAAAAGAAATGCTTTGGGAAAGCATTATCGAGGGAATTATATTAATCGGAGTAATAGCTTTGATGGTGATATATTTCGTTTTGTATGTTTTTGGAGAAAGTCCAAAGCCTGAACTTGGCTGGATGTTATGGGCAATATTGGGAGTTTTAGGAATTGTGCTGATAGCGGCTATATTCTATATAATTATTTTTGTGAGATACTTAAGACTTGCAAAGAAAATGAAAAAGTGAGTGTATGGGGAAAATTTGCCGGGCCATTCATCAAAGAAATTAAGTACGGTGCTATTGACAGTAATTTAGAAAAGCTTAATTAGTTTTTATTTATTAGAGGATTATGGCTGAAATAGAGCACCTGGGCAGATGCTTGGTAATGAATATAAGGGATAAAAATATTTTGGTAGTGGGTGATTTGCATTTAGGATTTGAAGAGGCTTTGGAGAATTCAGGGACTTTAATTGGTAGGAAGATGCTTAAAGAAATGATAGAGGAATTTGACCTGATTTTTGAAGCTATGGAGAAAAAAAGCAAGAAAATTGAAAAAGTGATATTTCTGGGAGATGTCAAACATGAGTTTTTTGCATTGAGTCGCCAGGAAAGCGCTGAGCTCACAAGACTAATAGATTACCTTGAAACGAAAATGAAAAGAGATGATGAAGGAAGAGAAGTTATTTTCATAAAGGGAAACCACGATAATTACTTGTTAAACCTTAAGGCTATTAAAAAAGTGAGAGTATGCAATTATTTTATTTTGGGAGAGTACTGCTTCTTACATGGTAATAGGGATTTTGCGGAAATTTGGGACAAGAAGATAAAATGCCTGGTGATGGGGCACTTACATCCAGCTGTTAGGATAAAGGACAAAAAAGGAGGGAAAGTTGAAAAGTATAAATGTTTCCTAGAAGGAAGATTTAAAGGGAAAAAAATAATTATTCTGCCAAGCTTTAACTCCTATAGTGTGGGGAGCGATTTACGGGAAGAGGGAGTCAATTCCCCTTGGAAATTTGATATTAATAAGTTTAATGTTAAAATTGTTGGAGGGGGTCTGGGTGTTCTGGATTTTGGGAGATTGGGAAGCCTTGCTTAACTATATTTTTTGAGAGAAACTATTCTTTAATCTTTGAACCAGGTGTTAGCTGAGGTATTGCTATATGTGTGGGAAGATTAAGTTCTTCTTCGTATGAGAGTGCCCTGGCTGCGCATTTTTTAATCAATAAATTGAACACTGGAACTCTAAAACTTGGGTGAAGCTCTTTTTTCTTCCAGGATTTTAGAAGATCCTTTGCCTCTTCTCCTTTAAGAGAGAGCATCATATAGCCCTCAAAAACAATTTCTGCTTCCTTATCTGGAGAGTTCTCCTCACTCTTATAAGTTAGTGAATATCTAAAAGAGAGCTTTACTACCTCTGCATCTTTTATTAATTCTACTTTCTCTTTTTCTAAATTGATAAATTCGATATTGTTAGTAACTAGCTTTCCTGACTTGAAGTTTTGGAATCTTTCTGCCAAAAATTTCGTGAAATTAAAACCTATTACTTGCATATTATGTTGTTAGAGAAAGTCTTCTTCTGAGACCACTACAAAATCTCCTATTGCAATGATTGTATTATAAGGAATTAAGAGATTTTTACTCGAAGAAATTTCTAAATTTAAGCTTCTGGCGTAAGGAGTAGGATCTTTGACTACTAATTGAATTAATTCTCCAGTTCTAGTTTCAAAAGTAATATCTTGAACTGTGCCCAGCCTTTTCCCCTCTTTTGTAACCACTAACCGACCTAGTAAGTCGTGATATGTTTTTTTATCAAGTGCCATGATGATTGGAAATTGAAATTATATATAAACCTTTCCTTTACATTTTTTGCCAGCTAAGAGGGATGATAAAATAAAGAAAGGGAGTGTCCCCCTTGTTTCGCATGGAAAAGATAGCAAGGTTTAAAAGCAAAGTGAAAATATTTTTATTTTTATTTTTATTTTTAAATATTTATATTATATATTATATATTATATTATATTATATATTATAAATATATAGATTGTTCGTTTTATTTATAATGTTTTAATTGAATGTTCGCTTTATCTTAGAGTGGTTTTAAAAGTTTTCAAATTCTCCATAAGAAATGAGGGAGGGGGAATTATTAAGAGGATGAGATAAAAATTGAGGGAAAAATCTTATTTTCCATAGGAAATAATGCTTGAAAAATAGATAAGTTTATAATCTCGGAAAATTTGGATGAGATATTAAAGAGGTGTAAATGGATAAACTAGATCAAATTTTTAACTCATTTGTAAATTTCAACTTATTTAAGGATAAAAGAGTTTTACAGTCTAATTATAAGCCTGATAGCATTGCACATCGAGATGGACAGGTGGAGATGGTAGCGTCTATACTTGCGCCTGCACTGAGGGGGGAAAGGGTAAGCAATTTATTTATTTATGGCAAGACAGGGACTGGAAAAACACTATGTGTGAGGTATGTGGGAGATAAGGTGCTGGATAAATTAAAGGAGAGAGGATTGGAAAATGTAAAATTTGTTTATGTAAATTGCAAGCTTAAAAAAGTAGCCGATACGGAATATAGAATATTAGCGGAGATAATCCGGGAGATGGGGGGGACTATTCCAGCTACAGGGCTACCTACGGATGAAGTATATTCCAGGTTTGTTGATTTGATAGATGATAAAAAACAGATGATTATTTTAGTGCTTGATGAAATAGACCAGGCTGTAAAAAAAATTTCTGATAATTTTATTTATACTCTTACAAGATTAAATACTGAATTAAAGAATGCGCAGATTAATATTATAGGCATAAGCAATAGCCTGACCTTCATGGATCATTTGGACCCGAGAGTGAGAAGTTCTTTAGGGGAGGAAGAAATAGTTTTTTCACCTTATAATGCGCTGCAACTTCAAGATATATTGAAAGAAAGGGCTGAAAACGCGTTTGCAGAAGGAGTTTTGGAGGAGGGAGTAATTGCCAAATGCGCGGCATATGCTGCACGAGAGCATGGGGATGCAAGAAGAGCCCTGGATTTATTGAGGGTGGCTGGAGAGCTTGCAGAAAGAGAACAAAACAAGAGGATTGGGTTGCAACATATTGATATAGCCAAGGATAAGATAGAAAAGGATAAGATGCTGGATATTATTGAAAGTGAACCAAAGCAATTTCAGCTTGTTTTGTCAGCTATCTTTGCTCTTGATGAGAGGAGGGGGGCAAAAGAAATGTTTACAGGGGATGTTTATAATTATTATCAGGAAATATGCGAGAAAACAAGGAATGAGGTACTAACGCAAAGAAGGGTCTCTGATATTATTTCAGAATTTGATATGCTTGGAATCATCAACGCGCCAGTCATCAGCAAGGGGAGGCAGGGGAGAACAAGGGAAATAAAACTGGTTTTGTCACCTGCGATAAAAGACAAGGCCAGAGAAATTGTAAATAAGACTTTATACTTGTAGCTTGTTCACTAAGTTTGGTATATAAACTATTGCAAACCAGAGTTACCGCATGTCTGGAGAGATAGATGTTAATGATGGGGGATGATAGTTATGTTGTAGGACCGCCGAAGATGACATAAGAATTCTCAAATAATAGCCGCCAATCGGCGGAAGTAAACACTTGCACCCGAAGGCAGAAATTACATAAACAATAGTTGCCTTCGGGTGAGTGAATGC
>Ga0209211_10007256_pt1 | contig 15628 bp, 12 predicted proteins | sample RifGroA2_FD_183992 | JGI IMG/M metagenome (GOLD analysis project Ga0209211, IMG submission 183992) | Groundwater microbial communities from Rifle, Colorado, USA - Groundwater A2 (SPAdes) (version 2) | ecosystem: Environmental > Aquatic > Deep subsurface > Groundwater | place: Rifle, Colorado... | reverse complement strand
CTGGTTGGACAATAGCGTCAATTTGTTATATTCTCTTCATCGCTCAAAAAGTAGCCTGCCGCTTTTCCTGCCCCTACTGATCCCTTTTCCTGACCCTATCTCTATACTCTATCCAGGAGTCGTACACTAGGGGCCAAATAGTACCAAGCGACACCAAACTGGAAGCAATAATGCTACCGTACACATATCGAGGTGTTATGCCTGGAATCTTTGATACGGCAAGCCCCGCAGCGAGGGCTAAGGCCGCTGTGGAAATAACATTACTTCGGACAAAGGTTAATAACACAGCTCCAACCAAAGAAATGAGTCCAATAGTATGGAGATCTCGGATCTGTAAGCGTGAAAAAATGGCTTGTATGACCCCTGTCCCGGCCCATATGCCTCCAGAGATCGCTACCGTGACGACGACCAAAGCAACCACTCCAGCTCCGGGCGAATTCCTTAAGGCCATGGGTGACGCGAGAACCAGACCACAAACCACGCCGCAGGCAGCACCAACACCAACCAACGGCATAGCCAATTTTGTCACTAGCGTGGCAATGCCGCCTTCGGCAACTATGCCTACAGAGTCCCAGGCCAGCATCCAGAGCAACATCCAGAGCAAAGCGAGCCAGGCCCACAGGCCGACGCGCTCACGGACCATTCCAAAGGTACTCCCAACATACAGAAGGCCCATGAGGATCACTGGAATCCACGGGAGCCAAGGCAGACGTATCGCGGCAGCCAAAAACGCAACGGTCGCAGCGCAGGAAGCGACAACTCCCGCTGCCCCAACTAGAGCACCCATAATAGCGGATACGCACGCCAAGAGAGCAAATGGTAGACTGCCTGATTCCCCAATAGTGGCAAGTGCGCCTGCCCACATCAACCGGGCGCATGATGCGTGGGAAGTCTCGCTCTTGGCACGGCTCAACCTGCCGCCCACCATGCTGAGCAAGGAACATGCGCAAACTGCGGCCACTGCGCCGGAGCCCACCCAGATTCCGGTTAATACAGTTTCGATATATCCCTGCCACATCCCGTGCAGTACCAGGATACTCGATACGACCATGGGCCATACCCAAACGCGCGAACTGATACGTTTCATTCCGCTCCTCCAAGGGAAACCAATATCATTTATATTGGCAAACTGCCATTCTGCAGCCAGGTTCTAGTGAAAACCAACGACGAGTTCAGCGGCTTGACCGCTGGAACTGCTGGTTGTGATTCCTCATTCAGCTTCCCCTTCTACATTAACCGGGCGTTGTCCCTATTTTCTGCTTCTTGGTTGGACAGTCGTGTTATTTTGTAATATTCTCTGCATCACTCAAAAAGTAGCCTGTCCCCTTTTTCTTGCCCGTCGCGAGTCGGTGTTGCAACTGGTTAAGCGTTCTTATTTATCATTTTGTTTCACTATATTTTTTTATCCCATGTAACATAGTCGTACAACCCTTGCGTTTTATCCCAATCAGTTTGCCATAATGGACATGAATAAGGTGTGGATGCAAAATCAGTGAAATCATCATGTCTCAAGAGATCAAGCGCACTAGCAATATCATGAAAATCAACTAAACGTACTTTTAAGTTTGTAGCTTCCACTGCCTCTTTATATTTATAACATTCAATTGAGAATCTTCCATTTGTTATAAGATGAATGTCTTCAGTATGTTGTGGTCGCGCTGCACCCACTAATCCTCTTAGGGCGGATACACTGACTGGCTGTTGAGGGTTTCTCTTTTGTTTGACTTCAACTACAGCTTTACCCGATTCGCTGTCAAATATATACAAATCAACTCCTTTATCTTTTGTTTGTTTAGTCAGTTCTACTTCATAGCCATAAACTTCACGATATATAAAGGCCATCGCTTCCTCAAATTTTCTGTGATGAATGTCAGAAAGAATATGCGGCTTATTTGATAAATACTTCATTAGCTGTTCTAACGGCACTTTAGGATCATGTACAGCAAGACATTTAAGCTGACTTAAATATGCGTCAATTGTACTGCCACTTTCTACACAATCTTGTTCTTCGTATGCATAAGACCACCATCCACAACAGGCACATATGCGGTAACATTGAACATAAATGAATCCCTGAAGGCTCGTTTTAGACTCGGAAAAAGCTTTAATATTTGCCCCACACATTGGGCAATCGTGTGTAACTATAATATCCTTAAAGGAATAGAAATGCACAGAGTTGTAATATTCATATTTAAGAGACGAAATGTTCTGAGGTGACGTTATATTATTATTCATCAAACTCTAATCCCAATCAACAAATTCACTCGTTTCTTTAATAGTTTTTAAATGCAATGATTTCAAATATCTCTCGTAGTTTTCGAACTGAGTATCATTCCAATTATTTATTTGCGAAATCTGTAAAGCATCGTAAAAAGTTTTAGCATCCATTAACTCTATAGGATAACCAAGCCGTGCGAATTTTTCGGCTGCGATTTTAGCTCCTGACTGAAAGTCTGATGTGGTAACGAAAATACCTTTTGTGTGTCCACCTAAAACTAAGGCGCCTGCCAAAGCTCGTATTTGCTCGACTTTTATTTTATTTGCCCAGCGTTTAACCTGCACACCAATTGTCCTATCGTTTTCTTTCCTCAGAATTATGTCAATTCCTCCGTCACAGGTGTATGCTGTAGCTATGCTGTCATAACCTAAACCACCGAAAACGGATGCGACCGTTTCTTCAAACAATTGTGGGTTTACCGCAAATCGTTTCTCATATCTAGCAACTAAAAAGAATTTTACCTCATTTAATGGGGTTTCAATGTCATCAAGATTCAACTCTGAAAGGCTACCAATCGCACCTTTACTTATCGTGAGTAACCTGTCCCCTCTGTCGCTATCGGCCATAAGATGTTCTTCTTCTTTAATAACTCTCCACCACCCACAACAAGGACATATACAAAAATCGTAGCTCCCTGCATAACCGCCCCAGTCAAGTGTCCCGTCCCCATCCCTGCTATGCATTAGCTTCAAAGAGTTTCCACAAAAGATACAGTTTGGAATAGTTAAGTGCTCAGAATTGATATCTCGTGAGGCGTCATTATATTGCCAAATACTCATCATAATTATCTCCATATACAGCTAGTTGGGATTAGCCGTCATTTGTCCAATGTCAACTGGCTGACTCATTATTATTTCATTCTTTAACTTGTCGGCTCTGCAAACGCCATCGCTTGCCTACTTCGGCCAAATGCTCATCGGTTATCGGATCAGATTGCCACCCCGTGTCATAATCGATGTCCTGTGATCTCGGAAGAGGTTTGCCATCTTTAATAAGGTCGCGGATAAGAATGCGAGAAGGCAAGACAGCTGCCTGCCCCACGAAGATGGCTTCCCTGCGTCGAAGTCCCGATAAAACTTTTGTCAATCCCGCAAGAGAGTCAGGCAGGATGCTCTGAACATGCCTCCGATCCGAATCGTTAGTAATGCGTAAGACGATCCAAGAATTGCATTGGGATAACACTGTAGCCTCAACTTCACTCGGACGCTGAGAAACAAGTATCAGACCTATCCCGTATTTTCGCCCCTCCTTGGCAAGTCTCCGAATCGCATCTTGGGCGGCTTCGTATTGCGCCTCACCCCTGTTTGGCACGTATCGATGAGCTTCCTCGCATACAAGAAGCACCGGATTACTTTCCCGCTCATCTCGTGTCTGCCAAAGCTTCACCGAGAATAGTGTTCTGGCAATCGCGGCGCTCGCCGCGCCTGCCACTTCGTTTGGGACACCAGACAAGTCCACAATTCGGATGGGATCGCAGTCACCAATGAATTGCTTAACGATATCTGGAAGGGGATCAGCGTTGCCATCCCAGTTCTGCATCATGAATCCCAATCGGCCATCTCTGCAAAGTGAAGCCACCTTACGCAGAACCTTATTAAAACCTTCATGGTCTTTCTGGTTCTGGTTGGTTGGTCGCTGTTTGTTGACCGCCCCAACAAAACCCACTTCGTCTAATGTGCCATTCCTCTTCCCGAAATTGTCGAGACCTTCAGGAATCCCAAGAATATAAGGAATGGGAGAATCTACACTAATATCTTGCGGAGAGAAGCCAATACTCTGAGCACCTTCTTGTCGGGCAGTGATCAGTGCATTCTTTATGATGTTGCTCTGTGAAGTGGCTGATTCTTCTGTCTTCCCCACGAAAAGAGAAACAGTTTCTTCCATATTGAGAAGCCAATAGGGAAGCACAAGCGATTTTTCATCAGTGCATAACCTGACATGGTTCGGGAACGCTGCGCCGTATTCATTATGTGGATCAAGAACAACGATCTGTGGATGCCATTTCGGATGATTAGCGTCCTTCCCACGATCAAGAATGGAATGAAGAAGGGCGGCCACAGTCCCAGACTTTCCAGAGCCGGTAGATCCCAGTATGGCAGTGTGCTTGCCAAGGAGATCATTCATTTTGGCGTAACAAGGCGTACCACCGGAGCCGACGTGTTCACCAAGAAGGATGGTCGGGCCGGTTCCTTCTCCATAGATAAACCCAAGTTCAGCACGTGGTGTAAGATAGACTTTCTGCTGAGGCAGCGGGAAAGTGGTGACGCCGCGCTCAAAGTCCAGCTTCCATTCTTCATTATCGAACGCCCATTCTCCTTCGCCGAATAAGTCCGCTTCAATAATGCGTGCGGTTCCACCCGATTCCGAGGCAAGCCCCTTTTCGCGCTCATATTCTGACTTCATGCGGAGTCGTCCCACGTAGCCGAATACTAGCCTTGCTCCAAAATGAATCTTTATGATTGAACCAAACTGGCCGATCGGATAGATAATCCCACCATAAACGCGAGTGAGTTCTGTAATTTTAGGATCAAGTTCCGCCACAATATGTGTCCCATCAACCTCAATTACAGCTCCGATTTCCAAGTTAGAAATAGGTTCATTGGAATTTATCTTTGGCTTCATCTCTCACCTCCCAATAGCCGCGTAAGAATTTCGAATTTCCACCACGGCAAAACTGCGTTTTGATTGGCTTCCTTACCGCCATGAAAGAAGCCCTTGTTGGCATACACCCGAATCTGTTCGGAAATTGCAGTATCATTAAGCCAATTTCGTAATTTCCCTTCAGGCTTGTCAGTGCCTACAAACGCCGCAATGGTCAACCGGCCTTCAGATTGATACAAAGCGTTTTCGATTTCCAAGTCAATATGTGAATCGCCGAAATTATATCCGCAAATCGCCAGAACCATTTCTTTCCCTTCACCAGGACACAGGCTTTGGCGCATGTAATGAAGCATCTGCGCGAACGGGTCACGTTGGGTTTCCTGATATTTCGTCGCAGCGGGGTAAATCAGAACATGATTCCTGTCGGATTCTGTCTTGATTCCAGAGCGAATCCGCCTAGGCAAGGAATCATCCTTCAGGAGGCACCAATCAATTGAACCATGAAGTTTGAAAACTCTGGCATCCTTTCCATCGGTTCTGAAAGCGTTGGGGTCCCACCAGCCTGTTGCCGCGCCGCTGAACCCATCACAATATATCACTCGTTCAAGCCCCAGCGCATCTTCAATCAGTGTATCGTAATTGAGAATGAAGTAATCGACGCCTCTGGCAGTCTTGCCAGCCTGCAACGAACTGTGTATTGCTCTGACGAATTGTTGGTGGGTTGTGACGTTGACTTCCTTATCACCAATAGCAGAAGAAACGGCTCCTTTTATTTCGTCGAGTGCAGTCTGAAGTTCAGCCGCGTCCCTTTCCTGATCTCCCACTGGCACCCTTGATTGGGTGGCTCCGCGCTGATTGCGTCTTTCAGCAATGGAAAGAAGATCTACGATTTCGCTCATGTAGTCTTCGATAGTGGCGGCCTGCGCCCCGGAAAATAATTCTCGAACTTTGGCGAGGAGTGCCTTGGTTTTTTCGCCGATTTTTTCGTGATTCAATATGTCTTCCGTAAGCTCTGGCATCAAGGGGAGCCCGGCACTCTTACTGCACCCGGCTCCCAGAAGAAAAGCGAGCCGACTCTGCGACAGTAGGTCACGCATTTCTTGGACTGCGTCCTTGAGTTCAGGCGACGAAAACATGGCAAGTTGGTCACTCATTCGATCCTCCTGTTCATAAGCCTAACGCGGCAGTTGAGCGGTCCCCCGAAGGGGGAATCCGTCTCGAACTCCTGGTTCTCCCGCAGCGGAGCGGAGGGAAATCAGGAGTGAGCCGCTCAACTGCCGCGTTCTCCCTCCGTGCAGCGGAGGGAGAACCAGTTATTATCTGAACGGATATGGTGTACGATAACATTATGCTTTTCTCAAGTCAATAAGAAAACACCTTGACGTTATCTGACGAATTTTATTACACTTTCTTCGGGACTAATATGCAAAACGGTATTTCAATCACTCATCACGATCACTTATGCAATTGATTTCATCTGATATATGGGCACAATATTCCGCTGTCCTCAGGGAACGGGCGGTTCCTGTCGCCTTCCATGCCGATTACAGGAAGTGGCTGAGGTATTTTCTTGATTTCCGCGGTAAATATCAACTTCCGGACTCCAAATCGGAACAGGTGCAGTTGTTCATCCATAAGCTGCGGGCAAAGAAACAAACCCCGAAACAACAAAAGCAGGCAGCAGATGCGCTGGCTCTTTATTTTGAAATGCTGGATGGTGAGACAGCGACAACCCCCGCCACCCCCTTTATTAAGGGGGAATTATCTATACCCGGCTCACGACCATTAATTACTCCTTTATCAAATGGCAGTCGTTATAATGAATGGCGCTGCATGAAGAAATCCGGCTCCCCAGCCTGGGACGGGATTATCAACAGCCTCGCGGTGGAGATCAGGACGCGGCACTATTCACGGAAAACACTCAAGGCTTATGCGGATTGGGGCCGTAAGTTCCAGGTTTACTTGCAAGACAAGTCTCCTGACGAATTGTCGGCAACCGATGTCAAATCTTATATCACGTATCTGGCGGTGCAATGCAAGGTCTCGGCCTCAACCCAGAACCAGGCGTTCAACGCTTTGTTATTTCTGTACCGGCACATTCTGAAGAAAGATTTCGGCGAGCATAAGGACATCCCCCGTGCAAAGAAATCGAAGTATATACCGGTTGTCCTTTCGCGAAAGGAGATAGACGCTGTCCTGAAACATCTGGAACATCCCTACGATCTTGCGGTCAAATTGTTATACGGCTGCGGGCTCCGTCTTTTTGAATGCGTGACCTTAAGGGTAATGAATTTCAATTTTGACGCCGGAATCCTTACGGTCCATGGGAAGGGGAGTAAAGACCGGACCGTGCCGATTCCGCAGACGATCATGCCGGAGTTAACAGCACAGTTTGAGGCGATAAAAAAACTTCATGATGAGGACCTTGCAACGGGATACGCGGGCGTGTTTCTTGATGATCAACTTGAAAAAAAATACCCGAAGGCTGCGAAGGATTTCATCTATCAATGGTTTTTTCCGCAGCAAGCGCTGACTTTCGTGGAGAACACAAAGGAACAGCGGCGGTATCATATTCATGAAAGGCATGTCCAGGAAGCTCTTTGGGAGGCTGTCCGGCGGGCGAAGCTCACGAAGCGCGTTACGTCGCACACCTTCCGCCACAGTTTTGCCACCCACCTTCTTCAGGCCAATTATGACATCCGCACGATCCAGGAACTGCTCGGTCACAGCGACGTAAGAACGACAATGATTTATACCCATTGCGTACCGAGCAGGACTTTAAAAGAGATGAAGAGTCCGCTGGATTTTTGATGCTAAAAAAATATTTGTCACAGCCGTTTTTAGGATCAATAAATCATCTGTTTCAAATCAAGCAAGCTGTCAGTGGTGATGTCTCTTACCTGTATAGCTTGGTACGCTTGTAAAAAAACGGTTTCAGCACCTTTAGCCCTATAACAGAAGCGACCGGCTTGACGAGCCATGAAGAAAGAGATTTACTGCCAAGGCAGCGTTTGCAAAAGGGATGAACAAGCCTGAATTGTTTGAACCCATCAATAATCCTGCCCAGTTCATCAGACGATAATATCTCTTTCAATGAGGAATTGTGAAGGTTGCCCAATGCAGTATGTCCTTCATAGTCAATGCAGCAGAGGGTGACATCCCCGTTATACAGGATTGCGAAATGGTCTCTCATCCCAAAACAGTAACCTGCCCAGGCGTCACGGATGTCCCCGTCTCCAAACGCGTGTGCCCAGTCGCTCAGCACATAAGTTTCAAAAAATACATTCGGGTAGATTTCCACTACATTCCATTTGTATGAGACGAGCTCATCAATTTTCCTGAGGGAAGTGTCTCTCTTTTCCTGTGGAATGCCGATAATATCGTAAATACGGCCAGCCCAATAACGGAAAGTATCTCTCAGTTCCCCTGTGGATGAAATGACCCTGACAGGCCCTAACCTGTCCTCCATTGTTTTTTTCTTGAACCTGGTATTCAGGAAGCGGAATTTAAATATGGTATCACTGTGCCTCGCGTGGTAGGCGTCGAAAAATCCTAAAATACCGTTCAGATAGTCTTCAAATTTTCTATTGCCCGCTTTCCTGAGTGCAAAAGACCTTTCATCAGGGGTCTGGAGGGAAATATCCAGCTGGTATAGATTGTAGTCCAGAAGCCTCCTGCCTGTTTCACCGCCAAGCCCGCTGCCATTGGTTGTGAGCCCGACCTTCACCTTTTCATTTACAGCGTGGTCGAGGATTTCAAAGAAATCCTTATGCAGCGTAGGTTCACCCATAACATGAAAGGTGATTTTTTCGCATATCCCATTTGATCCAAGTTCTGAAATAATGTTTGTGGCAAGACCGGTCTCCATTTGACCATAAGGCCGCTTCATGTCCGCCTTGGGACAGAATACGCAATTAAAATCGCAAATATTCGTAAGCTCTATATGCACCCGCTTCAGCGGTATCTCAACCTGTCCGAATTTCCCTTTGCTCAAAAAAACCTCCGACTTTCTTTATTCATGCGACTGTTTATTGTAATCTATAAGGTATTGTTTCGTCATGTGCAGTTGAGATAAAAATTGAATAACGGTATTATATATAAATCTTTTTTGTATTTCGGGAGGGTCCATGATAACGGGTAAGCCTTTATTGTCGAAAGAACAGATCCAGTCAAAGGTCCTGGAACTGGCAGACAAAATATCGCGAGACTACCTTGGAAAGGAATTACTTGCAGTAGGCATCCTGAAAGGTTCGTTCATGTTCTTTGCCGACCTGGTCAGGGCGATAAGAGTTCCCATTACAGTAGATTTCGTAATTGCATCAAGCTATTTAAAAACAACATCCACCGGCGAAATAAAGGTGTTCTACGACATCCGTGAAGAAATATCCAATACACATGTACTGCTCATAGACGATATAGTGGATACAGGAGTATCTCTCAATTTCATCAGGGAGAACGTACTGTCAAAAGGCCCTGCGAGCCTTAGGATATGCGCTTTTCTTGACAAAAAAGAGCGAAGGGTCGCTGATGTGCCGATAGACTATGTAGGTTATGAAATACCCGACAAATTTGTTGTAGGTTATGGGCTTGATTACGACAACAAATACAGGAACCTGCCCTACATTTCAACATTCAAAAAAGAAACATAAATACGAATAGTATGGTGGGGTCAGACTTGACATTTGACCTTTTAGTTAAAAAGACATCGAAAAGGAACATAAAAGTCAGATGTCAAGTCTGACCCCATTATCCGGAGGTCCTAATGTACGAACTAATGATAGAAACAGGTTTTGCATCTGCTCACCAGTTAAGGGGCTATAAAGGGAAATGCGAAAATCTGCACGGCCACAACTGGAAGGTCCAGGTTTACGTAACAGCCGAAAAACTCAATGATATAGATCTCGCCATAGACTTTCACGACCTGAAAGACATGACCAAAGAACTTGTGTCGCAGCTTGATCATACATGCCTTAATAACGTGTTCCCGTTCACTGAAAAAAATCCGTCCTCAGAAAACATCGCCCGCTGGATATATGATTCTCTCAAAAAAAGGCTGCAGGCATACCATGTAGACATATCCGCTGTAACTATCTGGGAGTCTGAAACAGCCTCTGCAACCTATTACGAAGAATAAGCCAGTTCCATAGCCAAACATCAGAAATTTACCTGTAAGGGCATATCAATAATGCTCCCCATTGTATTTCTTGACAACTTTTGGGAAAGTGATAGTATTTCCATATGCAGACCGGTCCGGAGATTGAGCATCCTGAAGATACGAGGCGGGGTTTCTTAAAGCGGCTTATAGGTTTTATTGCCGCCCTCAACGGCTTGGTGCTCGGCATTCTGCTGGCAAAATATCTTCTCGGCCCACCCTCTGCTGCAGGAAACAAACAATGGTCACGCATAACAGAGTTAGACTCTCTCCCTGAGGGGCAGCCAATAGAGATACGATTTCAGGCCAGATCAGATGAGGCTTATCTGCATACCCTGGAAATCCGTTCAATATGGGCCATAAAAAAGGCCTCGGGAGATGTGACAGTTTTCTCGCCTGTCTGCACCCATCTCGGATGTCATTATCATTGGGACCCGCAAACAGACCATTTTGAATGTCCCTGTCATGCCAGTGTATTTGACGTTGCAGGTAAAGTACTTTCCGGGCCGGCGCCAAGGTCCCTCGATACATTGCCCGTAAAAACGGAGAACGGAGAGCTGTTTATCCAGTGGGAAAGATACAAGGCAGGCACTTCTGAAAAGATAAATGTGTAGGAGGGTTGATGTTCTCTTTTGTATGGAAATGGATCAATGACAGATGGCCTTTATCTCCGGTTATCCGCTGGTCACTTGATGAAGAGATAACAGGCGGCCCCCGGTTTGTCTATGCGGACGGGAGCGCTGTTTTGATAGTCTTCCTGCTCCAGGCACTGACCGGAGTCATGCAGATTTTCTTTTATGTGCCTTCGGTTGACCACGCTTACAACAGTATCAGTTTCCTGAGGACCGAGATACCATTCGGCTGGCTGATACACGGCCTGCATTACTGGGGCGCCAACCTGATGATAGTCCTCATAGCGCTCCATATGCTGCGTGTATTCATTTGGGGAGCGTACAAAAACCCGCGACAACTGACATGGCTGATGGGTGTTGCCCTTGTCTTAATAACTATGGCCTTCAGCATGACCGGGGCGCCCCTGCACTGGGACCAGCGCGGGTACTGGGCGGGAGAAGTCGGGAGCAGCATAGCCGCAACGACCCCGGTTGTCGGAGACCTTGCAAAACGCATGCTGCGGGGCGGGGAAGAGATGGGACCTCTTGCATTATCACGTTTCTTTGTAGTCCATACCGCCATCCTTCCGGGCTCCCTTCTCGCAATTTTCATGCTCCATTTTATCTCCTTCAGGCGTTTCGGGAGTGTCGGGCCGTGGGACCAGTTTAAAAGAAAAATTACCGGCGCCTTCTGGCCTGAACAGGCCTTTAAGGACACCATTGCCGGGACTGCGATATTCCTTTTTATGATTTTTTTGACAGCCTATTATCCACCGGTTTATTCAGGACAGGCAGATACCCTGGACACTTCATATATACCAAAAGCAGAATGGAATTTTTTGTTCCTCTATCAGGCGCTCAAGTATTTCGAGGGTCCTCTTGAACCAGTGGGTACTGTCGGCGTTCCGGCATTTATCGTTTCACTCCTCGTCCTGTTGCCTTTTATTGACCGCAATCCTGAACATGACCCGTTCAAAAGGCCTTTTGCCATGTTATGCGGTCTTGTTTTTGTGGGCGCTATACTCACGCTTACCCTTATCGGTTATTACAGCCCCGGCTTTGCACAAGCGCCTGCTAACGGACCTTCAGCACAGGTCCGGCCTCTTCCAGCCCAAACCCCGGCTGTGGCCCCTGCAATAAAAGAGATTGGGCCTGCCGCAGTTGCTGAAAAGGCCCCCGAAAAATTGGCGGGACCGGCTGCCGCTGTTATAGGCAGTGCTGAGAGAGGCGCTATGCTGTTCAAAAATATTTGTTCTTCCTGCCACGGACAGGCTGGTACGGGCAAAGTTCCAAACCCGGGGTCGGAAGAGGGGAAGGTGCCTGCGCTGGCTCCAATTGAAAAATCCATATTCAACAAAGACCCCAGGCTGTTCGCGGAAAACATAGATAAATATATCCAGCATGGTTCTGTTCCCGAAGGGCAAAAACCTGCTTTGACCATGCCTGCCTTTGGCGATTCCAATTCGCTTACGCAGCAGGAAATTGCGAACATAGAAGCATATATTATGGGTCTGAATAACGTTGACCGTGCCGCAATCATTAATCCCGGCATACAACCGCGTCTTTTTTTCTGGCTCGTTTCCGGACTTTATGTACTATTCGCCCTGATCATTATGGGGAATACCAGAAAAAACAATGACTATATTGATGACTCTGCTCAAGGAGGGACAAAAAAATGTCGCCAATAAAAAAACGATGGAATATAATTTTAGGCGGACAAGAAGTCGAAACTGACAAGCTGATGGATGTTATCAATCCCTTTACAGGCGAAGCAGTCGCAAAGGTTTGCCGCGCCGGAACAGAAGAGGCGAATAAGGCACTGTATATCGCGCAAAATGCGAGGCCCCTGATTGCAAAGCTTCCGGCTTACAGGAAAGCGGAGATACTGTCAGCCATTTCGAACAAGCTCATTGAAAGGAAGGAAGAGCTGGCAAGGACAATAACCCTCGAAAACGGCAAACCTATAAAAGAATCACGTGGTGAGGCAGACAGGTCTGCTTTCACTTTCAGGGTCGCTGCCGAAGAAGCGACGCGGATTGGAGGAGAATTTATTCCGCTTGACAGGAATGCTTTGTCTGAAGGGCGTTGGGGCATTACGAGACGGTTCCCCGCAGGGCCTATATTAGGTATTACACCTTTTAATTTCCCGCTTAACCTTGTAGCCCACAAGATCGCGCCTGCAATAGCCTCAGGCAATCCCATAATATTAAAGCCTGCCTCAAAGACACCGCTTTCAGCGCTGATGCTTGCAGAGATCATTATAGAAGCCGGTCTGCCTGAGGGCGGCATAAGCGTAATCCCCTGCGATTCTGCCACAGCCGAGATGGCTGCCCTCGATTCCCGGATAAAGGTCTTAAGTTTTACCGGCAGCGCTACAGTCGGATGGGCGCTGAAGGCCAAAGTCCCGTACAAGAAGGTGCTGCTCGAACTTGGAGGCAATGCAGGAGTTGTAGTGGACGAGGGAGCTGATATTGATTACGCTGCCAAACGCTGCGTAATAGGCGCGTTCTCATTCGCCGGACAGGTATGCATATCAGTCCAGAGGATATACCTTCACAAAGAGATCTATAAGGCATTTATGGACCGCTTTATTCCTTTGGTTAAAGGCCTCAAGGCAGGGAATCCGCTGCTGGATGAGACTGATGTTGGGCCGGTCATAGACAATGAAAACATGCAGAGGATCGGGGTCTGGATCAGCGAGGCCCTCGACAAAGGCGCAAGGGTCATCACAGGCAATGAGAGAAGAGACAACCTTTTCATGCCGACTGTGCTTGAGGACACCACGCCCGATATGAAAGTGAACTGCATGGAGGTATTCGCCCCTATTGTAACAATAAGGAAAATAGATAGCTTCGAGGAAGGGCTGCGAACTGTAAATGATTCCCCTTACGGTCTCCAGGCAGGAGTATTTACTCGTGACCTGAAACATGCCTTTCAGGCCTTTGAGGAACTGGAGGTGGGAGGAGTCATAGTCAATGATGTGCCTGCCTACCGCATTGACCATATGCCTTACGGCGGGGTCAAACAGTCCGGCTTCGGCAGAGAGGGGATCAAGTACGCCATCGAGGAGATGACCGAACTTCGCCTGATGGCCCTCAATCTTAAGTAAGTTCTAAATGTCAAAAAATCTTACGCATAAAATTCTTGAAGCACACCTTGTTGAAGGGGAGCTTGTTCCAGGCGGGGAAATGGCCCTGCGGATAGATCACACCCTGTTGCAGGACGCCACCGGGACATTGGCCATGCTTGAGTTTGAAGCACTGGGCATAGAAGGGGTCAGGGTCGAACTCGCAGCCCAATATGCAGACCACAACATCATCCAGACAGACAATAAAAATGCCGATGATCACAAATATCTCCAGACAGCAAGCGCCCGCTATGGAATTCATTTCAGCCTGCCCGGGAACGGTGTTTCTCATCAGGTCCACATGGAGCGTTTTGGCGCCCCGGGGAAAATAATCCTCGGAGCGGACAGCCACACGCCCGGCGCAGCAGGCATATCAATGCTCGGCATTGGGGCCGGCGGCCTTGATGTGGCCCTTGCAATGGCTGGTTACCCTTACTATGTTGCCTGTCCAAAGGTGTTGGGGGTAAAGCTGACCGGCAAACTTCCGGACTGGGTAAGCGCCAAGGACGTTGTCCTCGAAATGCTCCGCCGTTACGGTGTCAAGGGCTGCATTGGAAAAATAGTCGAGTATCACGGTCCCGGCGTCAAATACCTTTCAGCAACAGACCGCGAGACTATCGGGAATATGGGGACTGAACTGGGGGCCACGAGCACGGTCTTTCCGTCTGACAGGAACACAAAGGCATACCTGGAGGCCCAGGGAAGAGGCAATTCCTGGCTGGAACTGTCCGCAGATAAGGGCGCAAAATATGATGAATATGACGAAATCGCCCTGCCCTCTGTTGTACCTCTCATTGCATGTCCTTCATCACCCGGAAATGTGGTCAAGGTTGAGGAAGTGGCCGGCACAAAGGTGGACCAGGTCATTGTCGGCAGCAGTGTGAATTCTTCTTTCAGGGACCTCATGGTTGTAGCAAAGATAATGGAGGGGCGCCACTCCAATCCTGAAATCAGCTTTAATATAAACCCCGGAAGCCGTCAGGTCATCGAAAACGTGGCTTCAAAAAACGGGGTGATCGCCCTTTTGGCGAGCGGGGCGCGTATCCACGAACCCGGATGCCTCGGCTGCATAGGGATGGGCCAGGCCCCCGGCACCGGACAGGTGAGCCTGCGGACATTTCCCCGCAATTTTCCGGGGCGTTCAGGGACAAAAGATGATAAGGTCTATCTCTGCTCCCCTGAAACAGCGGCAGCAGCAGCGCTTACAGGCGTGATAACCGACCCCCGTGATCTTTCAAAACAGATGCAGTATCCCAAAATCAAAGACCCGAAGAAATACTTTATTGACGAGGCCTCCATAATATTCCCTTCCGCAGGACTGCGCAAGACCGGGGTGATCAAGGGGCCGAATATAAAGCCGATACCGGAGCTTGCGCCGCTTCCTGAAAAGATCGCAGCTGAAGTAATACTGAAGGTCGGTGACAATATTTCTACCGATACCATTATGCCGGCAGGGAACAAGATCCTGCCCCTGCGCTCTAACATCGAGGCGATCAGTGAATTCATATTTTCCCCTATAGAGCCGGATTTCGCGAGGTTATGCAGGGAAAAAGGCAGTGTGGTAGTAGTAGGCGGTGAAAATTACGGCCAGGGCTCCAGCCGCGAGCACGCTGCGCTTGGGCCGCGTTACCTCGGTGTATGCGCCAAGATAGTCAAAAGTTTTGCCCGCATACACAAGGCCAATCTCTGCAATTGGGGCGTTCTCCCGCTCATATTTAAAGACCCTGCTGATTATGACCGCTTCAACAAAGGATCGAGAGTTGTATTGCCGGGCGTGCGAAGACACATCGAAAAAGGCAACGAAGAGATACCAGTGGAAGTGGACGGACATTTAGTCATTACCATTCTGGATGTCTCTG
>Ga0209211_10007255_pt1 | contig 15630 bp, 14 predicted proteins | sample RifGroA2_FD_183992 | JGI IMG/M metagenome (GOLD analysis project Ga0209211, IMG submission 183992) | Groundwater microbial communities from Rifle, Colorado, USA - Groundwater A2 (SPAdes) (version 2) | ecosystem: Environmental > Aquatic > Deep subsurface > Groundwater | place: Rifle, Colorado... | reverse complement strand
ATTATTTTCCTTAATTCCGAGTAAATCCTCAAGAGTGTTACCAATACCTCCGGCATTTCCTTTTCGTGCGCTTGGAACAAACCCCATTGCAGAAATTTCTTTCAACTTTGCGATTAGAGCCGGTTTTGTGTAGATAATTTGCTTTATCATAGTTATAAAAGTTTAGCTTGCGATTGATGTTGTTTTATTCTTTTTTTTGCCGATTCACAATAATCCGGCGAAATATCAATCCCAATATAATTACGATTAAAATTTATTGCTGAAATTGCCGTTGTGCCAGAACCCATGAATGGATCTAAAATAATTTTTGCGTTCGTTGATGAAACAATTCGGTCAATTAGTTTAACGGGAAAAGGTGCAGGATGTCCGTTTTTCATTTCTTGCGGTATTTCCCAAATGTCGCCATGTGCGTTGGCTTTCGGTAAAAGTTTGAATTTCGGTTTAGCAATTAAATAAATTACTTCGTAAGTAGGCAAAAAATATCCAGCATTAAAATTTAATCCGCCGGCGCGCTTCCAAATAATGATTTGACGAACGGGGAACCCACTTACAATATCCTGGCGATCTTGTAATAAATTAGCTTGAACGCGCCACTTATGATTGTAAAAAATTGCTCCATCTTCAGGAATCAACCTCATTATTTCCGTGAGACAATCTCTTTGCCATTTCACATAATCTTTGTGAGGCATGCAATCGTTGTAGTTTGAATAACCTTTTTGCAAAGCAGCATTTGCCCATTTTCCACCGCGACCGTCTTTCATGCCGTTGCCGGTAGAATTTTTTAGGTTATATGGCGGTGAAGTAACGACCAAATCAACCGAATTGTCCGGCATTTTTTTCATTATATCAATCACGTCTCCGCAAATGATTTTATTTAAAAATTTAGTAATAGCTGGCATAATTTTCAGTTTAGATACAGATCAATTATAGCGTATTTTTAAGATTAAATAAACCGTTTTTTCTGCGCCTCCAAAAGCAGAAAAAACACAATATTCTCCTCTACTATTTAATAAAAAAACAAAATTGAATTCTTTTTAGGCGTTTGCCCCACAGGGCAAAAAAAACATATATTTCAGATACGATGTTGCGACCGCAGGGAGCAATATAGGTGGGCTCTCTCGGAAGAGAGCGAACCGCATACGCTGTGTTCGTGGTCAGGAATTTCCCATTGTCTTTTCATGAGAACGCGCAAAAAGCGGCCTGACGGCCTCTTGGATTAACCACAGATCAGAATTGACGGGGATATAATTAGTTATGTGATGTAAATTCTTATCTTCGTTTTTATTGATATTAATTCTGCTTATCGTTTAGGAAAATATTATTTTTGTTTCGAAAAAAGCGAGAGAGGTCAGGGGTGAATCGTTTTTTAGAAACTCCTTATTTATCTTGTCCAGTTTTAAAGCTCAAATTCGGTGGAGCTACTTTATCAGGAGCAAAACGGTACTGACTTTGTAATTTTTGAGTGACATTATCTTTTAACTCAGCAAATAGCATCATTGCAATTGGGTCTTTGAACTTAAGTCGTATTCTGAAATTTCCAGCATTTTTAATCTCAAGAGTTGCGGAATGTGGTATTTCGAAGGTTCCGTCAATTATCGATGCGGTTATGTGGGTTGTTAAGCCAAGTCTTGCCACCGTGCTTCTGCCATCGAGAATTGTTAAAATGTTGGTCGCAGTTTGAAAAGTTTCGTATGTTGAGCCTAGAACAAAACCGCCTGGCTCCAGGTAAAATTCATCTTGTGAAATATCTACCTCTTTGTATTTTAAATCGCTTGACTCTGTTAAATCAACAATCTGATTAGCTTCAGGAATCAATAAAATTTTCGCGAGATGAATTCTGACTCCGACGGGACGAATATTTTTTTTATCAAAAGCTGGTCCAATTTTAATTTGTCCATTATCTATACAATCTTCGATGCTTTGATGCGATAAAAACATATATAAAGTTTTTGTAGCGATAGCGGAGAAAATATTCCGAATCACCCATCGTTAAAAGTTAAAATAATGTTTTCCGTCCTCTTTAAAATCAACAATGCTTGAAATTTTCATTAAGATAAGAATTTATTTCACTTAATGCTCGTCGACTAAACGAAGTAATTTCGTCTTTTGATAGTTTATATCCGTAAAAAGTGAAGTGTGCTGCAATCCGTATAACTGCGATTATTATAACAAATCAATTTCTTTCAGACAATAAAACTAAACATAATATCAAACAGGCAGAATTCGTTGGTTTATTAAAAAAAATCATGTCCAAGTCAGGTGGTCTTTCAATTTAATTCGCGCCTGCCTTTCAGGGCATTAGTGAGTGTAGCTTCGTCAGCGTATTCAATATTTCCGCCCATGGGTAGCCCGCGAGCGAGGATGGTTAATCGTACGTTAAGAGGCTTTAAAACGTTTTTGAGATGAATGATAGTGCCCTCACCGGAGAGATCGGGATTTAGGGCGAGAATAATTTCCTGAATACTTTCTTGTTTTATTCTTTGAATCAGCTCCGCGATTTTTAATTTATCTGGAGTAATTCCTTCAGGAGGATCAATTTTTCCACCGAGCACATGATACAGTCCGTTGTATTCGTCCGTCGCGTCAATGACATTCAAATCATGAAAACTTTCCACCACGCAAATTATATTTTTTTCTCTCTTGGGGTCTGAACAGATTCGGCATTGGCCGGCGGTTTCGGAAAAATTGAAACAATTCGGACAAATAAAATTGTTTTGTCTAAGGAGTTGGAGATTTTGCGCGAAAAGATCAATTTGTTTGGCGTCTTGCTTCAATAAATAAAAAACAAATCTTTCCGCGGCTTTGCGGCCGACGCCGGGAAGTTCGGAAAAAGAAGATATTAGATCATTTATAATTTTCGGATAAATAGACATACGGCTACAAATTACAAATCACTACAAAGGTTACGAATAGCATTGAGAGTATTTTTATTGGCTATTTTGTTATGTTTACAATTATTTGTTAAAATCAATTCAATCCGATTTGTAAATTTGTAGTGATTTGTAATTTGTAGCCGCCTAATTGTTTGAAAAATTTTTATCCAAGCTTCTGAAACAAGCCTTGGTTTCGTCAAAAAATAAATTAATTTTTCCGGTTGGACCATTGCGATGCTTGGCAATGTGGATTTCCGCTAGATGTTTTTCCTGCGCCGTCAATTCTTCCTCGCGATAATTTCGATCAGCCGCTTTGCGGTAAATGAACAGTACCACGTCAGCATCCTGTTCAATGGAACCGGATTCGCGCAAGTTGGCCAGTTTTGGAATGGCCGGTTTTTGCATTTCCACGGCGCGAGACAATTGCGACAGCGCCAAGACCGGCACATCCAGTTCGCGAGCAATGCCTTTCAAAGCGCGTGTGATTTCAGCCACGGCTTGAACTCGGTTTTCCGCGTTGGCGCGCGCTTCCATGAGCTGTAAATAATCAATGACCATTAAACCTAAATTGTGTTCTGATTTTAAACGTCTGGCCTTGGTTCTGATTTCCATCACGTTTAATGAAGCGGAATCGTCAATAAAAATCGGAGCTTCGGACAAGAGGCCCATGGCATGGCCGATGCGCGGAAAATCATCATCTTCTTCGCGGTCAGACAATCTGCCGGTGCGCATTTTCCACAGGTCAACGTTCGCTTCAGCGCAGAGCAAGCGATCCACCAATTGTTCTTTGGACATTTCCAAACTGAAAACGCCGACCGCGATTTTGGCTTTGACCGCGACTTGGCGGACAATATCAAGAGCTAAAGATGTTTTTCCGACAGAAGGACGCGCGGCCAAGATTATTAAGTCTGATTTTTGCAGTCCGGCCAGCAAGTTGTCGAGGTCTGCGAAACCGGTCGGTACGCCGCGCAGTTTGCCGCCGCTTTTGTGGAGGTCGTCAATACGTTCAAAAGTTTCGCCGAGAATGTTGCTGATCGGAACAAATGATTGTTTCAAAAATCTTTGGGAAATGGAGAACAGTTTATGTTCGGCCGAGTCCAGCAGAGAATCAATTTCTTCATCTTCTTGTCCGGCCAAGTCGGATATTTCCGATGATACGTTTTGCAAGCGGCGTAAGGTGGCCTTCTTTTTTATAATGTGCGCGTATTGAACAACATGACTGGAAGTTGGAACCAGTTGCGATAAACTGGCGAGATAACTGCGGCCGCCGATTATTTCAATTTGTTTTCTTTCTTCGAGAATGTTGGAAGTCGTTAAAATATCAATCGGTTCTTGTTTGGAATACAGAGTGAGCATGCCTTCGTAAATATAACGGTGAGTGTCTTTATAAAAATCATCCGGTTCAATGATGTCCGCCATTTTGTCAAAAGCGCGTTTGTCAATCAAAAGCGCGCCGAGGAGTGATTGTTCGGCTTCAATACTTTGCGGGGGAAGACGATTTAATTCTTGATTGGACATAAGGAAAATACGATTTGACTAACATCTAGATAATATTGATGTACTGATAGTTACGTGATTTACTGATTGTGTTTCAGTATTATAATCTTACGTGTAAGAATTGGTAGCGTTGTTTACACTTTATTAAAGTAAACGTTTTGTTATTTAAATTTGACGATATTGCACTCCTCGGCGCGCTTTTTGGTTACTTTTTGCTTGCCATGAATCGTACCGTTAGAACGGGACTGGTTCAGGGGCGTCAAAAAGTAACCCTCCGGAGGACTGCGATTAACTAATTTATCGAAATAATCTTTGAAGCTATCTTATAAACCATAAACAACGCTGATTATTCTTACATCTTACGTCTATTTTATTACACCGAGTGTAATCAAACAAGTTGATAATAAGTGGATAGAAATAATATGTAAAATTAGCTAAGATAAGTATATGCTCTTGACGAAATTATAATTATTTGCTACTATATAGTCACGTTCTGCCGAAAGTTAATGCTTGTCGGCAACGAAAGAGCGCCCAACAACCCACAACGTCGAAAAAGGGAGGTCCGTATTGGTTACACCACCGGGTAATTGCTGACCGAGGGGAATTTCCCCCAACGTTCACGCAGTTTCAAACGTGAAAATCGGATGCCCGATGCGTGAACGATACCAGAACGGGATCCGTATCAGCCAACGTCGAGGGAAGGATGAATAGAATCAGAGCTCCCGCGTGAGACAAACGAAGCCGGATCATCATGATCCGGCTTATTCATTTTAAAAATTCTTTTATCTTGACTAAATTTTGTAGGAGCATGGCAATGGTCATAGGGCCGACGCCGCCAGGAACAGGTGAAATAAAACTTACTTTATCCAAAACATTTTTCAGATCGACATCGCCGACCACTTTATCATTTATTTTATTAATTCCGACATCAATTACGATAGCGTTTTTTTTTATTAAATTTTCTGTGATTAAATTCGCTTGACCGACACAGACAATCAACAAATCAGCTTTGGCAACATCTTGTTGCCAATTTTTTTCCTTCAATGTTACGGTTGTAATTTTGTTTTTATCTCCCCAAACGCAGATAAACGGTTGGCTGAAAATTTTGTGATTGCAAAGAATAACGATGTTTTTATTTTCAATTTTAATTTTTGCGGAATTGACCAGTTCAATTATTCCTTGAGGCAATGGCGGCATGACTTTGTAAACGCATTTTTTCATGTTGGCGCGGTTTTTCGGATGAAAACCGTCAATATCTTTGCGGTAATCAATACTGGAAATGATTTTTTCAGTATTGAATTTTTCTGGTAAAGGCAGTTGCACGAGAATGCCGTGCGTTTCAGTATCCTGATTCATAAATTCAATTGATTTGATTATTTCTTCTTCTGAACAATTTTTATCAAAAAGATAGCTGTGAAAGTGAATACCGCATTTGTCGCAAGCCTCTTTTTTCAATTTAACGTAAAGCGTTGAGGCCGGATCATCACCAACTAAAATAGCGGCCAAACCGGGTGGCCCCGTCATTTTGCTAACTTGCCGATGAATTTTTTTCAGGAATTTTTCTGCTAACGTTTTGCCGTTCAAAATTTTGTTTGGCATAATCTTAGTTTAGTTGCAGTTCAGGATATAAAGGATGCGCCTTAGTCAGTTCAAGCACTTTTCTTCTTACGCTTGATTGAACATCGGTATTAGTCGGGTTATCCAGCGTCTCCGCGATCAACTCGGCGACCAGTTCAAAATCAGCTTCCTTGAAGCCGCGCGTGGTCATGGCCGGCGTGCCGATTCTGATGCCTGATGGATCCATGGGTTTTCTAGGATCGTCGGGAATCATGTTTTTGTTGCAAGTGATGCCGACGTTGTCAAGCAGTTCCTGCGCTTGTTTGCCGGTTAAATTTTTGTTAGAAACGTCAATCAGCAATAAATGGTTTTCAGTTGTATTAAACATGATTTTGAAATCATGTTCTTTTAGTTTGTTTTCAAGGGCTTTGGCGTTTTTTATTATTTGCGTCGCGTAATCTTTGAATTCCGGTTGCAGGGCTTCTTTGAAAGCCACGGCTTTGGCGGCGATATTGTGTTCATGCGGACCGCCTTGAAGTCCGGGAAAAACCGCTTTGTCAATTTTTTTAGCCAACGTTTCTTTGCACATGATCATACCACCGCGAGGACCGCGCAGGGTTTTGTGCGTTGTTGTCGTGACTACGTCAAAAATCGGGACAGGATTGTTCATAACGCCCGCGGCAATCAGTCCGGCAATGTGCGCAATATCAGCCATGGTGAAGGCGCCGACTTCATCAGCGATTTTTTTTATTTTTTCATAATCAATTTCTCGCGAATAAGCTGAATAGCCGACTAAAATCAATTTCGGTTTATGTTCTTTGGCCATGGTCAGTAAATTATCATAATCAATGAGGCCGGTTTGTAAATTCGTCTTGTAACGAACAAAATTAAAAATTTTCGTCATGTGCGTAACCGGCGAACCATGAGTCAGATGACCGCCATGCGACAAATCCATGCCGAGAATCGTGTCGCCGGGTTCAAGCAAAGCAAAATACGCTGCCATATTGGCCGGCGCTCCGGAGAGTGGTTGCACGTTTATGTGTTCGGCGTTGAAAAGTTGTTTGGCTCGATCAATGGCCAGTTGCTCCACTATATCCACGTTTTCCGTACCGCCGTAATAGCGATTGCCTGGATAACCTTCAGAATATTTATTTGTCAGCACGCTACCCAGCGCTTCGAGAACTGCGAGTGAAACAAAATTTTCTGACGGAATAAGTTCAATCACATTCTGCTGGCGCGTTAATTCTTTTTTAATCGCTTGATATATTTCCGGATCTTCGGTTGATAAATTGGCGAACATAATAAATTTGGTTAATTGAAAATAAAGGACACTTCATTGCTGTAGACACCGCAAGCACTGCCCAGATTTTGGCAGACGCGGAAATAATATTTTTTTCCGCTGATTAAATTATCCCAAACATCGGAGCTGGCGTCGCTCGAAGTATTTAAATGATGACCGATGCCGGGGAATGAAACGTCCGGTTCATCACTGATGACAATTTTGAATCCTTTGGTAATGGGCACATTGTTAACTTCCCAATACAGATTGATCAAGCCGTCGCCGTTCGCACCAGTTAAATTGATGGAACTGTTCGAACTTTCAATAACCACGGCCTTGGCATTGTCGCTGTATTTTTCGCAAGTATTATTTTTTAATAAACAAACGCGAAAATAATATGTGCCGGGACTTAATTTTTTCCATAAATCGCTTCGTTCATTGCTGGACAGTGAATGATATGAACTGCCGGGATAAATCGGGTTAATGTTTTGAGAAATTATGGTTTTGAAACCATCGATTGGATTGAGGCCTTTGCCCAGCATCCATTTCAATTCAACAACGTCCGTTTTGATTGAGGCCGAGAGTTTGATATCAGTCGCAGCCGAATCAGCGACATCGGAATTGATTTCAAAGTTATTGCTGTAGAGCAGGCATTTACCTTCATCAGTCAAAGCGCACACGCGGAAAAAATATTTGGTTTTTTCCAGATTGGTCCATTCATCGTTGGTGTTGGTTTTGTTGACGGTGTGATAAGGCGCGTTCGGAAAAGTGGGATTGGCCGCGTTGCCTTGCAAAACTTTGAACTCTTTTAAATTCGTAATATTTTTTATTTGCCAAGTTAGGGAGATTTTATTGTTTTCAAGTTTGCCGGTCAAGGTTATTTGTTCAGCCTTTTTTGTTGATTCGACAATCAAAGTTTTTTGATTCATGTTTTTTCCTTTTTTTACCGTGATCTCGATTTGATTTTCACCGGGCGACAGCAGGAAGTCCGACTGAAATTTACCGCTATTATTTTCCAGTTCTTTTCCGGACATGAAAATTTCCGCGTCAGTGTCGGTCTCACCTTTGATGGCGATTTTTTCCTGATCAGTGGTGGCTTTTGAGTCGGAGGGTTCGAGGATAACCAGTTTAATCGATTTTTCAAATATTCCCAAAGAAAAATTCGCTTTGCGATCTTCTTCGATATTCCAAGAATACCATTCGTTGGTTTGGAGATCGGCGCTGGAAATATTTTCCGCCTTGATCATTTGATTTGTCTCAAGAGCTGGATTGATTAAAACTTTTTCACCGCTTTCCACGGTGCGCATGTTAATGATATTGTCGGCGTTGAAAATTTTAACTTTAACTTTGCTGTCAGTAACCGTGAGGTAGGTAAGTCCGCCGCTGGTGAGGACGTTGAAACCGGTGCCGAGAGCGGTCAATTCCGTACTGCCGTTCTTGACGCGATAGATCGCGGTTGAGTTTGAGTTTACCCGATGAAAAACATAACCGCTGATTTGTTCCATAATGACATCGGCCATGCCGAATTGTGAAAATTTGATTTCTGCGTTTTCCGACATACGAATAATGCTTTTGTCCGGAAGTTCGATGACAGCTTTGGTACCGGCATTGGTTCTGATCGAGTCACCGGCCTGCACTTGATAATCTTGGCCGATCTCCTGCCAATTTTGGTTTTCCATTCGGCTTTCCAGTTTGCCGGATAAAAAAATAACCTTGGCCGCAGTCAATGGCAGATCAATTTGATCGGTAAATTTTTGATTCTGATTAACAGTGTCATTGCTGCGTTTGATTGAAAAATACACGAATGAAGCGGTGGCAATAAGAAGAATAATTAAAATATAAAAACCCCTTGTTTTGCGAAAAGGTTTTTTGTAATAGTTTCTTTCAGGGTGGTGGCGGTGTCCGTAGTAGGTGTTCATAATTGAAATTGCAATCTAATTTTACCTGAAAATTATCTTTTTGCCAATTTCTCCGGTTGATATTTTTTTTACCATGTAAGTGCCGTTCAATTTGTAGCCGAATCTGCGGTAATAACCGCGGACGCCGACGCCGGAAATGACCGCTATTTTGTTATAACCGTTCTTAATCGCGATTTCCTCCGCTCTACGCATCAATTTAGTTCCAAGGCCGATATGTTGAACGCTCTTCCCGCGTTTATTAAGAGGCATCAATCGGCCGTAGGTGTGGACTTCGCGAATCATGGCCGCGCCATTTAATTCCGGAAGAAAATTGTTTTTGCTTTGAGGCAAACGTAATCTTAAAAAAGCAAAAAGTTTGTGTTTGTCGCGCGAAGCGTATTGCAAAAATAATTCTTCGGCGCCGGAAGCCGTGTATTTTGTTATAAATAATTTTGCATGATTTGCGCCTTTGATTTCTTCACGCGCTTCGCGGCAACGAATGCAACGGCAGTGTTTGTTTTGCTTTTGCAATTCAAGTTTGAGATCCTCGCGCAAATTGGAAATGATATTTCCGGCTGAAATGCTTTCTTTCGGAATGTCGCGGATTAGACGGATGATCCGCACGTATTCCGGTACCGCCAATTTCATTTTAATCAAGAGATTGAACAGTTGTTTATGGTTGTACGGACGGTAGTTATTGTTTTTCCATTTTTGGTAGAGTTTTGAATTTTTAGTTACGACCGTCGGATAAATTTTGATCATGTCCGGCTGAAAATTTTCATTGGTGAATAATTTTTTAAAACCGGTTAAATCACCGGTCGGCGTTGCGCCCGGTAAATTTGGCATAAGATGATACGCGACTTTGAAGCCAGCTTGTTTGAACAGTTTTGTTGCTCGGATGGTTTCTTCAGCGCCGTGGCCGCGGCCGCTCAATTTTAAAACTTGATTATCCAATGATTGCACTCCCAGTTCAACTTTCGTGGCCCCCAACTTGCGCCAATATTTTATTTCGTTTTCATTGACATAATCCGGCCGCGTTTCCAAAGTTAGCCCGATGATTCTGTGTTTGGCTGATTCATTTCGTTTTTGAGCTTCAAGTAAATTTTTTGAAATTTTAAAATTCGCGCCGTCAAAGCAACGTTTGATAAATCGGTTCTGATAGGGTCGCGGTAAACATGACCAGGTGCCGCCCATGACAATTAATTCCAGCTTGTCTGTTTCGTGTCCATTGTCGCTCAGCGCCCGAATACGCGCTTGAACTTGTTTGAACGGATCAAATTTGGTGGCAATAGCGCGCATGACCGCCGGCTCATTTGATAAATAACTTTTAGGCATATCTTTTTCAGTCGGACAATAAATACATTTTCCCGGACAGGGATAAGGTTTGGTCAAAACAGCGATCGGCGCCACGCCGGAGAGCGTTCTGATTTTTCTTTTTTGGAGTAATGAAGCGAGTGCGTCATCAGCTGTTATTTTTTTCCGTTTGAGCAGGGAGCGGTACAAACGCAAAAGATCGGCATTGCTGATCATGCCGATTTTATGTTGGTTGGCGAATTGGCGTTTGGCTTTATTCAGTCTGTTAAGGTTTTTTGTTTTCATCAGCGCCAAAATTCGCAGCAGTTGTCGGGATGGGTTGTGTTCGCTCATCGATTAAAGTAATTTGAAATCTTTTACAATCTGATTGAAATATTTTTTATAAAGATCAACATTTTTCTCGTCGTAAATAAGCATATCCAAATGAATGAATTCTTTGGTGGAGAGCATGATGTCAAGAATAAATTCTGCGCCTTTGTTTATTTCTTGTTGTCCGATTTTCGTTTTGCCGTTGTACTTGATTATTTGTTTAGTCGCCGGTTTAACGCCCAGCATAAGGTTGTCGCTGATTGGCGCGTCCATTTTGTTGGTCTTTTCTATTTGAAAATAACCGAGCGTGTAATCTTTCGGTCCCTCGAGAGTTAGAATTTCCAAGTAACCGGCCTCAACGGTTGGTTTTATTTTCAAGATATTGGTTATCGGAATTTTATTGTAGTCGCCACTGATTTTGGGAAATGTTTTTTCCCAGCCTTCCGGATATTTTATTTCATAGAGATCATTGACCTTGAGAGCGACACTGACATATTTGGTTGGAATTTTCGCGAGCGCGGTATTGGTAATGCCAATGCCTAGATTGTACATAATCTCAAAAGCGTTTTGCGGACGACCGAGAAAATATCGTTTTTTATCTTTTGGATTTACATACCACGCTTCACCGTGTTTTTCGCTTTGCAAAATAATTCTGCCGGACAATTTGTTCGCCAGCGCGGTGTTCTTTTTTAATATTCCTTTGCCCAGCGGATTAAACCATTTTTCGATTTCCGTTTTATCGGCAAATTCATCATTATCAGAATCGCCGCTCCAAATGCTAGTGCCGATGGCGGTTTCGAAGTCGTTGGAAAGACCGTCCTGATCAGCATCAGAATCAGAGGTGGTCAGAAGCCCGATGGGAATTTCGGAAATATTTTTTTCAGAAATGCCGAGGCCCAGCGTTTTCATTAAATTGAACGCGTCATCCGGCCGACCGAGATAATATCGATTGCCATCAGCCGGATTGACATACCAGGCTTCGCCATTCTGCTCCACTTGCAAATAAATTTTTCCGGCGTGAGATACTGCGGCGTCGCTGGAAATTGGCATGAAGAATGAAAGCAATAAAATCAGTGTTCCGATTGCTTGAATTTTTTTTGTTTTTGTCATAAAATAGTATAACTAGCAGATTGTTAAATTATTCGCATTATAACTCAAATCAAGTAATTTTTCAAATATGAATTGGAGCGAGTTGAATCGCCAAAGTTACGACAAGATTGCCAAGCAGTTTTCGTTTTCCAGGAACTATGTTTGGCCGGATGTTTTGATTTTTCGAGAAGTTATAAAGGACGGAGACAAGCTGTTGGATCTGGGTTGCGGCAATGGACGCTTGGTTGGTTTGCTGAAAGATATAGAAGTGGATTATTTAGGTGTTGATTTCAGCGAAGAACTTGTTGCGTGCGCGAAAAATAATTTTCCGGATAAAAAGTTTTTGGCGATGGACGCTTTAAATTTGAATTTACCTGAAAAATCGTTTGACGTTGTTTTGTGCGTTTCGGTTTTAAATCATTTGCCGAAAGATAAACATGTGCAGTTTGTCGCGAATATAAAAAAAGTGTTGAAGCCGGGCGGCTGTTTGCTCATGTCAAATTGGAATTTGTGGAATGTACTGGGTAAAAAATCAATTTGGAGAGCTGACCCTTCGACGCGGCTCAGGGTGACAGACAGGGTGACGATGACACAAAGAAGTATAATTGGTGATTGGAAAAATATTGTAACAAAATGGAAAAGCGGAGAGACTGAAGCTGAATTGTATTATTACGCGTTCACAAAAAACGAGATTAAACGCTTGCTCGTTAAAAACGGATTTGAAATTGAAAAAAATTATTACAGCAAAAAGGGCCGAAAGAGTTCATGGTTGCTTGGAGAAAATATAGTTACTGTTGCGAAATTTGGTTAAGTTTGTTATTGTTGCACTGGTGCTGGTTCTTTTAACAATAAATGCTCGATAAACGGGCAAAGGAGGTAAAATGAGCGACAAAGCAGAATCACCAAAAAGCAGTTCTTCTTTTATTTTTCTAGTGGTTTCTATAGTGGTATTAATTGTTGTTATTATCGCGGTAGCAATTTTTGCAACAAAGAGAACTGAAAGAATCATGCGCGACAAGGAACTTAATCTCGGCGTTACATCTTTATTGAATGGCGGTTCAATTGATGACGTTGAAAAGTTGGTGCAAAAATATCATTTCACTTCTGAAGAATTGGAAGCGCCCTGCACGTATGCTATTTCTAGTAGAATCAAGCACGATGGTTGTTCTGCTGAAACGAAACAATTGGTTGAATATTGTCGTATTAAAAATGATACTTATGCTGAAACCGTAAAAAGTGTTAGAGAGGGAATGCATATAGATGAAGATTATCCGGCCGAACTTCAACTTGTTGAACGGTGTCAAAGTTTTTTGGGAAATCCAGATGAATCATTGATCAGAGCGGCTTTAGGCCGATACCTTGATAATTTACAAGGTAAGGAAGCATTGTCTGTGGCCGAGCAGTATGGCCTTAAGGAAAGTATTGAATATGCGGCACAGATTTACGTGGTGAATCTTTTGCGTTCATGTTGCGAAGGCGTTTGGCTAGGGTGCACCAAAGAGTACAGTACCTGTATTCTACAACACAAAGAATGCGTGAAAATTGCCGATATAAACGCGCAAACCGCTTTAATCGTAATTTCGCGCTGTGGGCTTGATCGGCGTGAAATCATTGACGCTATATCTCTGGTTGCAGGCGGAGCTAGTATAAACACCGCTCTTCTCATCGCCGGCGCCGTCGCTGAAAAATAAGCTTTGTAAACTCTCTTGTCAGACAGGAGAGTTTTTTTGCCAAAGCGACAAATTTTTTGTAAAATGGAAATGGGCATTTGATTTTATTGTTGCATAAATATTTTTAATAAACGTTGCACCCATGCACTGGTGCATGGGTGCAGTAAGAATTAAATTTTATGGCAAGATTCAATGAGAAAATAATTCCGTACGCGACTCAAGATCGCTTAATGAATCAGTTTTGTGAGATGCTTAGCAAACTGAAGACCAGTGATCAAATCCGTAACTTTTTAAAAGATTTGTTGAACCGACAAGAGCGTTTGATGTTAATTAGGCGATTGCTTATTGCGGAATTATTGGAACGAGGGATGGGTTATCGTGAAATTCAAAAACAGTTGCATTGCGGCTGTACAACGGTTGCGCGCGTTGAGCGTTGGTTGAATTTCGGACGAAAAGGATATAAAGCCGCAATCCATTTGCGGAAAGGGAGCAACTGATAATCTTGCACCCATGCACCAGTGCATGGGTGCAAGATTATTTAGGATTTGCGTACGTTTATTTAATCGTAACCAGTTCTGTTTTTTAAGCGAATTTTTACGGCGAATTGAAAAAATAATTATTTTTTGCTAGAATGAAATTATGGATTTATCAAACATAAAGAAAGTTTTCCTCTCCGGTATCGGCGGCATCGGCGTTTCGGCTCTTGCCCGTTTTTTTGTTGCCAAGGGCATTGAAGTAGCCGGCTCTGATTTGGTTATGTCGGAAATAACCGAAGCGTTGGAGAAGTTGGGTGTTAAAATTTATTCAGAACAAAGGGCGGCCAATATTACGCCTGATTTAAATTTATTTATCTATTCCGCGGCCGTGCCATCGGACAATGCGGAGAGAATCGCGGCCAAAGAACTTGGTTTGGCGCAGAGAAGTTATTTTGAAGCGCTGGGCGAACTTAGTCGCGATTTCAAAACAATTGCTGTTTCCGGGACGCATGGCAAGTCCACCACCACGGCCATGATTGGTGCGGTATTACTCAAAGCCGAGAAAGATCCGACTATTATCGTCGGTTCATGTTATGAAAAGTTTGATTGTAATTTTCATTATGGCCATTCGGATTTATTCGTGGTTGAATCATGCGAATATCGAGCGCACATGCTCTTGCTGAAGCCGTGGACGATTGTTTTGAATAATATTGAGGCTGACCATTTGGATTTTTATAAAGACTTAAATCACATTGTGCAAACTTTTCAGCAATTCGTGAACGGTCTGCGTTTACAAGACGATTTGTTGGTTATTAATAATGATGATTTGAATATTCGTCGCTTAGTTTTGCCGAAATGCAGAATCGTTCGTTACGGTCTGGCGAGCGGCGCAGATGTTTGCGCTGACAACATTCGCAAACTGCCGGGCAAACAGTTTTTTGATGTTGTTTATTATGGCCACAATATCGGTGAATTTGAGTTGAATATTCCCGGTGATTTTAATATTTATAACGCGCTGGCAACGATTTCGTTTTGTTTAACGCTTGATATTCCGATTGGCATCATCAAAGAATGTTTGAAGGAATTCAAAGGAATTTGGCGCAGATTTGAAATTATTAAAAACGAGGAAATAGCCGTGATCTCTGATTACGCTCATCATCCGACGGCCGTGAAAAGTACGATTAAGGCGGTCAGGGAATTTTTTCCCGGAAGAAGAATTGTCGCTGTTTTTCAACCGCATCAACACGACCGAACAAAAAAATTGTTCAATGAATTTTTAAGCAGTTTTGAACTCGCAGACGTTGTTGTTTTGTCTGAAATTTATGATGTGGCTGGACGCGAAGAGGGGATTGAAATCAGTTCAGCGGATTTGGTTGAAGCGATAAAAAAAATCAGTCTCATGAAGCAAATTTTTTTCGCCCAAGATTTGGCTGAAACAATGAGTAAGATTAATGAATTGAAAAAACAGGAGGATGTGATTTTGGTGATGGGCGCGGGGGATATTTATACGATAGTAAAAAGCTTGTAAAGTAAAGTGTTGCTCGCGTCATATACTCGGTCGGGGCTGATTTATAGAAATTTATTTGTAAGAATAGCCAGCGTTGTATACACTTTACTACACATAGCATCATTTAGTAGTTTATAATAATTGCTTTGCATTCCACGGGG
>Ga0209211_10007253_pt1 | contig 15632 bp, 5 predicted proteins | sample RifGroA2_FD_183992 | JGI IMG/M metagenome (GOLD analysis project Ga0209211, IMG submission 183992) | Groundwater microbial communities from Rifle, Colorado, USA - Groundwater A2 (SPAdes) (version 2) | ecosystem: Environmental > Aquatic > Deep subsurface > Groundwater | place: Rifle, Colorado... | reverse complement strand
GGGCAAATCAGCAAGGTCATTGAGCGGAGTATGCGCGATATTTGAAACTATCGTCATCCACTCTGCTTCGCTCATCAAATGATATTCTACCCCGAGTCCAGAGCACGCCGCTTTCGCCTGATCTTGTGAAATATCTCTCATTGGCAAACCTTCCCTATAAGAAGCCGCAAAGAGGTTCGCTCCTGATTTCTGCCACCGAGTTTCCTTTTTGCCTGAACAATCAGAAGCGCGAGGCGAGCCTGCACTGCTGGTGCAGGGCTTTGCCTCGTACTTCATCACGCAAAAATCAAGCGTTCCGTACTGTACATTTCCCGGTACCGGCACAAATCCCGTCGGGCACCGCCGGTCAAGAAGCGGGTCATGCTGTGCGTTCTTGAAAACATTCACCGCATACACATTCTGGGCGTATACATCATTTTCCACACCCAAATCCCCCATGCTCGTGAGCCGCTCAAATTCAATTGGGCAGGCATCCGCGCCTCCTGCGCAAATTTTTGCGGTGCCGCCGCCTACCGTTATATTTCCCTCCGTTTTGAGATTTCCTTTTTTATCAAGAGAAAACACCTTGCCTCGGCTTGGGCTCATTGCGCGGAAAAAATCACCGTGAAAACTTTGTTCGTCTTTATAGGAGAGCGATAAAAGTGCGCTCTGCGCACTCGTAACATTTGTTGCCGTATTTTCTATAATAAATTGTTCAGCGCCGCTTTTCCCGGTTCCAGCTTCGCTTGTTTGAACGCTTAATGTTTCCGCCGTTTCAAGCACGTTTATCTTTTCCTCAAGCTCTGCGATTTTCTTTGCAATGTCTTCTGATCCTGCGAAAGAAAATAAATCAGCGCTCTTTATAAACTGCGTGCTGTTCCCTAAAGCGCCAAGGCTCGCTAATGCCTGTTCATGTTCCTGTGCAATCTTCAGCAAATAAATGGGGAGCTTATCGTACTTTACGCCCTCAACTTGAAGCTCGGCTTTAGACTCTACAGGGTTTCCGTGCTCATCCTTTAACACATCCCCGTCTTTTCCCACGTATGTTTTTTTTGGCGCATAAAAGATTAAATCAGGCATAATTTTTTCAACTTCTTCAGCGATTAAGCCAATATCTTCTTTGCCTCCTTTGTTCTTCTTCCAGTTGAATTGTACCGGACGAAGCTGTAAAAATTTCTCTCTATCAAAGCCTAAATCGTGAATCTTCTCTTTCAGCCGCTCGGAAGACGCCTCATAACTCAAGAGTTTTGTTGTTGTATTAAACTTTACAGTCGCGTCTCCAGCGCCAGATGGCAATACCGCTTCAATCCCGCCGTTCACATCAAGGGTTGAGGAGGGATCCGTAATGCCGATACCGACGTTGCCATCTTTAGTAATACTCATTCTTTTTACTGCCCAATTATTTGCTGTATTTGTCCAGAAACCAATTCGAGAAGGAGGTCGTTGGCCTGACGTAAATGAGCCATCTACGGTGAAATCGATTCCTCCTGTACTGAAAAAACTCCCTCCTGAATAGGCAGTACCTGATATTGTTCCGATATTATCATCATTTTGGACATCGGTAGGACTCGCTAATGTACCTTGTGATCGTCTTAAATCAATAACGGACGGGGATCCTTCCCCACCTGCTGTAGCTACAATCAAACGAGTATCCTCTTCCCTAGCAATATGTAAAGTTCCCACAGGCCCCATCGTGCCGATGCCGACATTTCCAGCCGCGTCTTCAAAAATTGTGGAATCTGCAAGCGTGTTCGCGCTTCCTCCAACGCTCCCGCCCGCTCCAAGCTCGCTTAACGATTTCCACACAGAAAGCCCGGCGGCGTCTGATGTTAAAACTTTATCAACCGCAGGGTTTCCTCCCCTAATCTTCACTTGTCCGTTCACATCAAGGGTTGAGGAGGGATTTGTAATCCCGATGCCTACGTTGCCTACTGGGTTAATACGCACACGCTCCTGATTATTTGTGGCAAAAACGAGCGGGCCACCATTGGACCCAGTGCCAATGGCAAGCGGGGAACCACTAACTCCCGTGGCTGGGGCTAAACGCAGGTAGCCCATGTTTGCTACCGGAAGACCAAGGATATTTCCAGTCTGGGCAGAACTCCCCATCTCCATTTGGAGATAAGTGTTCTGGTCATTCTGGCTGGTAAAGGACCTGCGCGGACCATTCGTTGAGGTGCTGGATATTGCGATAAATCCATTATCTTCAGACCGAACTATTCCTTTCACATGTAATGCACTTATTGGACTCGTCGTCCCGGTCCCGATGCCAACTTTGCCATCCTTGTCTATCCGCAGTGCTTCAGTAAGCGTATTTGGAGTTAACCCAGATGTTCCCGACGACGGCGCGGTTCTAAAAATCAATGCTCCTGATCCGCCTTGCCCTGTTCCATTTGACGCGTCAAAAGTCAAATCCGCTCCTGCTTTATCTGTGCCAAATGCTTTTGCCCCGCGAATGGTTGTTGGCGTTGGAGTGCCGTCTTCTCCCGGTCCAAAAATGACCGTGTTATGGGCAATAATGCCATTCCCTACAAAATTATGCGTGCCTTCAACTTCTATGTCGTACACTTGTTCGGGAACGGTTTGTTCTATTTTCACTATCGTGTCCCACATAGCGCTCTTGCCTTCTTCATCAACAACCGCAATTTCCATGCCTTCCTTTAAATGAATGACTTTCAGCCATTCGCCGTTTGTCTCGTCCACAATGGTTGTTGACAAATTATTCTTCCTGCCGTACACTGAAGGCATAAAATGTGGGGCAGATTCTACAAAAGCGTCTGCTTCTTTTTTATTTAAAGTTAATCCATTGACAACATTTTCTCGCTTTGCTATTCTTGAAACATAATCCCGAGGGGCAGATCCTTCAAAAGAAAAAGCGTCTGTCCCGTTTTTATTTTCTACAAATTCCAACAAATTCTTTATTCGGGTAAGCTCGTTAAAACTGCCACCTGCAAGTTCCTTTAATTCACTGGCGGTTCTTCTGCCAAAACTCATTAACTGAAGTTCTTTGCCATGCTTAATAAGATATTCCAGCACCCAAAAATAATCCCCATCACCAGTAAGAACTACCACTTTATCGTAGTCTTGGAAATGCTTCATCAACTCAAAGGTCATCCGCGAGTCAGCATCGGCTTTTTTGTTACCATCTCTAAACTTTTTAACCGGCACTAACCTTAATTTATAACCAAAATCCTGCAACAGTTCATAAAACTTGAGCTGTTTTTTATTATCATTATCCAATCCGCCAAAGAAGAAAAGCTTGCTTGCCCCAAAACGCTCCCGCAAGTAACTAGACAATTTTGCATAGTCCATTTTCCATCCAGCCTCTCCGCAACCGTAAATGATATTTGACGCGTCTATAAAGACATAGGTTTTTGACTGCTTGCGCTTTCTCACAAAATACGGATGATTCCCGGTTGTGCGAATTTGTTTGCCGCTTGCTGTGGTAAGAGTATAAATCGGCTTTACGCCCATATCCATAAGCGCTTTCACTTTAGATACAACGAGTTTCCCGCTTCTTTCATCAAGCGTTAAAATCTCGTCTCCGCTCTGAATTTCGTCAATGCGCGCGTCTTCAAAATAATCTTCTTCAATCCAGTTTCCGTTTTCGTCTTTTCTTTTCCTCTTTCTGCGGCGTTTTAAAAGCGTGTCTCCTGTAACGCACTGCCCGGCAACATGCAAAGGAGCCGCTGGAATTGTAGTCCCGATGCCGACGTTACCTGCAGATGTGATTCTCATTATCTCCGCTGCACCAGGCTTGAGTAAGATACCACTAATACTACTGCCGGCGGATGACCCTATCTCTAAGATGTCTGATGTATTGATGAACATGCCAGCAACACTCGTTCCAGCCACATTTTTAAATCTCAATGCCTGATTGTTATCTAATCCAAGCTGGCCACCAGCAATCTCTAGTTTGAGATTCGGCGCCGTCGTCCCGATGCCGACGTTGCCGCTCTCCACAATCAAGCCGTAATTGTTGGTCGCGCCTGTGGCGGAGAAGTAACCCCCGACATTGGTGGTTCCTGCTCCTGTTTTCTCTACATGCAAGCCGTAGCCAGTGCCAGAGACCGCTCCGCTTTGGTCTATCTCCAAGCCTTTGATGTTTGCCGTGGTCGCGGTGGAGTTTATGTACGTGTTATGGGCAATAATTCCGTTTCCAACAAAATTATGCGTGCCTTCTACTTCTATGTCGTAGACTTGTTCCGGAGCGGTTTGTTCAATCTTGACGATTGTATCCCACACGGCTTGTTTACTTTCATCACCAACTACGGCTATCTCCATGTTTGCTTGTATATCAATCACCTTGATCCATTCTCCATCGCCCTTGACAAGCTTTTTATACTGATCTATACTGTTTTTAACAGATCGATTGGGTTGCGAATCCTCGTAAACTCGAGGTGTAACAATTCTTCGGTCTTTTTTATTTTGTATCATCTCAATAATCTCACTTGCTACTAATTTACTGTCTTGTCTCGCTTTTCCTTTGAATGTAAAATATGCCGCTTCATGCGCCGGGGAGTTCTTCCCAATTTGCTTAAAAGAAATATGTATCTCTGGATACAGCTCATTGATGAGAGTCTGTATTTCTTTTTCGTACCCTGGATATTCCATATCAATTACAATATCGGATACACGCACCTGCGCCTTGCGAATAAGATGCGCTATTGAAATTCCAAACAATATCGGCGCGAATTTTTTATGCATGCCGCGTATTCTAAACATCTCATATACTTTTCTTTTCAAACGGCGCGGAATACACATGCTAAACTGCATTTTTTTATTTCCTAACCCAAGGATGGTATCTCGTGTAAGTTGTTCAATACGAATGGACTGATCTATTTCTATAGTACTTATATATTTCTTGATACTTCTTATGTAATAGGGATGATTGCCAGTCGTGCGAATTTGTTTGCCGCTTGCGGTAGTAAGCGTATAAATCGGCTTTACGCCCATATCCATAAGCGCTTTCACTTTAGAAACAACGAGTTTCCCGCTTTTTTCATCAAGCGTTAAAATCTCGTCTCCGCTTTTGATTTCATCAATCCGAACATCTTCAAAATAATCTTCTTCAACCAAATTTCCGTTTTTATCTTTTCTTTTTCTCTTTCTGCGGCGTTTCAAAAGCGTGTCTCCGGTAACGCACTGCCCGGCAACATGCAAAGGCGCCGCGGGTGTTGTTGTCCCGATGCCGACGTTGCCGTCGTATTGAATAGTAACCCAATCATTCATTACTGTTGATAGCCCTGTTTGTTTCAGCGCAAATCGCATATCACCACGAGTGTGATTGACACCATTAGGCACAAAATAAATCTTTGCGTATTCTGCATTTAAGCCACCATAATCATCAATAGTTCTGTTGCTTCTAAGTGCCAGCCAATCATAAGTTCCAGTAGCTATAATGTTTTGACTTACTGAAATTTGGTCGCCAGCAACATTCAACTTATCCTGCGGCGCCGTCGTCCCGATGCCGACGTTGCCGCCGCTTGGTTGCAACGCAAGTGCTCTCCAAGAAAGACCATCCCCTGTCCATATGCGTCCATAAGGAGTTCCGGCCGTATTAATCAGCGCCATCCGAATATACGGGTTGTTGGTCGCTCTGCTGTTTATGCCTATCTCAGTATCACCAGCTACATCCACTAATAACGATCCATCTCTGACATGCAACTTGGACGTTGGCGCCGTCGTCCCGATGCCGACGTTGCCGCCATTTTTTATGTATAAGGCATCTGCTCCGGCTCCGGCTTCAATCGTAAAAGGATTATTCCCTACGGTAGCATCTCGTATGGTTAAGTTGGAACTGGTTCCAACTCCAAGCTGCCAGTTATAGTTAGCAGAAGTGTTATGAATAAGAAGTTGAACGGGATCCCCCTGAAGAACCAAAAGTTGCTTTGGATCCGTCGTCCCGACGCCGACGTTGCCAGTTGAATCAACACGTATCCCCTGCGACTCATTTCCGTTTGAATACACTTGAATAGATCCGTCTGATAAACCCTTTACGCCCGCGTTTTGGAGAGTTTTCACTCCAAACGCCGTGTGCGCGGCTGGTGACACGCCAATCCTTAAACGAGGACGCATCTCTGTGTCTGTGCCAACCGCAATGCCAAGCCACAATGGCTGGTTAAAATCAACCGCGCTTATAGGGTTGCCGGTTGGATCAAGGCTTCCAATTCGCGCGAGTATAATGCCGTTTTTCACTACTGGACGAATCGTAATTGAGTCTGTCGCCTCCCAGTCCATGCTCACTTTTGTAATCGTAATCTGGTTTATCCCGGTATCTACTGCGGTAATCTCTACATGGTCTTTTTTCGTAGTATTATAAAGAGCCTGCCCAACGCGCAAAGAGCCTTCATTTATATCGTTATTATATGAAAGAGCATAAGGAAATGACGAGCTTGTTGTAGTAACTTCCCCTGAAAACACACTCGCGTTCAGCCAATTTTCGGTGAATTCGATGTCTTGCCCCGCGCTTAACTCCGGGTCGCTATAGAGCTTCAAAATAATATCTATGGGGCCGTCAGGAACGCCAACCCCATTTTGATCCACAAGCTCTCCCTGAAAAATTAAACTGCCGTCCGCGTTTGCGCCAAACGCCAGCCCATACAAGGCAAAAACTCCTGCCATAAACAAAACAAAACCTGCCCATAACGCAAAATTATAGAAATTCCAAAAACTTCTCTTTTTTTTAAACAAAGATAAAAGCACTTAAAGCATGTAAGCGTTCATTAAAACGCAAAAAAAATCCCCTTTATAGTATATCAAATTTTCAATAAAAAGCCCTGCAAAAAAAGCGGGGCTTTAAAAAATTAAAATAGCGCAACAAGAACAGGCTACACTTTCCCGCTCTTTCTCGCCTGTTCAATAATCCATGTATTGTACCGTTTGATATTCCAGTACACAAAAAAGACGAGAAGAACCAATACAAGAATGGTAACGAGGAGAAACCTCCACGGGAAAACCCAAAACGACGTATGCGAGGTAATGATTTTATCTTGTTTCCTGCCGTATGCAAGCGTTACCTCGGCTTTATATTTTCCAAGCGCAAAATTATTCGCCTCATTTTTTAATTCCTTAAAAAATCTTGCTTTTGGCGGGCGGTACGAGGCTTCCGCTAAAGGATAGCCTTCCGCATCAACCGTTGGCTTTTTTGTCCAAAAACTTTGATATTTTCTTGCAGTGCCGGGAAGCACGTTCCCCCCGGCATCATTCACCAGCACAACTTTTGATTTCCTTCCAAGCATATCAGAAATTTCCAGGGAACCCTGCGGTTTTACATGAACCGTGCCGTTATTCACAAACCGAAGGTCAAAATCTACCGGCAGGCGGTTAAAAAACTGCTTATTGTTTATGGTAGAAAATAAACTCAAGCTTGCGTTTTCAACTACATTTCCGGAAACATTCAAAAGAACAAGCGTTGCAATTTTAGAGCCTATTTTAATTTGGCTTCCTCCGCCTGCTTCGCTCGGCGGGTCGCTGGACCAAAACACCGCGGCATAGTGCCCGCCCGGTTGGGCGTCTTGGGGAACCTTAATCGTAAGGAGTACTTCGCTGTCCTGCTGGGGCTGAAGCCCTACGGAATCAGTTGAAAAACTAATCCAGTTCAGCAATTGCTCGTTCGTTTGATCCGGCGGAATAAACTGCGGCTTGCCGCCTTCTTCCGCATCGTCTCGCGCGGTAAAGGCAACTTTTTCCATAAAAAGCTCCATAGGCACAGAAGACTCGTTAAACACGCGCAAAACCCTTGTTACTTGCTGGCCCGGGTCCGCGTCTGCTTCAATCACGAGCGGTGAAACTGTGATTGCAGACGCGAAATGCGGCAGGAGCAAAAGCGCGAAACCAAACAGCGCGGAAGAGGTGAGTAAAAAAAATTTATGTTTCATAGTGTTTGAACCCCACAGTGAGGCATTTTATTTTAAAGTTTAAAGTAAAAAGTAAAATTTAAAATTTGCCGGTCGCAATGGCAGTTACCGTGTTATTATACGTTCCCGCTTCTTGCAGTGCGCTTGTTTCAATTTTGAAGATCGTAGTTTTTGCTATGGCAGTTGTGGGCGTATCCAACTTCGCTACCTCTCTTACAGAAGGAAAATTCAATAAACCCACGAACTTATTGCCCGTATACGCAAGATTTTCGGCAAGTCCATCATTAGAACTAATGCCCATGTGCCCATACGTTGTGTCGACTCCAAGCGTACCAGCCGGAGCAACCCACGCTAACGGCGTGGCAGTAATGCCGTCTTTAAACGCATTGATATTTTGACCGCCGGCGCTGGTCAAATCCCTGTCTTGAGTAAGGGTTACCTGAAAACCTCCTGCAGCATTTGTTGCAACAGAAAAAGAGTAGCAACCCCATCTAGGGGTACTTGGGGGCAAGAATCCAAAATCCAAAGAGTTAGCGCCAACAGTTGCGTCCCCTGAGCCACAAGTATCTGGCCCCATTATTGTAGATGTATCCGCTCCAAAAGAAAACGTCATCGTTTCAGCAACTTTTGCTGAAATGTTAATTTGCTCATTAGTAATGAGAGACACCGCAAAATTTCCAGTGTCCGGCGTCAAGGTAATTGTTCCTACCAAACTGTTTCCTGGTCCCGCATTCATCAGTTGGTTCACTCCTCCCGTCGCATTTGTGCCAATTAAAATTCGCACGTAATCATTTGCGGCAATAGGTGTTCCTCCAGAAGGAGCTGTCAAGGTAAGTATTTTTGCGTTCCACGCCGCACTCCATGTCATCAGCGGTGCCGCCGATGCCGCGAGAATTGCATTCCGACATGTCGCCGTATCAGAACAGGTAGCACCATTCACTTCCGATTGACTACTCCCAAATTTCAAATCAACATCGTCAAAGGCAACTGTTGCTGGCGTGCCGGTGCTTGAAATAATATTCGTAAAATCAATTGCAATACTTGCGCTATGAGCCGCAGTCACTTTAAACCGTATGTCGTGGTTAGACGCGAAAGTAGCTTTAATTCGGCTCATGTAATCCTGCACCTGCTGAATTGGCGCCGCATGAGCAGGGGTTACTTCTCCGATGAAGAACGACACCACAAGCGCAAAAATTAAAAAAACTTTTAGCGTGATAAAACTGTGCGGTTTCAAAAAGAGGTACATAGAATTGTTATTGTTAATGAGTAATTATTCATTACTAATTAAAAATTAAAAATAAGATATATATATTATAAACTTAAAATTCCGAGGTTGCAATAAAGCTGACGATGTGGCCGTATTGCCCGGCCGCGGTAACAGGGCTTATTGAAACATGGAATCTCACCCTTACCAGTGAATTACTTACTTGCCCGGAATTTTTTGCAACAATCAGGTTATTGGTAATCCCCGTATCTTCAAAAAGCTGTCCGTCCGCACCTTCGGTTACTATACCATACTCCTCAACTCCAGCGTCAACCGGAGGGTTTGAAACATCGTCAATATCGTCGCCGGAAAGCGCACGCAAATTACCGTCTTCAAATAGCATCACCGCATACCCAAACGCCGCGTTTGAACTTACCGATAAATCAAGAAAGTCCTCGCTCACTTGGACAGTAGTCAGCGTACCAAAATCAATGCTGTTTTTTGAGAGTGAAAAACTGATCACTTCCGGAACGCCCCGGTACACCGCGCCCGCCCGTAAGCGGTAACTTGACCCGGAAGTAATGCCCGCAATAATTTCACCGATAAGTTCTTTAAATGCATAGTTTTGCGAACTGCCCTCTCCAGCGCCAAACGTAACGATGGGGCTATATATTTTATATTGCGCGCCGCTTATCTGCGCAGAAGCTCCATGGAACAACACTAAAAAAATAAAAACGCAAAAAGCTATACCGCTATTTCTTTTGAATTTTTGCATTGCAAATTTTATAGTTGCACAAATTTATTCAGTTTCTGCCTCTGCCGTCACTGTCTGATTTTCACTCACTGCATCGGGCAAAACGCGGATAGGAGCGGAATCATCCTCTTTACCTTCATTTTTAAGGCTCTCTAATTTCTGCTGTACCATTTCATTTTCCGGGTTGTTTTTCTGGATCGCTAACAAATCTGCCCGCGCCAAATCTGTTTTGCCTAAAGCTTCATAAAGAGATCCCCGTACAAACAGGGCATTCGCGTAGTGTGGGTTAATTTGTAACGCATTATTCACGTAAAACATGCTCTCTTGTGCCGTATCCTCGGTAATCTTTTCCTTTTTTGCGAGAAGGTCATTGAATAAAAGCCGTGAGAGCTCATACGGAACATTCGCATTCTGAATGCCGCTTTCAAACTGGAGCGCATCTTTCATCGTCTGTATCGCGGAGTACATATTGTCATTGATCTCGTAGGCGCGCGCAAGACTCATACGCGCGTCTGCAAAATCAGGCTTTAGGGCAAGCGCCTGCCCAAACGCGCCGATTGCAGTCGCGAGCGCCTCCTTGTTGATACTCTTCTCTGTTGAAGGATCAAGCGCCAAAACATAGTGATTTACTCCCCATGCCAAATGCAATGCGGGGTTCGTTGGCTCGCGGGCAATTGCCTCTTTATAGGAATCTAAAGCGGATGTGCGGGCAGTTGGCGCATACAGCGATGCCGCTGAAAAAATCTCCCCGCGCCTTTGCCACAGCGCAACGTTGTTCGGTTCCCTTTGCACCGCCAAAGAAGACGCATTCACCGCAGAAACAAGCCGCGCTGAAACAACATTTTGGTCTGCCTGCTCTGCTTCAATTTCCTGCTGAACCTCCAAAAGCGAAAGCTGTGCAGACGTTAAATAGTATACTGATCTTTGGGGCAAATATTCCAAACTTCTCATGATACGTGCGCGGGCGCTCGCGAGTATGTCTGCCTTGGAGCGCACATCCTCAACATTTTGAAAGCTTCCAAGCGTACGAAGCGCCTTTTGATAAAACACCTCCGCCACATACACTTTTGTAAGAGACGTAATACACACAATCACTGCCACAAAACCTACAACAAAACCAAACGAAACGGCAAGCGCGCTTTTTGGGGAATCATTTAATGCCGCGATGAAAACGTGAAATCGATCCGCATTATTTAATGCCGCGGCTTTTAGAGTAACCGTTACCGCAAACACAAACAAAAAGTATAGGGTAATGGGAAGCGTTACCAAAAACCCGGCAACTGCAAGCGCCACGGCTGAAGCAAAAAATCCAAGCATGATAAAATCTAAATCCGTATCACCTTCTGCCGAGCCGCTGTTTTTCGCACACAGCAAGGATCGAACAAAAAAGACAATAAACAGGGCTATGAACGCGAACCATGCACACAGGCCGATCCATCCGGTTGTTACAATAAGTTCTAAAACATTGCTTGCGGCAGTCTGAAACCGAATTCCCCAAAATGGGCCGTTATTATACGTTTCCGGGCGATATCGCGAAAAACTGTATACAAAATTCCCCGGCCCAACTCCGATCAAAAAGTCTTTTACTCCGCTCATGCTTGTTTTTCGCGCGATATCCCATGAAAAATTCTGCGTCAGCGTTACTTCCCGGGGAATCACCGCGCGCTTATCGGTTGGCAAAATGGAATTCAACACTGACGGAATCGGCATGGTATACCGAAGTACCCCAAGAGCAACAATAAGCGTTGCAAGCCACATCCAGTTCGGCCGTATCGGCAGGGCACTGTAGCGGGAAAAAATGACGATCAGAATCACTCCTCCGCCAATTCCGGCGATCATCCACCCCAGATTGAAATTCACCACATTCAAGGTAAGAAGCCCAAGAAAAAAGATGCACAAAAAAAATACAAACGAAGCACGAGTAATTCTTTTATTTAAAAGCAAGGCCAAAACAATCGGAATTGCGGCCGCAATAAATACCACGAGCGAAGAAATCTGATCAAGCGGATTAAAAGGGATAAGCCTATACGCACTGGCAAGCGTCATCACCAAGACCACGATCACCGACGCACAGAAGGCAAAAATCATGCGGTTCAAATCTTTTTTTGTATTGATTGTATTTACAAAGGTAATATAAAACAAAACAAGCCCGCATACTGAAAGCAGTGAGGGAAGGCCTGCCCGGTCAAGCGCAATCAGGCTTTGCAACCAGTCTTGGGAAAAAATAGTGCTTAAGAGATACGCGCCTAAAAATACAAGCAGGGGAATATCAAGAGGAGTTCTTAAAAACCGAATCTGCTTCTGCCGTATGCTCTTGCCAAGCCACGCAAGCGCCGCAATAATGGCAAGCACAAACAAAAACGCCTGCTTATTAAATTCAAACTGATTCAGCGTAAAAGGCAAAGAAAAAAACGGCAGAACCAAAACCGCCATAAAAAGGCATACAAAACCGAGATGATCAAGAAAGTGTCTCTTTCCGTCAAATCCCTGTTCCATTGTAATAATTTTTTTGACACGCTCGCGGAGCATAGTGATGCGTTTAAATATCTAATTCTTTCACGTCCTTTGCGTTCGTTTGAATGAACTTTTTACGCGAGGGGACGTCGTCCCCCATGAGTACGGTAAAGATATGGTCGGCTACTTCGGCGTCGCCTATAGTAACCTGCTTTAAAGTTCGGCGCGATGGGTCAAGCGTTGTGCCCCAAAGTTGTTCGGGGTTCATTTCTCCCAAGCCTTTATAACGCTGAATTGTATATCCGCTTAGCCCAGTAACTGGCTCTAAAGAAATCTCTTCGCCGCTCTCAAAAACACTCTGATCTGGCGCATCTTCGCCTGAAATTGGCTTTACAATAAATCCGCTCGCATCTTCATTCTCGTGAACCAGTTTGCTTTTAACACTCTCACTCTGCTTCTGCGCAATCGCCTCCTGCAGTTCTAAATCAGAATAAATCCACTGAAACGACTTTCCTTTTTGTATGCTATAGAGGGGCGGTTGCGCAATATACACGTTTCCGGATTCAATCAGCGGGCGGTAGTATCTGTAAAAAAATGTCAAAAGGAGGGTTCGGATATGCGCGCCGTCAACATCCGCGTCAGTCATAATCACAATCTTATGGTAGCGCAGTTTTGTAATATCAAACTGTTCTCCGATATTGGTTCCAAGCGCGATCACTAAAGATTTAATCTCATTATTCGCAAGCATTTTATCAAGACGCGCCCGCTCAACATTCAAAATTTTACCCCGAAGCGGCAAAACCGCCTGAAACCTTCGGTTTCTCCCCTGCTTGGTACTCCCGCCTGCGGAATCCCCCTCTACGATATAAATTTCAGATTCGTTCGCATCGCGTGTTGAGCAGTCTGCAAGCTTTCCGGGAAGCCCAAACCCTTCTAAAGCGCCTTTGCGCAAAACCGAATCCCGTGCGGCTCGCGCCGCTTTTCTCGCCTGCGCCGCAAGCACGGCCTTGCCAATAATTGCTTGCGCGTCCCGCGGATTTTCTTCAAGATAAATCGTCAGTGCATCAGAGAGCACTTGCTCAACGGCCCCACGCACTTCAGCATTTCCTAATTTTGCCTTTGTTTGACCTTCAAACTGCGGATCCGGAAGCTTCACGCTCACAATCGCGGTAAGCCCTTCAAACGTATCCTCTGAAGTCAAATTTTCTTCTTTTTCTTTCAAAATTCCCTTTGCCCGGGCATACTTATTCAATGTCCGGGTGAGCGCGCTCTTAAACCCGTTTATATGCATTCCTCCTTCAACGGTATGGATATTATTTGCAAACGAATAAATATTCTCTGCATACTCGTCTGCATACTGAAACGCAATCTCTGTCTGCATCCCCGAAACGCGCTGTTCCGTATAAAAAATAACCTCCTGTTTTGCGTCTTTTCCGTTGTTTAAATGGCGAACATACGAAGCAATGCCTCCTTCAAAATAAAATGAGTATGAATTCAAGGACGGCGGCGCAAGAGCAATTCTCTCATCAATCACTTGAATTTTTGTTCCCTTGGTTAAATATGCCTGCTGGCGGAGATGATCAAGAATATATTTCAAATCATAGGTTAACACCGTAAAAATCGTATCATCCGGCTGAAAGGTAATGCGCGTTCCTGTTCGCCCGCTCGAGGCATTTCCTCCTGCTTTCACTTTGGATTGCGGCGCTCCGCGTTTATACTCCTGCATCCAAAGCTTTCCTTCACGGTAGACTTCCGCTTTTAAATACACCGAAAGCGCATTCACAACCGATACCCCAACACCATGCAAGCCGCCCGATACTTTATATCCGCCCTGCCCGAACTTTCCCCCTGCGTGCAGTTTTGTGAGCACGGTTTCAAGCGCCGAAAGCCCAGTTTGTTTATGTTTTTCAACCGGAATGCCTCGCCCGTCATCTTCAACTTCAACACGCGCATCCGGCAAAAGCTTTACCACAATATGCTTGGCAAAGCCTGCCATCGCTTCATCAATCGCATTATCCACAACTTCCCAAATCATGTGGTGAAGCCCGTCTTTTGCCGTGTTGCCAATATACATACCCGGCCGTTTTCTGACTGGCTCAAGGCCTTCAAGTACGGTAATTTGCTCCGCGCCGTATGCGTCCGCGGCGTTTTGAGATTCTCCTGTCTTCTTTGCCATAAATAAATATTTTATTGATTCACTATGCGCGCTCTGGGATTCTCTCCCCTGATCCACGCAATGTCGCGTTAAAACAGTTTTTCATTTCCCCAATAATTTTTTTCTCCCGCATTTCTACTTCTTTGTTCTCAAGAGTCCGTTCTGGCGATCCGTATATAAACCGAAATGCTAAACTCCTCTTATTTTCAGACGCACTCACATACTCATCAATCAATTGTACTCTGATAACGGGAGACGACAAAGTCGCAAAGTAGGCTGAAATCTCGTTATACCCTACACAGGCTCCTCTATCCGGCGCGCCGAGAGGGAAATCAAAAGACATATCTCGCTTCATACGCGGAAACTTGGGCAGATCCTCGTATGAAACTCGTTTTGCCACAAAGCCTGCGAGCATATCAACATTCAGCTCAAAGTATACCGCGCTATGTTTGATTTTAAAATCTTGAAGCAATTGAGTGTTCAATTGTTCAATCATGCCAATTGCCTCTTTTTGATCCTTTAAAAACAAATTCATTCCATGCGGACCTACCTTGAAATCAACAAAATCACGAAGCGATAAATCAGAGAGAATCTCTTCAAAAACACCTTTATGCTTTCTATAAAGCATGGATTGAGCATCTTTTTTTACACACCATACTGCCGCACACACTGTAGGCTGAACCGGAAGCTCTCCGCTCTTTCCCGCCAAAAAAACTCTGCCCACTTCAAACAAGCGAATATCATCAGCCTCATGCAGATTATGCGCGATATTCTTTAATAAACCGGGAAGCAGACTGACGCGCAAAAATTCCTGATCCTCATTCAGCGGATTGCGCACACGCATGTGGTTCTCCCGGGGAAATCCGGCTGTACCCAAAATTTTCCCGCTATAAAACGAATAATTATACACTTCAGAAAACCCGAGGCGAACAAGAGCGCTTTTAACCCGTCGCTGATTTTCAAAATGCTGATCCAACTTTTGCGGACGAAGATCCCCACACAAGGGGTCTCCTTCCAAATTATTATAGTTATACATTCTTCCAATCTCTTCAACTACATCAGCCGGAATGCTTATATCTAATCTGAAACTGGGCGGAACCGCGAGAAATGCGCCCGCACCGGATTCTTCAACCCTAAACTTCAGCCGCTGTAAAATTTCAAAAATCTCTTGTTTGGCAAATTCTCTCCCAAGTAATTTATGGACATACGAGTACTGTACTTCAATTG
>Ga0209211_10007251_pt1 | contig 15635 bp, 13 predicted proteins | sample RifGroA2_FD_183992 | JGI IMG/M metagenome (GOLD analysis project Ga0209211, IMG submission 183992) | Groundwater microbial communities from Rifle, Colorado, USA - Groundwater A2 (SPAdes) (version 2) | ecosystem: Environmental > Aquatic > Deep subsurface > Groundwater | place: Rifle, Colorado... | reverse complement strand
CCAATTCTCTTCTTGATTTTAAACTCATTTTCATGGAGATAGCCTTAATTGTTTAGCTATCTCCAAGATTAGATTTTAAATGATAAATCGACTAGGGCAATCATTAGATTTTGGATGAGTTACTGCGACCTCTTGACTTGGAGCAAGTCATATGCTAATATAGTTGTATTAAGATGAAAAAGGATCCGAACGGTGCTAGTGCCTAAGGAGCCTTTTTTATTATTAATTTTTGATAATTTTCACCTTAATCTGCTCATTATCCAGGTAATCAAAGTACTCTGAACCTAGTTTTTTATACAGTGAAGATGCGAATTTTTTATTTGGAAATAACACCTTTTCAAACCTCTTTTCTTCTATTCTGTGCCTTGATCCAAAGATCTGGGATAACAGAAGAAGCTACCTGTTCTTCGGAAATGTTCTTGAAGAACAAGTGTCCCAGCATAATGTATGCGGAGTTGAAAGCTTGCTAAGTAAGCTGCGATCAACTCTAGACATTATTGCTGCGAGGATAGAGCAGAAATAGGTTCACCGAGGCATAAGAAATAATTTCATTTCTTATGCCTCTTTTTTATGCAAAAGTTTTTCATCAAACAAAAATTGCTTAATTTTTTTCGGTGCAATAATAGCATATTTCACCCCAGCTTTTTCCTGAATTTTACCACTCACACCCTTGTCTTTAAGCTTAAACTCATAACCATGCACTATTCCATTCCTCTCTTCTATCAAATCTATTTCGGCACCATCATAAGTGCGCAAAAAATAATAATTCGAAAAAATCTTTTTATATTCCAAATACTTCATCCGTTCCACAATTGCAAAGTTTTCCCAAAGCGCGCCAACATCAGTCCTATTTTCTAATATAGAGAAATTATTAATCACGGCATTGCGAATACCAAGATCATAAAAATATATTTTTTTGAGCTTCTTAATGATTTTTCTTTTGTTAGTCTGGTAGGGTGGCAAACGAAAAATAATATAGTTTTTTTCTAGCAAATCAACGTAGCGCTCAACTGTCTTTTTATCAATACCGAGCAAATTGGCTAGTTCGGTGTAGGAAACCTCACTACCAATTTGTAGCGCCAAAGCTTTTAATAATGAGACAAGCATGTTTGAATTTTTTACTTCTTGAAATTCTAGAATATCTTTATACAAACTGCTAGAACTTAACTCTCGCAACACTTCTTCTTTTTCAATATTTCCTTTAGCGTTTATAACTGCGGGATAACTGCCATAAATCAACAACCCTTCCCAATCCTTTTCAATCTTTATTTCATTATATTTTGAATAAATCTCTAGTAATGACAAAGGATATAATTTGAACACAACCTTGCGCCCTGTCAACGGCTCGGAAGTTTTATCTAATAAATTAATACTGGACGAACCAGTTGCAATTATTTGTTTTTTCTTTTTATAACTATCCACTAGCAACTTCAATGTTTGGCCAATTGTTTCCACTTTTTGCGCCTCATCTATAAATATTATTTTTTTATCACCAATAATATTATCTAGCGCTTCAAAATCCTGATTATTTAATTTCCTGCGATCAGTTGGATTATCACAATTGAATCTAATCACATCCCGTGCGAATCTTTTTTCCGCTATAATTTCATCTACCAAGGTAGTTTTGCCAACTTGTCGCAAGCCAACAACAATGACAGCTTTGCCAGAAAAAAATTTGTTTGCTATTTGCGTTTTTATAATTCTTTTATACATATACTATGCCTAATTTAGTGATTACATTCCTTATATTACGCCTAATCTAGTGACTTGTCAAGCCGATGCTTCTTAATTCATTTACCTATCTACAATCAGCATCAATAGATTATTTTTTATTTTATAATGATACAATAACACTATGCTTGCAACGATGTCAACCCACCAAAAAAACCGCCAATTTCTGAGCGGTTTTTCTTTTGCGGTAGAGACGCAACATTTTGCATATCTACATTATTATTTTATATACATTTGAATAATATTTCTCTAAAATACAATTGAATCCAGACGAAAAAGGATCCGAATGGTACTAGCGCCTAAGGAGCTTTTTTATTACTAAAATATTACTATTGACAAACTTTTCAATTCTGTTAAACTTATAAGTAAGGAACTGGGGAGCGAGCGTGATGCCGCAAACCGGTTTTTTGCTTTATTGGGGCAAAATCACGAAAGAATTAACCTCTTTAAAGTACTTCATTTTTATATCCTTTGCCCCTCGGGGCTTTTTAAATATCTTTTTTTCGAGCAATTCAAGTATCATCTTCTCATACAAGCCTTTTTTTATTTTTTTACCTAAGTGTTCCATATATTTGCACTTTGCCGCATAAGTAAATAAATCAGCCCTCGCGAGCTGGAAAAATTTTATAACTTCTCGATAAATTTAACAACTTCTATATTGAGTGCAAAAAGCCATCTGCGTAGATACCTGACTAATTCATCACCTGCTTTCAATTCTCCACGCCGAATATGGTCAGCCGTGCCAACTGCAATTGCTTGAACATAGGCCATTAGCTCTTTTGCATATTCACTTTCACCATCTTTCAATTCCACCTCCATCCATTCAATATTTTTCTCACTTATATTTTCATATTCTTCATGACGAATTTTTATAAGCTCACGGAACAGTTGTGCATTTTCATTGTTAGCTCCATACCTCAAGAGCTTTTCTTCAAAACTAAGTGGTATTTTCTCACAAACTTCTTTCCAAAAATGAAAATCCTTAAACCCTATAGGATATGTGCGTCGATCCAAACAGAAAAGACAAGCACTGACAGCTGCCACCTCCAACTCATTGAAAATCCTGTCATGTTCAGCCACACTCAACTTGTCGAAATTAGCGATTTCTCTAAACTGCGCGTCTTGAAATGTTGCAAATGCTGATGGCAACAATTTATCCAACAGATGCTCTGCCGCAGCAATCGCCGGCCGTTCGTCATCCGGTTGGCGCAGCTTTTTCATTATTTTCAGCAGTAAATATCTAGCGATACTCGTTATTTTTTCAATCATAATTATCAATCAAGAAAAAATTATTGAGAAATAAAAAATGTTATTTAGCTCCTGCCCACATTGTTTCGAAAATACTCTTGAAACTATCAAAAATCACCGGGCTCTCTATGATCAAAGCAAATTTCTCCTTAAATGAAATGATGCTGATTTTGTCTTTACCATAAATCATAATTTCTATTTTAATTTTGAATAAATCTTCCGCTATAAACCTTGATTTCTTGAAAGACGCTTCATCTAGCGCTGAAATTGCTCGCATTTGTTCATTGTCCGGTAGAAGCGCCCGCGTAAAAATTTTCTTTTTCATACGCTCTGGAATAAAATATTCCGAAAAAAATTTCTCATCAAAATCATATATGTATGATTCGGAATACATAGTGAGGATTTCTTGTTCAGCGCTATTCAAGGTGTCCATTAATACCTCCCTGATCCCCTCCTCTCCTTCAAAATAGCGAGTTCCTGGCTTTCTATCAATCAAATTAGTAAATGCCAGCAATTCTGGTATCATCTTGCTGATCCGCTCTTTCTTTTCTGCCATTATCCGTTCCAAATTACGTGGATCTTCAGCATAATAATGCGCTTTGCCATCTTTCTTAATCGCGCTTATCAAGCCTTTTTGCATCAAATTTTCCAAGGACAGATAGACAGTTGTTCGCTTAATGCCAGACTTTTTGGCAATCCGACTGACTGAAGTTTGCCCCAATTCCAAAGAAGCGACATAGATTTTCGCCTCATTTTCATTGAGTCCTGCATCTTGAAGTTGTTTATATAACATATTTTTCATTCTTGTCATTGCAAATGACAACACTTTTATTGTATCACAATGGCTATATCAAAGCAAATATTCAATACTTTTGCGGTAATAATTATTATTTAGTTGATTTAGCGTGACAATACCCATATTTTCTGGTATACTGCGAAGTCATGATGAGAACAGCAAACATATTCATGATGCCAGTATCTTAAAAACTTAATAACCCAATAATGGGCAACACTAGCAGCGAAGGAGATTAGCTATGAAGATTGCGATTGTAAGTAGCAAAAAGTGTGCATCCCTTATCGAAACTGTAGCAGGCAGTTTCGGTTATGCAAAAATAATCAAGGAAACAACGTTGTTGAGCACACTATGCGCTCTCAATGAGTTCGATCTAATTATCCTCGACTTCGAGATTGGGAACGATGAATTTAACGGCGCCAACATTGCGGAACTCATACTGGGAATCAAGCCTGTTCTTTGCCTTGATCCAAGAATCTGGGATGACAGAAGAAGCTACTTGTTCTTTGGAAGTGTTCTCGAAGAACAAGTGTCCCAGCGCAATGTACGAGCAGTCGAAGGGCTGTTAGGCGAACTACAATCAACCCTAGACACTATTGCTGCGAGGATAGAGCAGAAATAGGTTCACCGAGGCATAAGAAATAATTTCATTTCTTATGCCTCTTTTTTTTATTTGAAAAAATTTAACCCAACAAAAAACCGCTCATTTCTGAACGGTTTTTTTGTTGGAAAGATTATTTGTCTGATCGATATCCAGTTCCAGCTGGAATCAATTTTCCGATGATTACATTTTCCTTGAGTCCTCTCAAGTGGTCAACTTTGCCTTCTACAGCAGCGTTGATGAGCACTCGAGCGGTTTCTTGGAAAGAAGCAGCAGACAAGAAACTTTCAGTTGAAAGGGCCACTTTCGTGATTCCCATCAACAATTCTTCTCCAGTTGCTAGTTCTCCACCATCAGCTTTGGCTTTTTCATTGGCTTCTCTAAATTGCTCTTTTTCAATGATATCGCCACCCATCAAAGTTGTCGATCCAGACTCAGTGATTTGCAATCGACTAAACATCTGTTTGATGATAACTTCGATATGTTTGTCATTGATGCCTTCACCTTGAGAAGCATAGATTTCTTGAATTTCTTGTACGATATATCTATGCACTGCTTCCCATCCCATGATTTTGTAGAGCTTCTTAAGATCGATGTTTCCTTCAGAAAGTTTTGAACCTTTACCTACCAAATCATCCTTTGCCACTTTAACTGTGCTGCCCATTGGAATTTCATATTCTTTGACAGTCGCAGTTTTGCCTGCCATTTCGATTTTGATAGTGGTTGTTTTGTCTCCACTGGAAACTTCCACAACTTTTCCATTAACCTCAGAAATGACTGATTCACCTTTTGGAGGTCGGGCTTCAAAAATTTCTTCTACACGAGGCAAACCTTGAGTGATGTCAGTTCCCGCCACACCTCCAATATGGAAGGTACGCATGGTCAACTGTGTTCCCGGCTCACCGATCGCTTGCGCCGCTACAATTCCTACCGCCTGTCCCTTTTGTACCAAGTGACCGCGTCCAAGATCCAGTCCATAACATTTCTGACACACTCCACGTGGAGTTTTGCAAGAAACGATAGAGCGGATTTTGATCTTGTCTAAATTGGCTTTTTCAATCGCTTCACCTTGCTCTTTGCTAATCAGGTCTCGCTTACCAACAATAACTTCTCCAGTGATTGGATTGGCAATGTCATCCATTGCCACGCGTCCAATAACGCGGGTTGCAAAGCTTTGTCCAATGCGATCTGAATCAGATTTGTATAGATATGAACCATCCTTATCTTTACAATCTTCTTCACGCACGATGATATCCTGTGAAACATCTACTAGTCTTCGAGTTAGATAACCGGCAGTCGCTGTTCGAAGAGCAGTATCGGCCATACCTTTTCTCGCACCATGCGTTGAAATGAAATATTCCAATACATTCAAACCTTCTTTGAAACAACTCTTGATCGGCAATTCAATGGTTTCTCCAGTTGGACCCGCCATCAAACCTTTCATACCAGCCATCTGAACCACAACTGATTCAGAGCCTCGAGCTTTGGAATAGACCATAGAATAAACTGGACCTTCTTTGTCCAAACCGGCGCGCACTGCGTCAGTAATTTTGTTCTTAGCATTGTTCCAAATTTCAATAACCTGACTTTTTCTTTCACCTTCTGTCAAAAGTCCCATATTGAATTGTTGCTTGATCACACCAACTTTCGTTTCTGCGTCAGTCATAATATCTTTCTTTTCGGCAGGTACATTCAAGTCGGCCATTCCCCAAGAAAGTCCAGCTTTAGTCACCGCTGCAAAACCAAGGTCTTTGATTTTATCAGCAAACAAGGCGGTTTCTTCCACTCCACAAACTTCCAAGACTTTCGCTACCAAAAGTTTCAATTCTTTCTTGGTCATTTCGTAGTTGAGATATTCAATACCAGCAGGAATGATTTCATTCAACTTAACTCGTCCAACTGAAGTTGTCAGTACCACACCCTCGTGTTGAACTTTCACTTCGGCTCTCACATCCACTGCTCCCAATTCATAGGCCATAACAGCTTCGTCAAAGTTTGAGAAAATTTTTCCTTCACCATTTGCACCTTTCAAAATATGCGTTAGATAATAACAACCCAAAACCATATCCAAAGTTGGAGAGATGATCGGTTCACCAGATGCCGGTTTCAAAAGATTTCTCTTTGAAAGCATCAAGTTTTCACTTTCCCAGCGAGCTTTGTCAGTCAAGGGAACATGTACCGCCATCTGGTCACCATCAAAGTCAGCATTGAAAGCTGAACAAACCATTGGATGCAATTGAATAGCCTTGCCTTCGATCAATACTGGTTGGAAAGCTTGGATTGAAAGTCTATGCAAGGTCGGAGCGCGGTTTAGCATTACATAGTGATGTGAAATAATTTCATCCAAAATTTCATAAGCCTCTTCAGTTTCACCTTCTACCATCTTGCCAGCGCTGCGCACATTGTAGGCCAACTCTCTTTCAATCAACTTGTTGATGATAAATGGTTTGAAAAGTTCCAAAGCCATTTTCTTTGGCAATCCACATTGATGTAGTTTCAATTTTGGTCCAACCACAATTACCGATCGTCCAGAATAATCCACACGCTTTCCAAGCAAGTTCTGTCGGAAACGACCTTGTTTTCCTTTCAATGTGTCAGCCAAAGATCGCAACGCTCTTCTTTGTCCAGTTGAAGCAGTCACGCTAACTTGTCCACGACGAGCACTGTTATCAAACAGGGCGTCAACCGCTTCTTGCAACATTCTCTTTTCGTTTCGCGTGATAACTTCTGGCGCGCCGATTTCAATCAATTTTCGCAAACGATTATTTCGGTTGATGATGCGACGATATAGATCGTTCAGGTCAGAAGTTGCAAAGCGTCCTCCGTCTAATGCTACCATTGGTCGCAAGTCTGGTGGAATCACTGGGATCACTGTTGGCAACATCCATTCCAATTGCAATTGCGCATTCAGGAATCCTTGAAACAACTTGATTCTCTTGAGGATTTTTTTCTTATCAATGATTTCTTCATTAGCCAAATCTTTTTTCAACAATTCGATTTCCGCTTTCATATCAAGATTCTCGAGAATCCTGCGAATAGCTTCAGCTCCAATGCCGGCTGAAAAAACCTGACCATAACGAGTTGAAAGGTTGAAATATTCCACTTCAGTAATGATTTGAAATCTTTGCAAACCTTTCAATTCTTCTTTGGCAGTTCGATAGATGCCTTTCAATTCTTCAGTTTTGTTTTCTTTAGCATTGCCTTCAAGCTTAGCAATTTCTTTTTGCTTAGTTTTGAATTCTTGTTCCAATTGAGCCAAAGCTTTTTCTCTCGCAGAATCATCAACGCTGAGGATTATGTAGTTTGAGAAATAGATAACTTTCTCCAACTCTTGTGGACTCATGCCGAGTGCCAAACCAATCTTAGAAGGCACGCCTCGCAAAAACCAAATATGAGAAACTGGCACAGACAATTGAATGTGTCCCATTCTGTCACGACGCACGCTGGAACGAGTAACTTCCACACCGCATTTATCGCAAACAATTCCCTTGTATCTGATTCTTTTATACTTTCCACAATAACATTCCCAGTCGCGAGATGGTCCGAAAATCTTTTCACAGAAAAGACCGTCTTTTTCATATCGTTGAGTTCGATAGTTAATTGTTTCTGGCTTAGTGATCTCACCATGAGACCATTCCAAAATTTGATTTGGTCCAGCCAGCTTGAGTCTGACGCTATTGAAGTCACTTACTTTAGTTATAGGATCCATAATTTGTGAATTTCTAGTTTCGCATTCGCCGTGGCGGACAAGAAGCTAAATATGTTATTTATAAAATTAGAAGTATTTTAAAATTTATAAACTATTCCCGGGATGAGTAAGTTTCGTCTTCCTCATCGTCTTCCTCTTTCTTAACTCCAATAAGTTCTACATTTAGAGCCAAACCTTTCAATTCATTTACCAATACATTGAAAGAAGTTGGAAGATTAGGACTTTTTATCATTTCACCTTTAATAATGGATTCGTAAGCCTTGCTTCTACCCATAACATCATCTGACTTGATAGTTAACATTTCTTGCAGAGTGTAAGCTGCGCCATAACCTTCCAGCGCCCACACTTCCATTTCTCCAAATCTCTGTCCACCAAACTGTGCCTTTCCGCCCAATGGTTGTTGAGTGATCAAGGAGTATGGTCCGATTGAACGCATATGAATCTTATCATCAACTAAATGATGAAGCTTCATAATATATTGAACACCCACGGTTGATTCGTTTTCAAACTTCTCTCCAGTTCGGCCGTTCACCAATTTAACTTTTCCAGTTATTGGCAATTCGGCTTTCTCCAATTCACCACGAATTTGTTCTTCAGTGATTCCTTCCAAGGCTGGAGTTGCAACTTTGTAACCAAGTTTCAAAGCAGCCCATCCTAGAGAGGTTTCCAAAATTTGTCCGATGTTCATTCGGGATGCGATACCAAGAGGATTTAAAATCATATCAACTGGAGTTCCATCAGGCAAATATGGCATATCTTCAACTGGTGCCACTCGGGAAATTACACCCTTGTTTCCATGACGTCCAGCCAACTTATCTCCCACAGAGATTTTCTTCAACTGCGCCACTGAAACTTGAATTTGTTGAATAACTCCAGTTGGAAGCTTGTCGCCTTGTTCTCGTGAGAAAATTGTGATGTCCACAACCTTTCCATATTCACCATGTGGCAAATAGAGTGAGCTGTCTTTCACGTCTCGAGATTTTTCTCCGAAGATGGCTCGCAGCAATCTTTCTTCTGAGGTCAAGTCACCCTCACCCTTTGGAGAAATCTTGCCACATAGAATATCGCCAGAAGAAACTTCTGCTCCAATTCTGATGATTCCAGTCTCATCCAAGTTCTTCAATCTTTCTTCACCGATATTTGGAATGTCGCGGGTAATCACTTCGGGCCCCAGCTTTGTGTCTCGCACATCAATTGAGAAATCCTCAATATGAATGGAGCTATATCTATCGTCTTGGACTAATTTTTCAGAAATGATGATCGCATCTTCATAATTTGATCCTTCCCATGGAACGAAAGCAATCACAATGTTTTGTCCAAGTGCCAATTCACCATGATCAGTTGAAGCACCATCAGCTAGCATTTCACCCTTCTTCACCATTTGCCCCTTCTCTACGCGTGGCACTTGATTCATGGAAGTGAAAGCATTTGATTTCACAAAACTTTGTAAGCGATATTCTCTCTTAATGAAAGGCTTCTTCGCAGCCACCGGCGCTTCTTCTTTCACAATAATGTGTTCTGCATCAACTTCCACAACCTCACCTGCTTGTTTGGCAATCACAACCTGTCCTGAATCAGCCGCCGCCTTGTCTTCAATTCCAGTTCCAACCAATGGCGCTTGTGGTTTCACACAAGACACAGCTTGTCGTTGCATATTTGAACCCATCAAAGCACGGTTGGCATCATCATGTTCCAAGAATGGAATGAGTGATGTAGCCACAGAGATCATTTGTTTGGCTGAAACATCGATATGGTCAAGTTTTTCTGCTTCAATTTCTGTTGCATGGCCCTTCACGCGCGCACCAACCATCTTGTCTAGGATATTGCCATGTGTGTCCATCGTGATATTGGCATGCGCAATGTTTTTGCGATCCTCAACTGTGGCATTGACATATTCAATTTCTTGACTAGCCCATGGCAAAATCTTCACAGTTTTCAATTGCTTGTTTTTTGCAATTTCCACAGCCAATTTTTCCGAAATCAAATCTCCAATCTTTCCACCAGCTACATCTTCTCGCAAAATTCTATTCAAAAGTTTTTCCACTGAATTTTCAACTTCAGTATAAACTTTCAAGTATGGAGTTTCTAGGAAACCATATTCATTGATCTTGGCATAAGTTGCCAAATGTCCAACCAAACCAATATTTGGACCCTCTGGAGTTTCTACCGGACAAATTCGGCCATAATGTGAATGATGAACATCGCGAACTTCAAAGCCTGCGCGCTCTCTAGTCAAACCACCAGGTCCCATCGCAGAAAGTCGACGCTTATGTTCCAACTCGGCTAAGGGATTTACTTGGTCCATGAATTGTGACAACTGAGAACTAGCAAAAAATTCTTTGATCGCTGCAGCAATCGGTCGAGAATTGACAAGTTGCCCCGGCACCACAGTTTCGATGTCACAAGTACTCATACGGTCTTTGATGTTTCGACTCATACGCGCAAAACCGACACGCAATTTGTTTTGTACCAATTCACCAACTCCACGAACTCGTCTATTTCCAAGATGATCGATATCATCAGCCTGTGCTGATGGGTCATTGTTCAATTTGATAATTTCTTTCACGATTGCCACCAAGTCATCACGCAGCAACACTCGATTTTCTTCAGTGTTTGGCAAGTCAGTTTCCAATCTTTGGTTCAAGCGATAGCGTCCCACGCTTCCGAAGTCGTATTTTTCAAAGTTGAAGAACATTGAGTCAATCATTTGGCGTGCATTTTCAGCAGTCGCCAAATCACCTGGTCTGATTCTCTTATAAACTTCCTTGTATCCTTCAGCTTGATCTTTGGCAGCATCTTTTCTGATTGATTCTGAAATATAACTAATGTCCCCCTTGTCTACGTCAGTAAACATATCATGCAATTCTTTGTCCGTTGCATATCCGAAAGCTCGCAAAAGAGATGTCAAAGAAACTTTTCTTTTTCTGTCAATCTTCACATACATCACACCATCGAAATCAGTTTCAATTTCCAACCATGCACCGCGATTTGGGATAATTTTTGCACCAAACAAACGACGACCTTTTTGGTAGTCCATTGTGAAGAAAACACCAGGGCTGCGAATCAACTGACTCACCACAACTCTCTCAACACCATTGATGATGAAAGTTCCACGGTCAGTCATAATTGGGAAGTCTCCCAAATAGATTTCTTGCTCCTTGATCTCTCCAGTTTTCTTGATGATCAATTTAACTTTGCAACGAATTGGTGCCTCATACGAGATGTTCTTGTTCTTAGCAGTCACTTCATCATATTTTGGTTCGTCCAAATAATAGTCTTCGAAAGACAATTCTAGATCCTTGCCAGTGAAGTCCACGATTGGGTTGACTTCAGACAAAAGTTCTTTCACGCCTTTTTCCAATAACCAGTCATAAGAATTTAGTTGCGCTTCAATCAAGTTCGGCAGTGAAACCACTGACATTTTCTTGAAGAATTTTCTTTTAGCCAGAGATGACCCTGCGCCGAAAGAATCCTTTACCTTTAGTGCTTTGTCCGTTTTAAGCATAAAAATACTCTCATTATGTTATCCCTTGCTTTTTGGCAAGTAATATGAATGAGTTCTTACAATTGAGTTATTTAGTTATTTGGTTGTGTTCTGCAAGATATTGTGGCTACAATAAGCCATTATTTTGAACTTTTCTCACCCCCGGACCTAGTTCATGAAGAAGGTTTTTTAGTCTCACCTAGCTCCGAAAAGCAGGCTTGACAAACGTATTGCTAATTATAAAGGTTTTTCCAGTCTTGTCAAGAACAAAATCTCTTTATTTGTCAAATTCTTGCCCACAAAACAAAAATGGCTTAATGAAGCCATTTTATCTAATATTCGATTTTTATCTAGCCACTTAATACACTAGTTATCCACAGGTTGCAAATAAAATTATTTTTCTATACTATCTTCAATACGTCATTGGCCTCTTTAAGCGAATGAGCATAGCTAGCTTGTGCTGTAAATGATAGATGTTCTCCAAATTTTGACATGTTTTTATTTTTATTGATTTAGAAAAAATAAAAAGACGGTGTTTTTCACCCGTCTTTTTAACTTATTATATTCAGTATAGCAGATTTTTTGGCTAACGTCAAACTGTTGCGGTATTTAGCACAACTATTCCGTTTTTTTCTTCTAATTTTTCGACTCTATACACAAGATCGTTATGTTTAAAAATATCAACTTTTTTATTCATATTAGTTTTAATTTCTTCAACATCAGATTTTACCACACCCAAATCAGCTTTTACTACATCTAAATCAGATTTTACCGCCTTAATGTCAGCCTCCAACTTCACGAAGTTATTATTTGTAATTATTGCAAGATTATCAACAGCAGACTCAATCTTCGCTTCCAAAATTTTTCTAGTCTCCGCAGCTGAGGAAATTATTTTAGCTTCTAGACTTTTTGTAGTTTCAGCATTGCCAGCATTAATAAGCTCTGCAATAGCCTCGAGTGTTATTTCTTTTTTGTTATTATTCTCCATGGCTTTATTTTATCATTAATATGCATGCTGTCAATCTCAGTTCTTGATTGCCCAATTGAAAGCGTTGGCGACTGAGGCAGCGATGCGGTGGGTGGTGAAGTTGTCACCCATATCGGATTGCAGGATCATTTTTTTGACATCTTGGGTGGTCATTTTATTTTTTTTCAACAATGCCACCATCGTTGGCAACAAATCTTCTGACAAGCGATGCTCCTCGGTAATTGTGACGTCATCAATAACTTTCTTTTTATCCAAAAGATTGATAGTGACTATTTTGTTTTCGATGTTAATTTGAATATTCATTTTTTGTACTGTCATTCCCGTGAAAACGGAAATCTAATGTAGAAACTTAATGATGTGCGACTGGATTCCCGTTTTCACGGGAATGACAATCTCTTTTTTATTCTGATTCGTTGAATTGTCTTTGTCTAATTTTATTTATAACCATAAACACCAAACTCAAAAGATAAATTAGGGCTAGCAAGAATGATGAGAACAGGAAAGTGCTACTGATATAAGTATTTTTCATATCCGTGCCGATAACATAGCCGTGCACCACTACAAAAATAAATGCCAATGGGTTCAGAAAGTGCAAAACACGCCACAACCAGTGACTCATGTGATTTCGCAGATATGAGGTGATGGTCATCACCATCATCATCCAAAATGCCATAATACCCAGCGCCAATGGGTTGCTATGCACGATTTCTGCTTGATTGAAAAATGGAATCAAGATATCTTTCATACCAAATCCGAGCATTGCATCGAAAAGAAAGCTTGTGCCATGCACTAGCGCCCAGAAAACTGCGACAGCCGCTATAAAACAGTGAAAGTCAAAGCTATAAATCGGTTCAACGATTTTTTTGAGCAATGGATTGCGAATAGCTAGTCCTAGGAAAATTGTTATCCAAAGAAAAACAAAACCAATGATGCCTGAGGCGCGACCAATATACCATGCCCACGGTGTTTCTTGCACATTTAAAACTGGCAAAAATTCTGGATCAGCAACATCAAGCGGACTCGTTCCATTCACAACCTCAACTCCATCCATGAGTCCATCACTGTCTGTATCAACGCTCTTATAATCAGTGCCGTAAATCTGGATCTCCGCCTGATTGGTCAGCCCATCCAAGTCGCTATCCACTATTGGCTGATCACCATAATCAAGTCTCTCATTCTCATTTTCTTCAGCTCGCGCAAACGAAAAAACCAGCGAAGTAATCATCATCGCAATTATGAAACTATAAAATATTTTTCTTGATTTCATTTGATAGATAGACATTGCCTCGATAATCAAGGAACAAGGCCTTTATATTATTTTTATTGGCAAATTCCAAACCCTTTTCTTTTCCCATCAAAACCAATACCTTCGCCCGTCCATCCGCTTCGACTGTCTTTTCTTCTATTACTGTAACAGTTTTTATATCATATGAAAAATTTTCAGGATCTTTCGGGTTGATCAGATGATGAACTTTTTTTTCGCCAATCCTCCATCTTTTTCTAGAAATTCCAGAGGTCGCAATTCCTTCGTTTTCAAGTTTCAGCATCAATTTACTGTCATCCAAGCCCTCGATACCAATTCGCCATACACTATGTTCATCGCTGAATCCACTAGCCATAATGTCACCGCTACCATTAACAATATAATCTTCAAATCCTTGGGCTTTCAAATATTGCGCCGCTTCATCAACAGTATAACCCTTAGCAATGCCAGTCGTATCAATTCTTTTCTTAACCAGAACTGTCCTTCTCTCTGAGTTCAAAATTAAATCTTCCTGCAAATCACCAGCTATTTTTTCTAAGTTTATCTTTTTTTCTACATCGCTATTAAAATCATTGCTTTTAAAATCCTTATCATAGCCAATTCTCTCCAGAACTTCGATAATTCTAGGATCAAAATATCCATCTGACAAATCATAAAATTTAATGCAAAGACTCAGCACTTCAAACATTTTTTCCGAAACAACAATTTCTTTTCCAAGATTAGTATTTATTTTTGCAAGTTCACTATCTTCTCGAAACCGACTAAATATTTTTTCGTTTGTAGAAAATATATTTTTAATTTTGTTTATTGTCTCTTGTGCCTCAAAAACACCACGTGTCCCCTTGGACACTGGGTGTCCAAGAACTATTTCCACCGAAACATCCGTACCCATCGCTCGAAAATCTGCCGTGACTGAATTATTAATTGTCGAATTTCTCATATGTATCATCAATGCCATTTAAATTTTCATCCGAAACTACAAAAAATTTATTGATATAGGGGTATGGATCTTGATCGTCATAAATTCCGTCACTATCGCTGTCATGCAATGGCACCTGCATCACTTGATCAACAACCGTATCTGGTAATTTTACATAAACCGTTTGATAAGTCGTCACTGTTTTAATGCTAGTCTTTTTGCCATCCTCATCGTCATCTTCGTCATCGTCAGCTAAAGCAATCGGTGTTACTAAGCTTTTACCAAAATAACTTCCGACAAAATTAGCTCCGCCTACTAGCACAGCAATTCCCACTATAATAAATATAATTTTTGAAAATCTCATTTCTTTGTTTATCTTGTAGCACCACTTTTTACATTTGAAGTCACCGGCACTTGTTGTGGAACAACCTTACCTGGCACAACAACTTGCGTTGTCACAGCTTTCGTCGTATATGGAGCGGGAGCGGCCGCGATTTTATCCAACAGAGCCTCTCGACTGGCCATTGTCTGCTTTTGCATATTCAAAGAATTTCCAATTGAGTTACTAATATCACTTAAGTCATTTTGGATAGTAGCAATCTTTTTGTCATCTTCCTTAATTTTTATACCAAAAACAATCAGCGCCATTGCCAATAGGCCTGTAATAGTGAACAGAAGCTTTTCAAATTTATTTTTTATTTCCATAAAATTATTTTTTACAAATTAAGACAACTACCATTATACCAATAGCTACAAAATCCGTCCAATGCCCGCAGTAACTCATCCAAAATCTAATGATTGCCCTAGTCGATTTATCATTTAAAATCTAATCTTGGAGATAGCTAAACAATTAAGGCTATCTCCATGAAAATGAGTTTAAAATCAAGAAGAGAATTGG
>Ga0209211_10007250_pt1 | contig 15635 bp, 14 predicted proteins | sample RifGroA2_FD_183992 | JGI IMG/M metagenome (GOLD analysis project Ga0209211, IMG submission 183992) | Groundwater microbial communities from Rifle, Colorado, USA - Groundwater A2 (SPAdes) (version 2) | ecosystem: Environmental > Aquatic > Deep subsurface > Groundwater | place: Rifle, Colorado... | reverse complement strand
AATTGCATTTCGGAGTTTATGAATTTGCTGGCGGGGCGCCAATGAAGCCATATTGCTCAGTTATGAAAGTATATGGTTATACTGGAACATGTGTTGATTGATTTGCCAGTATATTGATTAGCTAGTGTAGACATAATATAAGATTTTAGATTGACAATATATACGATATAAAAATGAATAGCAGATTTAAAAATACATATTTAAAAAAATGAAAAAACATAATCCGAATAAAATAAGTTTTACTAATCAAAGAAATATTTTTTTGATAATTTTGGCTCTAAGCTTGCTTGCATCTGGCTGCAGGCCAAGTGGCCAGCCTGTATTTGAGACTGACATCCATGAAGGCACAGACGGCCTTATTCTGGAATTCGGGGAGAATATGCCTCCTGACGACATCACTGACAAGGTTACCTTCCCAATCGGCATTGAGATGCGAAACAAGGGAACAGAAAACATTGAGTATGGCTATCTTACTTTGCTGAACTTCTATCCTGATGAGATGGTTTTGAAGGACGAAAGCAAGACAAAATCCTTCAGCATTGAGGGCAAGCAGCTCTATAATTCAGAAGGGGGCTATGAGCTGCTTACCTACACCATAGAAAACAAAGGCCTTCCCATACTTGGAAAAAAAGAGTCAAATTTCCTCTTCAAGGCAGTTGCATGCTACAAGTATAGGATGGTTGCGGGCATTAATGTATGTATAAAGCCAAAAAAGTTCGGCTTCTCCTTTGGTGAAGATGCGTGCGAGATTGAGGACATAGAAACATCTCAGGGGCAGGGCGGGCCCTTGGCTGTTACGAAGATTGAGCAGAACATCATTCCACAAACAGATGACAAGACACAGAGAATAACCTACACTGGCGTATACAAAATTCTGATTGAAAACAAGGGCGAAGGCTACCTGAGCAACCCAGTGGAATATGCCAGGCCATGCACAGAGTCATATAAAAAAGAAAATGACTTGAAAGCTGAAAATATTATGGTTGAATTGTCAGGAAATTTATTGACATGCACGCCTATTGCAAAAGTCAAGGGAAGCAATTCTTTTTTCACTGTATGCAATGCTGATTTAGGCGAGCTTCAGGACGCATATGACACCCCTCTTACAGTAACGATTGATTATGGCTATATAAGCCCTGAAGTGGAAAAGGAAGTTTTTGTCAAGGTGGTATCAGCGGATGAAGCATGCCAGGCTGAAAAATGTTTTGACAACATAAATGGTGTATGTGAATTATATGGCGGGGAAAACACAAAGGCTTCCTCAAGCTGTAACCTTAATCAAAAATGCTGCTATGAAAGCGTGGAATCATGCAGGAGAAATTATGGAGATGTGAATGGTGATGGCACAATAGAATATGAATGCAGGGTAAGGAATACTTGCCAGGCTGACACAATTTTGGAAGGCTTTTGCCCTGGCGACATAGATAATGTTTGCTGCAAATTGGGCGCTGCCCCTGAACCTGTGCCGCTGCCACCTGGTGAACAGGTGCTGCCGTCCTGCCTCTCAGAGCCTATTCCTTCCAATACCTATGCTACTCATGAAGAAGCCTTGGCTGTCCTGCAGGCTAACGGCATAAGTGTTACCAGCACAAATTCATGCTCTGACATCTGCAATCGTTACTGCACAAGCCTCATGGGAATCCCGGTTAGCACAATCACAAAAATCATCGAGATAAAAAATGGCTGCCCTGGCTGCCAGGTTGTTGTGACAGGCGGCACAGAAATTGGGCATGACACCCATGGTGTCGGAAAGCCAATTGTTGATTTGCATTGGGACAGGAATCTGGCACTTCTGTTGGCAGCCCCTGTATCAAAACAACTTTATCAGATTGACACAATATGCACTACTGCGGAAGACGCACAGATAGTGGATGACAACGGCAACAGTGTGACTGTCAGGTTCAATTGCGGTTATAACGAGCCAGTTCAACATCTTCATGTCGAGTTCAAGTGAAATTCTTTCTGAGGGATTTGGCTTCAGGATTTTTCTATTGGTTTCTGATTTTGTTTTCAGCTGGCATGATAAATCCCAAAAACCCACTTTCTGCGTCGAAAAGTTTATATAACAGATTGGACTATGGCTGGATGAAAATGAGCATGGAAGCCAAGAACAAGATAGTTATAATGGCATTGGCAGTATTTATGGCCATTTCACTTACAGCTTGTTCTGGAAGAAGCGGATGGCCGATTTTCGGCGGACCTAATTACCAGGGCGAGGACGACACGCCCTTCACAAGTAAGGCACACACTGGACTATATGGCCTTGTCCTGAAATTTACAAACTCCAATCCCCCCAGGACAGTATATTATAGCGGCCCTGGAACTCCGTTTGATGTCATCTTGGAAATGAGAAATAGGGGAGCAGAGGATGTTATCGGCGGCTACATTTATTTAAGCGGCTATGACAGGAATATCATCGAGCCAGGTGTCATCGGCCATTCAGATTTCCCAAATGTGCCCATTAGGTTTGACCTTGAAGGCGTCACAAATTTCAATCCTGAAGGCGGCTACACAACAATTGAATTCCAGAATACAATACAGAGATGGCCAGAGGGCGTTGACCAATATGAGCCCAATTTTAGGGTAAGCGCATGCTATGAGTACCGCACAATTGCAAACCCTGTTGTCTGCATTGACCCGCATCCATATTCTGCGCTTGAGGAGAAAAAAGTGTGCAGGGTAAGGAATATTGCCATGGCAGGCGGCCAGGGAGCGCCTATTGAAGTTTCAAGCATTGAAGAGGAAGCAACTGAGAGTTTCGTATATTTCAGGATACATGTAAAAAATTCCCAGACAAGAGGAGTTGTATATGACCCCCTGAGGGTCGACTATAATCCCGATGGCCCGTCATGCCCTTTCAATCTCCAGTACCAGGATATAAACAAGATATATTACTATCCGCCTGTATTCACAGGCAGTGGGGATTATAATCCGACATTGGTCGAATGCAAGCCTGGCGACCCAATCCCAGGGGAAAATGGAGGGGTAAGATACCCTGTCAGGCTTGTTGACAACCGAGCTATAATATATTGCAAGTATTCCATCCCCAGTACCTTGAATGAAGTTTACCAGACCCCACTGAGCATAATATTTGATTATGGCTATCTCGATTATGAAGAACAGAAGATTAGCATAAGGAATGTCGCAGATGGCTAGGATTCCATCCCAACCTGCAAAATAAAAAAATTTATATAGGGATCGTGTATAAGGAGTGTATAACAGTTTACCAATTATGACTAAATGTTTATAAAATAAGAGGAGGTCTAAAAAATGCGGCTCAAACAAAATGTGTCATTATTTGCGATTGGCTTTCTATTGATTTTCGCAGTGGGTTGTACAACAACTACCACTGGCAGTCAGCAAACAGGTTCAGGTGCTTTTCTTGGAGGGACAAAGGGTCTTGCCCTGGAATTCCTTGCAGGCGCACCGCCAGAGATGGTTTTCGATACAAATTATCCATTCTCTATCAATGTAAGGGTGGAGGACATCGGTGAATGGGATGTTGCGAAGGAGGATGCCCAGTTCAAGCTGACAGGAATCAATCCAAATGATTTTGCCATTACAACAACTGACTTAGTGAAATTCCTGCCTGAGGATTTGCAGGGAGCACAAAAGGATCCGAACGGCAATGTCATAACTGGAACAATCTCGAATATTGAATATCCTACCTTGCAGTATACAAGCACAGTGGCTGGCCAGGTGCAGTTTAACGTCAGGGTTGACGCATGCTATGGATATGGCACAAGGGCACAGACACAGCTTTGCATAGTTGAGGACTTCCTTGGAAGAACAGGCGAGGAGGGAGTGTGCGAGCCGAGCGAAGCAAAAGTTGTCGAGAACTCAGGAAGTCCAGTGCATGTGACATCTTTCACTGAATCTGTTGTGGGCACAAACAAGGTTTCGTTCATCTTCAAGATAAAGCATGTTGGTGCAGGCAATGTTTACGAGCCTGGCACAACCTGCAATGCAGATTACCAGCACAAGAACAAGATAAAAGTCAAGGTTATCAACCCGAACCTTGGCCCATTGACATGTTCTGGACTGGACGGCGGAACCCTTGAAGGCTTGGTCTGGCTGAATTCCGAAGACACAAGCGTCAGGTGCACATTGACAGTCGATGATGCCAGCTTGGGCGATTACAACAAAGTGCTCAACATGGTCCTTGAGTATGACTACAAGGATTCAGTAGAGGCACCATTGGTTGTGAAGCAGGGCTCATAGGCACGCAATTTATTTTTTAATTGATTTATTTTTTTTATTTTCCCTTCTTATTTTTTATTTTATATTAGCTATTAGCTGGTTTGTTTTGCAACATGATATGAACGTAGTTAAATTGAACTGCCAGGATTTAAAACATCACTTGGCCCCAAGAAAAAACCAACAATGCCCCAATATATAAATGGCCTAATTTTTTGCTTTTAGAACTTCCATCTGTGATTCGACCTCAAGCTGTTTCTGTGTGAGCCTGAGAATAAGCTGGCGGTAGTATTCCTCCTTTAGGCGATATTCCCTTATCTGGATTTCAGATGTCTGTGCCCTTTTGTAAATAATCAGACTTTCCTTCTCTGCATTTTCAGCCCTTGTTTTAAATGCTTCAAGCACTGTCTTCAGCTCGAATATGCTGTCCCTCAACCTGTTCTCATAGTCCATTTTTGCTTTTCCCACTTCCTGGTCATATTTTTGCCCTATGTCATTAACTTCCATTGACAACGTGCCTAGGCGCCTGGACATTGCATTTTTTTCACTTATCATTTTTCTGGCTGTCTGCACTGCTGCCTTCAAGGCAATCTTTGAAATTTGCATTTCCTTGACCATCGAGTCTATTTTCTCCTCTTTGTCTTCAATGACTTTTGTCATTTGCTCTGCCTGCTTGCCTCTTTCTGCCAGCACTAACTTCAGGCCGGGAATGCTTTTCATTATCGCCCTGCCTGCCTTGAACTCCTTGTCCTTGTACTGGATATCGCTCCTCAGTTTTGAGTTTTCTTTAAGGAGTCTTTGGTTCTCTGCTTCAAGTGATTCGAGCCTTTCAGCTGATGTGTCAACTATTTTTCTGAGTTTCTCCTGCTCCCCTACATCCTTCTCTCGCTGCTTTATCATGATTGGGAGCTGGTTGCGCAAGGCAAAATACTCATCCTTCATTCTTGCTGCCTCTTCAGGCCGCATCCTCATTATGCTTGATATCATGTTAATCAGCTGCATTATCCTTATATTAGAATTGCGCAAGTCCTTTTCAAGCGAGTCTATCCTTTCCTTGAAGGACAGGATTTCATCGTGAAAAAACATTGCCTGTTTTTTTACAGCTGCCCGTTTCAGGAAGCTAAGGTGCTTTTCTTTGCTTGCCAGGTCATCATTAAGTATCTTTATGTCATCTTGTGACCTTGCCAATTTTTGGGCCATGCTGTTGATTTCTTCGTCCTTTTCCCTTGAAAATTGCTCCGGCGTTTTTCTCTTGGCAAATTCCCTTTTCAGGAGGTTTATGTATTTGTTCTTCTCTGAAAGGTCATTCCTTAGGATTTCAAGGTCTTTCTTGAAGAGCATATTGGTTGCCACCATCTCGGCAATTTTTTTCTTCATTACATGCAGCTCCTTCCTTGACTGTTGCTGCTGCTGTATCCTTTTCTGGAATGCCTCAAGGTAAAGGCCAAGATCCTCTATGATTTTCTCATTGTCAAAAAGCTTCTGGCTGAGCTCATTGTTGACCTTGACTATTTTCTGACTTTTTAGCATGATATCGCTCAGAAGGTCAGCATCCTGGAGAAAATAAGCCGGGTTTCGATTGTATTCCTTTGGCCTTATGGGCTGTGATATTGGTGAAGTGTAATCGTTTTTGTTTTTGTCTTTAGAAATCCCTGCATCCGTGCTGCGTATGCCCAATCCTTCGTCTGATTCTGACTCAGCTGATTTCCTAATTTTATCCTCCTCTTTTTTATCTGATGTTCTTGCCATTATGCAATTGCAATTTATATGACAGCAATTATAACGAAAACCGCACTAATCCCCGACCTAAAGGTCGGAGTTTTTTATCGTGCGGTTTTCGGAATTGAAAATTTCGACATGAATGTGGGGGTATTAGACCCCTGGAAATTTCTGTCGAAATTTCCAATAATATTTTTGCTTTTGGTTGGCTTAATTTTGATGGAACTGATGCTCAGCTTGATTTAACCAGCGTGAATTGTGCCAGCAGGGCTTCAAGCTGTAAAAATTCATCTGAGCCCTCAACCATCCTGAACTCAATTTCGCCGCATTTGTCTGTCAAGCGCACCTTTTCCCTACCATCTATGGAAAGGTCCCATATCTCCTTTTGAATTTGTTTTATGGCATCAAGGCCTGACAGGCCATATTTCAGCATTGTATCCAGCAATTTTTCCCTTGCCTCAACAAATTTATTTCTTATTGCCATTTCGAGCACTTCCCTTATTTCCTTTGGCCTTGCCATTGAAGCAAGTGAATAAACAACATCCTCTGTGATTTTTTCCGACAATGCAGCGCAAGACTGCAGCAGGTTTTCAACTCTCCTGCAGTCGCCCTGTGAAATTTCATATAACGCATCTTTTGCCTTTTCATCAATGTGCAGCTTTTCTGATTTTGCAACTCTTTCTATGACTTCGAAAACTTCCTTCTTCTCCAGGGGCTTGAACCTGAATAAGGTGCACCTGCTCTGGATAGGGTCAATAATCTTGCTTGAATAATTGCATGATAGTATGAACCTGCATGTCTGGGTGTAATTTTCCATTGTCCTCCTTAATGCCTGCTGCGCCTCTCTTGTCAGTGCATCACATTCATCAAGGTAGATTATCTTGAATGGCGCATTGCCTATAGCCCTTGTCCTTGCAAAGTCCTTTACCTTTATCCTGACAACGTCAATACCTCGCTCGTCTGACGCGTTGAGTTCAAGGAAATTCTGTCTCCAATCGTCGCCATAAAGCTCCCTTGCCACAACCAGGGATAATGTAGTCTTGCCTACGCCTGCAGGCCCGGAAAACAGCAGATGCGGCATATTTTCCTGCTTGACAAAATTTTTGACTCTCTTGACTATCTCATCCTGACCAACTATTTCAGAAAATGTCCTTGGCCTGAATTTCTCAGTCCATATAGCAACTTCAAGCTTGTCCTTGTCTTCTTTTTGGCTCATAATCCCCCAACTATGTTGTAGCTATGATGATAGGACCAGATTATAAAAAGCTTATGATAGAATAATTACCATGATAGTTTAAAACTAATTTTTCTTGAGTTTTATATGCCAGTGATTGTCCTTATCCAGATAAACACCCATGTCCTTTTCTTTGGCAATGGATTGAATTAGCTGTTCTCCATAAGCAGACCTAATCTCATGAGTTATCCACTCCTTAATTTTTCTTTTTCTAAGAATGGTGCAGAATGCCCATTTGACGTATGATGAATTTGGCACATATGAGTCAGCATCCAGTTCTTGGATTATTGAATCACACCTGAGTATGCCTGCAAGAGCCACGAGCATATCATGGTCAAAAATCAAAAGGTACAAGGGGGTATGCGATTTTGACATATCTAATGTTAGGTCTTCATGCATTTCCAATGTCCTGCTTCCTTCTGAAATCCTAAAAACAAGTTTATCCTTTCTGCCAGTAAAAACTTGAAATTTTTTTAATTTTGCAGCGTCAGTTTTTTCAGCATTATTAAGTATTTGAAATCTTTTTTCAAGATCCTGGTGAAGCGAGTTGTTGTAAGTTGTGTTTCTTGAATCGCTTGTCATTATCACAATATTATGTAACTCATCATACTGTTTTCTGAATTTATTTTCAAGGTCCCTGATAATTGCGAATGCCTCCCCAAATTCTTTCTCAAATTCTTCAGTTGCACCAATGCTGCGGTAGGTAATTCTTATATGGGTGAAAACAGTCAATAATCCAATATCAAGCCTCAGAAGATCGTGAAGTTTCCGAATATCTGATTTAATCTCTGTTTCATCAAGGGTGAAAAAATGATCAAGAAGCTCATCTGTCTTTTTTGTAAACTTAAAGGTGTTTTTCCAGAGCTTTTCAATTAATTCCTTCAGTCTTTTTCTCTTGTCAAAAGTAAGGTAGGTTCGCATCTGAGCTGCCAGCGAGATTATGTATAACTGCACAACCTATAAATATGAATTTAAACAACAGCCATTAGATAATATCTTCTTCAGCTATTACCAAGAAATCGCCAGTTGCAATGACTGCGCTGAATGGAATGAGCATGTTGCCCTGCTTGTCCTTCTCAAGCTCAAGCTTGTCTGCATAGGGGGTTGGATTTGTAAGCAAAAGATGTATCAATTCGCCTGATTTTGCCTCAAAGACTATGTCTCCGACTTCCCCAAAGCGCTTTCCTGCCTTGCTGACCACTGTTTTGCCTATCAGTTGCTTTGAAAATCTCTTTTCTTCAGGTTGGTCTTCCATTTTCTCACTACCCAAGCGTTAGGATAAGTAATATTTAAACCTTTCGCTGAAGGCGAGTGGGCATATATTAACTGTTATATCCATCCATATATTCATTCTGTGACAAATCTTGTGCTCCCTGAGCAACATTTTTATACCAAAAGGCCAATTGCATTACTATGGAAACGGAAAAAAGGCTGGCTCTTATCAAGGAAGTTGGGCAGGAGATAGTCACAGAGGAAGAGCTGCATGAGCTTCTTTCCGCCAAGAGCCATTTTGTTGCCTATGATGGCTTTGAGCCTTCTGGAAACATCCATATTGCGCAAGGCATAATGAGGTCAATAAATGTAAATAAAATGGCCAAGGCAGGCGCCAAGTTCAAGATGCTTGTTGCTGACTGGCATGCTTGGGCTAACAACAAACTGGACGGCAATCTGGACAATATACAAACAACAGGAAAATATATGATAGAAGTCTGGAAAGCCTGCGGCATGGATCTTGACAATGTTGAATTTGTCTGGGCCAATGAGCTTGTAAAAAATGAGGATTATTGGAAACTGGTTATGAAGATGGCCATAAACAACAACCTAAAAAGGATAATAAGATGCTCGCAAATCATGGGCAGGGCCGAGAGCGACAGCCTGAGCGGTGCCCAGATAATATATCCTTGCATGCAGGCTGCTGATATTTTCTATCTAAAATCTGATGTCTGCCAGCTTGGCATGGACCAAAGGAAGGTGAACATGCTCGCAAGGGAGGTTGGGCCAAAGCTTGGCTTTTGGAAGCCGATTGTTGTCAGCCATCACATGCTTATGGGGTTGGGTCAGCCATCAAAGACAGCCTCTGCAGAAGAAAGGGCAATGCAGATGAAGATGTCAAAGTCTAATCCTGAAAGCGCTATTTTCATGACTGACACCGAGGAAATGATAAACAGCAAGATTAAGAAGGCATATTGCCCTGAAAAAATCATTGAGGAAAATCCAATAATGGAATACTGCAAGTATATTATTTTTGAAAAGTTTGACTCGATAAAAATTGAAAGGCCTGAGAAATATGGAGGAAATCTTGAAATTGCCAGCTATGATGAGCTTGCAGGCACCTTTTCAAAAGGGGAATTGCATCCAATGGACCTTAAAACATCAGTAGCGAGTTGCATAAATAAATTGGTTCAACCAGTTAGGGAGCATTTTGAAAAGAATAAAAAAGCAAGGGAATTATTGGAGCAAGTTCTAAGTTTCAATGTCACAAGATAATTTTTCTGGGTGTATAAGCGAAAATGGCCGCAATAAAAACAGAAAGGGAAATTGCCTTGATTGCTAAAGCCTGCAATATCACAGATGGGGTATTTTCAAGGATAATATCAAATTTTTCTTTCAGGACAGAAAATGAGCTTGCTGATTTTATTAAGCAAGAGGCAAAAAAAGCAGGCTGCAAATTGAGCTTCAGGACAATTATTGCTGCAGCTGGGAATGCTGCCCAGCCCCACCATAAGCCAAGGAATACACACCTTAAGGGGTTTGTTGTTATTGATATGGGGGTTATCTACAAAGGTTACATGTCTGATATGACAAGAACAATATATGTCGGCAAACCATCAAGCAGGGAAATTGCAGTCTACAATTTATTGAAAAAAAGCCAGGAAACCCCCATTAGGAAAATAAGGCCAGGCATGAAATGCTCTGAAGCACACTGGATAGCCAGCAGGATTCTTGGGAGATGGGACAATTTCTTTATCCATGGCCTTGGGCATGGTGTTGGCACAAGAATCCATGAAAGGCCAAGAATCAGGAAAAAAAGCAGGTTCTACCTACGGGAAAATATGGCAATAACAGTCGAGCCGGGTATATACGTGAAGAAAAAATTTGGCATGAGGATAGAGGACACTTGCGTCATAAGGAAAAACAGGTGTATTCCATTGACAAAATCAACAAAGAAGCTTTTAGTTTTTTCTGCCTGCTAACTGCATGGCCATTCTGCGCCCAGTGACATAGATTTAAATATAAAATTATTTTCTTAATAAAAATGGAAAATTTCCCTTCTGACCTGGCTGATTTTGCTGTTGCCCATCTTGGAAAGCTGGGTGCAAAATATACCGAAGCCAGGATTGAAAATAATGAGGGAAACAGCTATGTGCTAAAAAATGGCGTTCCTGAAATTGCAGGCTATGAGAAAAGCACAGGAATAGGGATAAGGTTTCTTGTAAATGGCTGTTTTGGGTTTGTCGCGACAAACAAGCTGGATAAAACCAAACTTATGGATTTGTTGAGGGATTCATTCAGGTCAACATTTCGTGCATCTAGGTCAATCACGGAAAAAAGTGGCATTTCAGACGAGAAAAGCATCAGGGCAAAAGAGATAAAGAAACCAAAAATAAACCCATTGAACATAAGCGCTGAAGAAAAATTGTCTTTCCTTTTTGATATTGAAAAGGAAATAGGCAAGACAAAGATGGATGTCCCATCAAGGTATTTTTCGCTTTCTGATATGCATGTTAAAAAGTACTATGCAAATAGCGAAGGGACAAAAATATTGGATGATTTTCCATTTGTAAGCTGTTATTATTTTATAACAATGAAGATAGGCAATGAATTGGCACAAAGATATTGGCAACATGGAAATAAGGATGGATGGGAAGCTGCCAAAAGATGGAATCTCAAAACCACATTGATGAATGATCTGAACGCATTGTATAAAAATGTTAAATTCGGAGTCAAGGCTCCGAAAGGCAAGGTGGACTTGGTGACTGGCGCTGAAGTTACAGGGATTATTGCGCATGAAAGTGGTGGCCACCCATATGAAGCTGACAGGATAATGGGCAGGGAAGCTGCGCAGGCAGGGGAGTCATTTGTGACTGTCGATTCCGTTGGCAAGAGGATGGCCTCTGAAGCTGTAAATGTTGTCGATGACCCGGCAGTCTCAGCAAGCCCGGGCAATTACAAATATGATGATGAAGGAGTTAAGGCAAGAAGAAAATTCCTGATCAAGGATGGAAGAATACATGAATTTCTGCACAATCGGGAAACTGCATGGAGCATGGGACTGCAAAGCAATGGCTCAGCGCGGTCGTCCGGGTATGACAGGGAAGCTTTGATTAGGATGTCCAACACATTCTTCCTGCCGGGCAAGCATTCATTCAATGAATTAGTAGAAGACATCAAATTTGGCATATACTTGAAAAATTTCAATGAGTGGAACATTGATGACAAAAGGCTCAACCAGAAATATGTGGGTGGGGAAGCTTACCTCATAAAAAATGGAGCGATATGCGAGCCAGTTAAGGCGCCAATAATAGAAATTGACACCTATCGCCTTTATTCATCAATTGATGCTATTTCAAATGACAAGCTTGAGCTGCACGCTGCCACCTGTGGAAAAGGGGAGCCTATGCAAGGCATGCCAGTTTATATGGGGGGGCCGAGCCTCAGAATCCGCAATATCCGACTTGGCAGCCCAAACAAATCAAGTTAAGTTTCGCCCAGGTTTCAAATAAAATCCAAAACTTCAAACCCAGTATTAAGTGACAAACGGTTGGATAAATGAAAAATAAAAAAAATAGGGATATTAAGAACAGCTTTAGGCTTGCCAGGCATGTGGTTCGTGAATTGCACAATAGGGGCGCTTCAAGTATAATTGTTGAAATCGCAGATGATTCAAAAAAGCAGCTTAAGTTTGTGAATAATCATATCATCTCCGTGACCGATTGGGACATTGAGACAATGTCAATCTTCATGGACTATAAGAAAAGGGTTGCTGCCCTGCAAATCCAGCAGCTTGATGAAAAATCAATAAGACATGCAATTGAGGTCTTGCTCAGGAATGCAAAAAATTCAGTTGCCAACAAGGAATTCATGGGCATCTCAAAAGGACCCTTTAGGTATAGGCAGATTAACCAGACATATGACAAGAAAATTGAGAATATAGGCGAAAAAAGTGTTGATATTGTTGAAAAGGCAATCAATGCAGCCCTGAAGGTCGGCTCAAGCAGGGTCTCAGGAAATCTTGAATTCCATACCAGCAAAAATACCCTGTGCACATCAGAGGGAGCTGAAGCATCCGATAAAGGGACATATTCCTATTTCACAATGAGGGCTTTCACAGACAAGGATGCCTCAGGCCACAAGACAGCTTGTGCCAGAATGCTAAGCAAGCTTGATTATGCATACGCTGCAAGAAAGGCTGCAGAATATTCTGTTGAAAGCAGGAATCCAGGCAGGCTGGATGCTGGAAGATATGATGTTATTTTCGATCCAATGGCATTCTCTGTTATACTTGACAACATTGCAGGCGCTGCCTCAATATTTTCAGTTGAGTCCGGCCTGTCTTTTTTTAATACCATGCTGGGGGAAAAAGTTGCAGCGAGCAGTGTTAATATCACAGATGATGGCTCAATGCCAAATGGGTACGCCTCCTCAAGTTATGATGCTGAGGGAACACCGACGCAGAAAACAAAGATTATTGAAAATGGAATTTTGAAAAATTACCTGCATAATTATTCAACTGCCAAGAGGTACAATGCAAAAAATACAGCGAACGCAGGCTTGGTTTCTCCTGAGCCATGGAACACAGTGCTTGAAAACGGAAAAAGAAAAAATGAGTTGCTTCTTAAATCTATGGACAAAGGTTTATATATTACAAACTTATGGTATACTCGTTACCAAAATCATGCGACGGGAGATTTTTCAACCATTCCTCGGGATGGGATTTTTTTTGTTGAAAACGGAAAGATAAAAAGAGCCGTAAAGGACATAAGGATAAGTGACAATATGATTAACATTATGAAAAACATCAAGGAAATTTCTAGCCAGCCAGAACAGGTCATCGGTTGGGAAACTGAAAAGCCGGTTGTTACCCCAACTGTGCTAATAAAAGATCTGAATATTACAAAATCAATTTGAAGAGATAAAAATGGACGGAAAAGAGGGATTCAAGCATGTGGTCTACAAGTACAGTGCCAACGCTGCCAATTCTGAAAATATAGATGTTGAAAACAAGATTCTCAAGGAAACAGTAGACCAGATGAAAAATGAGATGGATAAGTTCAAGAGGCCTCCATTGATGGTGTCTGAGGTCTGTGAGATCTATCCAAAAAATGCAATAATCAAGGTCCCAAACGGAAATAACTTTTTTGTTGAGATCAGCAACGGCTGTGAGCCATTGAAAGTTGGCGACACTGTCCTGGTAGAACAAAAGAACCTGACAATTATCAGAAAGGTCAACAGCTCCAAGGCTTTCAATGTTGAGAAATTCGTCATAATTGAGTCGCCCAAGGTCAAGTGGGAGGAGATAGGTGGGTTACAAGAGCAGATTGAAGAGATAAAGGAAGTCATTGAACTGCCAATCAAGAAGCCAAAACTGTTTGAAAAGGTGGGAATTCAGCCGCCCAAGGGCATTCTTCTCCACGGGGAACCAGGCACAGGGAAGACACTTTTAGCAAAGGCAGTTGCCACCTCAACAAACAGCACATTCATTGAAATTGTAGGGTCAGAGTTGGTTCAAAAGTTCATAGGCGAAGGGGCAAAGCTTGTGAAGGAAATATTCCAGCTGGCCAGGGAAAAAGCCCCTTCAATAATCTTTATTGATGAGATTGACGCACTTGCAGCCAGGAGGGTAGACATGGGCACATCAGGGGAGAGGGAGGTGCAGAGGACATTCATGCAGCTCCTGGCTGAAATAGATGGCTTCAAGCATCTTGGAAAAGTCAAGGTCATTGGCTGCACAAACAGGATTGACATCCTGGACCCGGCCATACTCAGGCCTGGAAGGCTTGACAGGTTGATTAAAGTTCCACTGCCAAATATTGAGGGGAGGAAGGCAATTCTTGACATTCATACCAAAAGCATGGCTGTACAAGCTGTTGATATGCAAATGGTTATACAAGAAACAACTGATTTTTCAGGCGCTGAGATTAAATCTGTATGCACTGAAGCAGGTTATTTTGCCATCAGGGATAATCGATGCGTGATAACGCACAATGATTTTTTAAAAGCTGTTGAAAAAATAAAGATTTCCAGGGACCAGGAATCAAGGGATTATGTTGCAATGTTTGGATGATTCTATCATTTAATTATTCATTTCTGGCTTGAAAAAAGCATGATTTATAAGCCCTTCTTGCTTTTCCTAATCCCGCGATGATGCAAGTGAACACCCACTGATCCGAAAGGAGATGAAGAACGGAAGTAACTGCTGAGCGCAACTTTTTTTCTCCGTGCGCGAAATCGCATAAAACACCTTAGAGAATCTTGCTTAGAGTATCCTGAAATCAACGCAAATCCTGAAATTCCTTGGCCCTACTTGGCCGCATTTTACCCAAGATAATATTTTAAATTTCTTTTTGGCCTTGCTGCATGCCTTTTCAATTTTTGCAAAAGTGGATAAGGGCTTTTCACTCTCATATTCAGGGAAAAAATCATAAAGGTGTATTATGCTGCCTTTTTTTGCCACACCCACAGCAGAATCCAGAAAATCTGGCCCGCCCTTTGGGTAGGGCATCAGTATTCTGTCAAATTGTTTATCCATGCTTCCTGCTGCCTTGCCTGCATCCCCAAGGAAAAGCTTTACATTTTTCAGCCTGTTTAATTTCACATTTTCCAATGCATATTTATGTGCTACAGGGTTAAGCTCCGCCCCAATTATCTCTGCTGCCTTTGAATTCTTGGATATTGTTATAGGGTATACACCACTTCCAGAGAACATGACCAGTATTTTTTCTCCTGGCTGAACCTGCATAAAAATTCTCTTTCGCTCATTTGACAACCTGGGCGAAAAATATATCTTCTCCACGTCCAGCTTTATCAGGCAATTATGTTCTTTGTGTATGGTGATTTTGTTTCTTTTTCCCGCAAGGAACGCCATCTTCTGCGTCCTGAAATCGCCCTCATGGCTGCCTGCTTTCTTAAGGACAGTCTTGATATTTTTATGAAGGGAAAGAATGCTTTTGGCAATCTCATGCTGCCTTGCCTTGAGATTGGGTGGCACTTCAATGATGGCAATATCCCCAAGAATGTCATAGCTGCCTATATGTGCTGGCTTTCTAATTTGTACGCCCTTGCTTGTTTTTTTCTGGCTAATTTTCATTTTGGTGCAAAGATGTTTTTTGGATATTGCTTTTAAGATGGCAGATTAGGGAGTAGACGGCCCGTGCTCATCCTCCAAAATCTTTTTCAAATACCGAACCGCATTTTCAATAGAATTTTCTGCAAAATAACCACACCCACACAATGTAAGAAAATTATCTGGATTTACATTTAATGA
>Ga0209211_10007249_pt1 | contig 15640 bp, 21 predicted proteins | sample RifGroA2_FD_183992 | JGI IMG/M metagenome (GOLD analysis project Ga0209211, IMG submission 183992) | Groundwater microbial communities from Rifle, Colorado, USA - Groundwater A2 (SPAdes) (version 2) | ecosystem: Environmental > Aquatic > Deep subsurface > Groundwater | place: Rifle, Colorado... | reverse complement strand
CGAAATAATTCCCGTGGACATCCCGGTTCCCTAAAACCGTACTTTTACAAACGCGGTTAGTTTATCGGTGAAATCTAATCTGAGCAAGGCTGGAAATTTCCAGAATGGCACTTGGACTTGGTGCAGCTGACGGCGCCGTGGCCCGGAGGGGCGGGGCGCCGTCAGGCAAACCAGGTACCGCAGGATATTTGGCAACTTCTTGCCACCGGGTACCGTTCCCCCACCCTTCCATAAACCACGCCTTTCAAACCAGCGCACGATTGGGTAAGCGGCATATTCCGCGAAGCGGGGGGCCACGGGCGTTCGGTGACCGGAAAGGTCGCAGCATGCCACCGACAAAATATCCACTTGACACGTATACCCAAAAGGTCTATAAACGTAAATATTAATCCATGACGGAGATAAAATTATGGCGGGCGGAAGAACGATCATGGTCAATTTCAAGGTGAGCGAAGAGGAATTGGCAATGATTAAACGCGGAGCCGATCAGGAAGGGGTGACCCAATCCAACTATATCCGCACATGCATACTCAGAGATCGTTTCATGGCAGGTGATCCGACAGCGCGGAAAAACTTCGTGGACAACGTTTCCAGTTATGTCAGAGCTACGGGGAAAGCGTTTCAGGAAGCGATGGCGCAACTTGTCTCCCCTTTTCAGGATCAGCGAAAAGCCGTGAAAGCGGCCGAGAGAACCAAGGGCAGCAAGGGATGATCTTAAACTTGCGCCTTTGTCGTATCTCGAATCGATGGCGATAGGCGGGAGAGATGGAAGCTGCATTTACTCATATGCGAATCCTCCGACCGGAAGAGGTCGCGGCGACTCTTCGGCTCTCCAAACCTCGTATTTACCAGTTGGCGAAGGAAGGAAAAATCGCGTCTATCCGGATTGGAAAATCGATTCGATTCCAGTGGGAAGATGTACAGGTGTTCATTCGTGCTCAACGGCGAGAGACGCGGGAAACCTGATGGGCACGATCCGAAAAAGAGGGAAAGGATACGAAGCCGATTATTACGCTTGCGGTAAGCGATACCGCGAGGGTGGGTTTTCCACGAAGAAAGAAGCCCAGGAATACCTTGGAAACCGCCTACAGGAAATCCGGGAGGGAAAATTCTTCGAGAACAGAAGAATAAAGCATGTCCGGATTGAGGAACTGGTCGACGATTATCTCGCCCGCTTCCAAGGAAAGGGTGTCGTCACCGAGCGGATGCACATGAACACCATCCGGAATCATTTCTCAGGGAAACTGGTTTCCCAGATCTCTGTTTATGACGTCGAAACCTTCTTCGCTCACCGGAAAAGCGTCCCGACGATCAAGGGAACGCCAAGAAGTGCGGCAACCTGCAACCGGGAACTTGGGGCGTTAAAGCGGCTCATCAATAAAGCCATCACATGGGGCATGGCGGTATCGAATCCTGTTCTTTCCGTAAAGCCTCTCCGGGAAGAACGGGGGCGGATGCGGTTCCTTTCCCTTGAAGAGGCGGGACGGCTCATGGAGTGTGCTTCCCATCACTTGAGGCCCATCATCGCAACGGCCTTGTGTACGGGAATGCGTCGCGGAGAAATCATGGGGATGCGGTGGAAGGATATCGACCTCCGGAACCGTACCATCTTCGTTCCGCATACAAAAAACGGTCATTCCCGTTACGTTCCGATTTCGGACAGTCTCTTTAACGTCCTGTCGAATTTGCCCCAGCACAATGGATCCGATTACCTGTTCGCCGGCGTACCGAAAATCGGGAAGAAGGGAAAGCCCTTCAACGATGTGCGAACTTCCTTCGAGAACGCTTGCACGTTGGCCGGGATTGAGAATTTTCGGTTCCATGACCTGCGCCATACAGCGGCAAGCCACATGGCGATGGCGGGGATTCCGCTGAAGATCATCGGTGATGTTCTCGGGCATCGCTCCATCGCGATGACCGAACGTTACGCGCACCTAAGCCCGGGGTTCTTAAGGAACGCGGTCAATGCCCTGCCGGATTGGACGGGGAACGGGAAACTTGGTCGCAAAATGGTCGCAAAATCAGAAATTGTAAAAACAGCACTACTCGTAAGTAGTGGAAAAGATGGTCGGGACGGCCGGATTCGAACCGGCGACCCTCTGCTCCCAAAGCAGATGCGCTACCAGGCTGCGCCACGTCCCGACGCGAGACGAAACATTCCGATTGTGAAGGAAGCAAGGGCGGGCGTCAAATGGCCCGCCGCGATCAGCCCAGCAGCCCCGCGTTCTTCATCTCCGCGATCAGCGCCCGGAGCGCCTGGCCCCGGTGGCTGATCCGGTTCTTCTCCTCCGTCGACAGCTCCGCCATCGTCTTCCCGAGGGTGGGGACGAAGAAGAGCGGGTCGTATCCGAACCCGTCCCGGCCGCGCCCCTCGGGGAGGATCTCCCCCTCCGCTTTCCCCGTCGCCTCCGCGACCACCCGGCCCGGGAGCGCCGCCGCCGCCACGCAGACGAACGCCGCCTTCCACGGCCGCGCAAACGACGCGAGTTCGTGGAGCAGATGCTCGTTGTTCGCCGCGTCGCTCGCCCCTTCCCCTGCGAACCGCGCCGAACGCACCCCGGGGAGCCCCTTCAGCGGTTCCACCGCGAGGCCCGAGTCATCGGCGATGCACAGGATTTTGTGCTCCTTCGCGTAATGGAGCGCCTTGGCCCGGGCGTTTTCCGCAAACGTCTTCCCGTCCTCCCGCGGCTGTGCAACAGCGGGAAGCTCCGCCAACGCGACGACCTCGACGACCTTCTGCAGCGCAAGCCCGAGGAGCGCCCGGATCTCCATGACTTTCCCGCGGTTCATCGAAGCGATCAGGAGCCTCATCGCGAACCCCCTTTCGCGAAGCGCCGCTGCACCTTCAGGATCTTCTTCGCGGCGGCGGAGGCGGCCGAGAGCATCGCGTCGAGCTGATCCCGCGTGAACGGCTCCCGCTCCGCCGTCCCCTGGACCTCGATCAGCCGCCCGTTCCCGGTCATCACCACGTTCATGTCCACTTCCGCCGCGGAGTCCTCCGCGTAGTCCAGGTCCGCCACGACCCGCCCCCCGACGATCCCCACGCTGACCGCCACCACGTGGTCGAACACGGGGTTGCGGGGAACGGCTCCCGCGGAAACCAAACGCCGGCACGCCTGCCACAACGCGAGCCACGCCCCGTTGATCGAGGCGGTGCGCGTCCCGCCGTCGGCCTGCAATACGTCGCAATCGATCGTCACGGTGCGTTCGCCCAGCGCCTCGAGGTCGACCACCGCCCGGAGCGACCGTCCCACAAGGCGCTGGATCTCGTGCGTTCTGCCCTGTACCTTCCCCGTCCGCGCTTCCCGGGCGACCCGGGTGTTCGTCGCCCGCGGGAGCATCGAGTACTCCGCGGTGACCCACCCCTTCCCCGCGCCGCGCAGAAACGGCGGAACCCGGTCCTCGACCGTCGCCGCGCACACCACGCGGGTGTCCCCCATCGCGAACAGGACGGAACCTTCCGCATGTTTCTGCACCCCGAGGGAGACGTCGATCTTCCGGATGTCCAGGGACCTGCGCCCGTCGGCGCGTTTCGATGTCATCGCTCCTCCAGCCTGCGGGCCATTATATCCGGAAATCCGAAGGGGTGGATGCTGCGGGGAGGAGGCAATGGAGCAGGATGCATCTCGGGTTCACGGCCCGACGGAGCATTTCCACGCCGGGCCGGTCCCCGCCTGTCGTTCCGCTACCCTCCCGGTCGACGCCGGGAGGACTTCACGCCGCGGTGTACACCTCGGCCGGAAGCTTCGCAAGGATCGTGTTCAGGATTTCCTCGCGTTCCTTCAACCCTTCGCGCATCTTCCGGTTGTCCGTGTTGGCGATCTCCATGAGCATGTCGTTGATCGCCTTCTCCAAGGTCTCCCGCAGGACGAACTTCTCGGGGCCGGTCAGAATGAGTTCCATACTCCCACCTCCTTCGAATCCCCAGAGGCGTTTCGTTGCCCGCCGACACCCGCACCCCTGAATCAATTATACTCCCGCCGTCGCGGGACGGAGTCCTTCCGAAGGACGATCACCCCTGTGATTCCGAGAAAGAACCGGCGGTCCCCCGACACCTCGAATCCCTGTTCGACAAGGTTTTTCAGTAACTTCCCGCGATCGGGAAACGCCCGGAGGCTCTCCGCGACGTACCCGTGGATCTCCGGCGTCCCGTGGAGGAGGAGCCCCCAGAGGCCGCACCAGCCCCGCAGCAAGAGGTACTGCATCCGACGGAGAAGAGGGCTTTCCGGATTCGAGAAGTCGAGGAACGCCGCCATACCGCCGGGCTTCAGCACCCGGCGGACCTCGGCGATGGCCTCCCGCAGGTCGGGAGCGTTGCGCAGGGCGTAGCTCCCGGTCACGACATCGGCGGCGCCGTCGGGGAGCGGGAGGGCGCACAGGTCTCCCCGCTCGAAGCGAACGTTCGGAAACCGGTTGCGATCCCGCGCGATCGCCAGCATCGGCGCGGAAAGATCCACACCGACCGCGACCCCGCCGGGGTACCGTTCCGCAAGGAGGAAAGCCACGTCGCCTGTGCCGCAGGCAAGGTCGACGCAGAAGGGGGACGGGAGATCGGGCAGCGCGGCGACCAGCGCGCGCTTCCACGCCGCGTCCCGCCCGAGGGACATCGCGCGGGTGGCCACGTCGTACCGCTTCGCCGCCTCCGCGAAGTGACGTTCGTTGTAGGTCCGCTTCCGCTCCGGGGCGTCGAGCCACTCCCGGGCCTTCAGGCGGAACCGGCCGCTCACGGTTTCCCGTCCCCGTTATTGCCCGGAAGGTACCGCCACATCGCCCCGCCGTCGAGCGCGCGGAACAGTTCGTCGTAGGCCGTAAGCGCCTGTACGCGCCGGTCCGGGTCGATCCGGACCGCCTTCGCCGCGAAATCGTGACACCAGCGGCACGCCTCGCAGTCCACGTCGCGGCACCCCTTCTCCCGGAACCGTTCGATGAAGCCGTCCAGCGCACGGTTGTCCACGTACACCGGCGGCTCCCCCGTCACCGGCCGGGTCATGTGCCTCAGGTCCGCCAGCCGCTTGAGCAGGAGCATCCGGGCCGGGTTGACCAGCGCGGGCCGGAAGAGGAACCGAAGCATCCATCCGATCCCCTTCCGGTAGTACCGTCCATTGCCGTCCGCTTCCTGCAAGGCGTACGGCTGGACCAGGTCGAGCAGGTTGCCGTCGTACCGGCGCGCCGCGTAAGCCCGCACGCGGTTGACCATCACCGGCGTGGGAAGGTCGCGTTCCGTCACCTTGAACAGGTCGTACCCCATCCCTTCGTACAGCGGGAGGTCCTCCGGCCGGATCCACTCCGAGCGGATGTAGTTCACCGGGTCGCGCAGCTTCATCTCCGTGCACCGAAGGAAGCACCAGTCGATGAAGAAGCCGCGGTTCCCGTGCCACGACTGGCCGGCGTGGGCCAGGGCGTTCATGTGGGCCGGGGAAAGGGCGCAGGAGGAGAGGCAGTTGTTGTTCACCAGCAGCTCGAGGTCGCATTTCACCGATTCGCGGATCCGCGCCAACGTGGCGAATTCACGGTTCACGAGGAGGCTGTCGAGGACGATGCCGTCCGCGCCCATCTCCTCCCACATCTGCGCCTTGCGCACGCGGTCCACGCCGCCGAAGACGGAGATCCGGACCTTGAGACCCGGGAAGCGCGTCTTGACGATCCGGAGGAGGAACGGGGAGGATACGGTGACCGTCTCCACGCCGATGCCGCAAAGCCAGCCGCAAAGCTCCTCGACTTCCGCCTGACCCGCGCGCGTGATCTCCCGGTTGCCGAGGCAGGACGCATTGAGGAGGTAGTTGAAGGAGATCCCCGCCGCCGAAGCAAAGCGCACGTGCGCGGCGAGCAGCTTCCGTCCCACCGGCGCGAGTTGATAGGGGGCCCTCCCGCCGCCCACGGCATCCTCCCGCAACTTGCCGAACAACTCGACGACCGGGTACCCCCGGAGCGCCTCGACCAACGCGGGGTCGAAATTCGTGGCGACGGAAAGCCTCATGCGTTCGGACCGCCGATCAGGCGACCCCTCCGGCGGGGGCCGCCGCGGGGAGGGCGGAGAGCGTCGCCGTCTCCACGGTGAGGCCCGGGCCGAAGGCGACGGCGCACACCCTCTCCGGGGAGGCGCCGGAGGGACGCTTCAGGATCTCCTCGAGGACGAAGAGGATGGTGGAGCTGCTCATGTTTCCGTACCGGCGCAGCACCTCGCGGGAAGCGCTCACCTGTCCGGCGGACAGACCGAGGGTTCGCTGCACCTGGTCGATGATGGACTTTCCTCCGGGGTGGACGGCCCAGGTGTCGATGTCGGACAGGGAGAGGCCTCCGGCGGCGAGCGCGGGCCCCACCAGCCCCTGGATGTTCGCGCCGATGAGCTTCGGCACGTAGCTCGACAAGGCGATGTCGAACCCCTGGTCGCCGATCCGCCACGCCATGTCCTGCTCCCCGGCGGGAACCAGGGCGGAGCGAAAACCCTCCAGCCGGTAGGCGGGCGCTCCCGGTTCCGGCCTCCGGGCGGAAACGATCGCGGCCCCCGCCCCGTCGGCGAAGAGCGAGTTCGCCAGGAGATTATCCTCCGAACCGGTCAATTGCAGGTGGAGCGTGCACAGCTCCAGGCACATCACGAGGACCACCGCGGACGGGTCCGCCGCGCAGAATTGGGCGGCCATCCGAAGGGCGGGGAAGGCGGCGTAGCACCCCATGAAACCGAGGTGATACCGCTGCGTGGCGTCGGACATCCCCAGCTCGCGCACGATGTGGTAATCGGGGCCGGGGTTGTAGAACCCGGTGCACGACACGGTCACGACGTGCGTCACGTCGGCGGGAGAAATCCCGGGGATATTCTCCAGGATCTTTTGCGCGAGCGCCACGGACATCGCCCGGGACTCGGCGGCGAAGATGTCGTTCCGGGCGGCTGTCCCCGGACCGTGAAGGGTCCCCGCGGCGTCCCGGCGGAAGAACGCCCCCTCTCCTTCGCCGTCGTAGTTGCGCAGGACGGAGTGGCGGCGCTCGATCCCCGAGTGCCGGTACACGGCGCGCACCAGGCGCCGCTCCCGGTCGTCCCGCGCCCATTCCTGCATCTTCACCATCGCCTCCTCCTGGGCGAAGGAGAAGTCGGGGAGTAACGTATCGATCCGGTGAATCCAGGCGGTCAAAGGGCCTCCGTTCCTTTTTGTTGGATGCGCATTTATGGCGAGACGTACTTCAAGGTGAACGGGAAACCGTCAGATGGAAGGTTGCCTTCACGGAGACCTTGTCTCCGACCCGGATGATTCCGAGCACGGAGGGGGGTTTCAGGCCGAACTCCTTCAACGAAACGGGGAATTCGAGGGCGAAGGTGACCCGCTCGCCGGTCTCCTTCAGGTTGCCCGCCGTGGCGCGGACCCTCCGTTCCACGTCCCGGATCCGGAGCAGAAGGTCGAGGGGAGCCTTCCCTTCGGGATCCTTCCCCATCTCCTCGCGGAGCCGGACGACGTCGACTCCACGGACCGACGCGTGGATGCGAGGGAACCGGTCGGCCTGGAACATCTCCCGCATCTTCCCGTCCCGGGAGTCGTTCTCCGTCCTCATCTCCGCCACCGGCACCTCCACTTCCACGGAAGGGAGGATCGCCCTGCCGGCCGCGTCGTGGACCATGGGTGCGTTGAAGGGACTGCAGACGCCCTTCCCGGGGAAGTCGTGCAGGGTGGAGGTACCCTGGAACCGGACGTCGCAGATCCCCCGGACCTCTCCGGCGAACGCGGGGGTCGCCGACAACAGGAGCAGGAGGGCCGCCGGGCGGAACTTCATTGAAATAGCGACTCCTTTCGCGGGAATCCCGGGAGTATGGCAGCGGGAGGTTGATTGATTGATTCCTGTTTTACCGTGAAGGTTTCTTTGGCCCGGCCGGCGCCCTTGGTGAGGTCAACCGCGCCAGGCGAAGGTTCCCTTGCGCAGGTCCTCGAGGGCCTGCTCGATCTCCTTTTGCGTGTTCATCACGAAGGGGCCGTAGCGGGCGATCGGTTCGCCCAACGGCTTGCCGGAGAGCAGCAGGAACCGTACGTGGTCCCCCGTCCCCGTAACCCGCACGCGGGCGCCGTCTCCGAGGACGACCAGCCGCGTCGCGGCGACGACCTGCGCACCTTCCCCCCCGAAGCTCCCTTCCCCTTCGAACACATAAGCGATGGCCGCATGCCCCTCGGGGACCGGCTGCACGTACTCCACGCCCCCGGGAACCGTCACATCGAGGTACTCGGGGTCCGCCGCGATCTCCGTCACCGGACCGCGAACACCGTCCGCCGTCCCGGCAACCACCCGCACCCGCACGCCGTCCGGCCGCCGCACCTCGGGGATCCTGTCCGCCTTGATCTCCCGGTACCGGGGCCGGCTCATTTTCAGGCGCGCCGGGAGGTTGACCCAGAGCTGGAACCCCTCCATCTCGCCGTCCTTGGGCTTCGGCATCTCCTCGTGGAGGATCCCTCCGCCCGACGTCATCCACTGCACGTCCCCCGCCCCGATCGTGCCCGCGTTCCCCAGGCTGTCCTTGTGGTCCACCAGGCCGGCGAGCATGTACGTCACCGTGTCGATCCCCCGGTGGGGGTGCATCGGGAAACCGGCGAGATAGTCCTTCGGGTCGTCTGACCCGAAGTGATCGAAGAGAAGGAACGGGTCCACGTAATTCAGGCGACGTGTGGCGATGCTGCGGCGCAGTTTGACCCCGGCCCCCTCGATGACCGGTTGCGGCTCGACGATCTCCGCGACACTCCGCGTCTTGGATGTCATGCCGTTCCCTCCCTCCGGCGCATCCCCGCCGCTTCGGATGACGTTTCGATGCCCCGGCCGCAGGGAAGTTTTTTCCGTATCCGAGTCTTCCGCCCCCCGGAGGTCATCTATATCGGGAAATCGGACATATATGGAAATTCGAAAGGAGGCGCTCCCGATGCGGTACAAGCTGCTGGGGAAGACGGGGCTGCGGGTTTCGGAGCTGTGCCTGGGAACGATGACGTTCGGCGAGGAGTGGGGCTGGGGGGCGTCGAAGGAAGAGAGCCGAAAGATCTTCGACGCGTACGTGGACGCGGGCGGAAACTTCGTCGACACCGCGAACCTGTACACCGGCGGCACGAGCGAAAAGTTCGTGGGCGAGTTCCTGAAGGGCCGGAGGGAGCGATTCGTCCTCGCGACGAAGTACACCCTGAACATGCGCCCCGACGATCCCAACGGCGGCGGGAACCACCGGAAGAGCCTCGTGCAGTCGCTCGACGCCAGCCTGAAACGCCTGGGCACCGACTACATCGACCTCTACTGGGTGCACGCGTGGGACGGGATGACTCCACTGGAGGAGACGATGCGGGCGCTGGACGACGTGGTAAGGGCCGGGAAGGTCCTCTACGTCGGGATCTCCGATGCCCCCGCCTGGATCGTGTCGCGGGCGAACACGCTCGCGGAGCTGAAAAACTGGACTCCCTTCGCCGCCCTGCAGATCCAGTACAACCTGGCGGACCGGACGCCCGAGCGCGACCTGCTGCCGATGGCGAAGGCGCTGGACATCGCCGTCACGCCCTGGGGGGTCCTCGCGGGAGGGGTACTGGCGGGGAAGTACAAGACCCCGAAGGACCGGCCGGCCGGAGCGCGGTACTCGAAGGACGAGGCGTGGGCCGAAACGGTCGTCACGGAAGGGAGCGTGCGGATCGCGGAGGCGGCGATCCGGGCGGCGAAAGAGGCCGGGCGCACCGCGTCCCAGGTGGCGCTCGCCTGGGTCCGCCAGCAGCCGTTCGGGGTGATCGTCCCGATCCTCGGCGCGAAGACCGTCGCCCAACTGCAAGACAACCTTGGGTGCCTCGATTTCACCCTGGGGCCTTCGCAACTGGAGAAACTGGATGCGGCCAGCAAGGTCGACCTCGGGTTCCCGCACGACTTCCTCGCGCGTGCGCGGCCGTATGTCTTCGGCAAAACATTCCCGCTGATCGACGACCACCGGGCGTGACGGGGGTGGGAGGAAGGGACCTTCACCTTCCCCTGTAGGAGATGCGGTAAATCATCCCGGCCTTGTCGTCGGATACGAGGAGGGAGCCGTCGGCCATCACCTGGACGTCCACGGGGCGGCCCCACGCCTCCCGCCCCCGCAACCATCCTTCCGCGAACGCTTCGTAGCGCTCGGCCCGTCCGCCGTTCAGGTGCACGACGGTGACCCGGTACCCGACCGGTTTCGAGCGGTTCCACGACCCGTGCTCGGCGATGAAGACCTGCTTCCGGTACCCGGGAGGGAACATCGACCCCGTATAGAACCGCATCCCCAGCGACGCCGAGTGGGCGGGGAGCTCCCACTCCGGGGGAGTGAATCCCGGCGGTTTCCCCCGGCCGCCGAAATCCGGGTCGGGAACGCCTTTCCCGTGAACGTACGGAAACCCGAAATGGAGGCCTTTCCGCGGCGCGCGGTTCAGTTCATCCGGCGGGAGGTCGTCTCCCATCCAGTCGCGGCCGTTGTCGGTGAACCAGAGCTCCTTCGTCTCCGGCATCCAGTCGAAGCCGACGGTGTTCCGCACTCCCGACGCGAAGACTTCCAGGCCCGTCCCGTCGGGCCTCATCCGCAAGATCGCGGCGTAGCGCGGGTCGGTCCGTTCGCAGACGTTGCATGGCGCCCCCACGGGGATGTACAGCATCCCGTCCGGACCGAAGCGGATGAATTTCCAGCCGTGGTGTTCGTCCTTCGGGAAGCCGTCGTTGACGATGACCGGTTTCGGAGGATCGGACAGGCGCCCCTCGATGCCGTCGTACCGGAGGATGCGGCCGATTTCGGCGACGTAGAGCGCCCCGGCATGGAACGCGACGCCGTTGGGGCTGTGGAGGCCCCGTGCGATCGCGACGGTTCGATGCGGACCCTCCGCCGTCCCGCCCGGAAGGACGGCGTAGACCTCGCCCTTGCGCGTGCCGACGAAGAGCGTTCCCTTTTCCCCGAGCGTCATCGAGCGGGCGTTGGGAACCTCCGCGTACGTGGCGATCCGGAAGTTCGGCGGGAGCCTGATCTCGTCGAGGCGTGCCCCCGCCGCGCAACTTGTCGCCCCGAGGAGCGACAAGCCGAATACGGCAACGGCGGAGGACAAGGCGGCCGCCCTGCGCACGATTCCTCCTCTTCCCACGGTCCGTGGGATCAGAAAAACCTGTCTTTCTCGAGACCCGACATGGGGTGAAGCAGCACCACGAGATTGTGGAGATGCCCTTTCCGATCGTTGACGAAATTCCGATAGACCGCCGCCTTCTCGAACCCCATCCGTTCGAGCGCGCGAACGGCGGCCTGCTGCTCCTCGATCACCTCGGCCAGGAGGTAATTCAAGGCCAGCTTTTCTCCCAGGTGCCGGATCTCCCGGATCATCGCCGTACCGAGACCCAGGTGCCGGACATCGGGGGCGATCAGGATCCTGACGATTCCTATCCTCTGCTTCCATCCCGTCCTGTTCCGGTAGAGCGTGGCGCTCCCCGATACGCAGTCCCCCCGCATCGCCAGGATCGGGAGCACCGCGTCGTAATCGAGCGCCTTCGCCCAGCGCTCCACCACCTCCCGGCGATCCACGTCCTCGTGGAAATGCGCCTTGTCGATCTCGGGAAGCTGCCGCAGGAAACTCCAGAGGCTTTCGGCATCCCCGGCGATCATCGGACGCAACGTCACGAGGGTGTTGTCCCGCAACGTGATTTCCTTCGGGTACCTGTCAATGGGAATCATCGACTCCTCCTTTCGCGGCGGCGGCGTTCACCAGTCCTCCCGGAACGGGACTTCCCCGGCGTCGTACCATCCGGCGAAATCCGCCGGCGAGTGGGGAGGAAGTCCTTTTTCGTGCAACAGGTCGCCGATCACCCGATGGGCGTAGGAAAGGGCGTGGTCCATATACCGGAGAGATTCCGGCCCTTCCTCGCCCGACCCCGCGGTATTCAGCGCCTCGAACGCCTTTTCCAGGTCCATCCGGGCCGCGGGTATGTCCTCCGTTTCGAGGGCGGCGGCGATCTCGCGCAGCAGTCTTTCCAATTGGCGGTATGCCTTCCGCAGATCGATCGAGCTCGCGTCCATCCTTCTCCACCGCCCGAAATAGATCTGGTCGTGTCCCGCCCGCAGCTCCACGTACGCCACGCCCTTGTAGGGGCAGGTCCCTTCCTTTGCGGGAGTCCTCCTCCCCCTGCCGGGTGAGGAGGAATGTTCCCTGCCGCAGATCGGACAGCTCATCGGCCCCCCCGGGAGTGAGAAGCCGTGGATTTCTGCCTGGTCAGGCCGAATCGGCGCCTCGCCGCGGGGGCCGCGGCCTGTTGGAGAAACCGGTCCGCGGTGAGGCGCTCCAGGGAAACTTCCATCCCGTGCCGGGCGAAGCACTCCCGCAACATGTCGTAATTTTCGATGAAGTAATACACCGAGGAGTTGTAGCCGTAATTCAGCGAGTGGATCCGCTCCGCGAAGTTCATGCTCCCGTAGAGAAACAGGGAGGATTCCGCCGGGGACGGTTCGATCATGAGGAGATCCGTCCCGGGATGATCGGCGCGGAAGAGGAGGGCCCCCAGCTCGAGCTTGACCCTCGAGTTGATCCGGAACGTCTGTTCCGCGACGGCGATCACGCCCCGTTCCGTGAGGGAGCAGCATTCTCCGTCGATGGTGGGGATGCAGACCATGGACCGATCGTTGTAGATCGGGACGATGGGATTGATCATCACGATGAGATCCGCTCCCGTCGCGGCGGGAATATCGAGATGGCCGTCGAAGCCTGGATCGCCTTCGAGATCGGGATGTCCTTTCGTCCCCCATCGCCGAAGACCCACCGTTCCCCGGTATCCACCTCAGTGGCCACGATAGCCAGGGGTTTGCGGACGGTCCGGAAATCGTTGCATCGTCCATCCCCGGAGAGAATCCGCGCCACGTATCGTTCCAGATTTGCGTTGGAGAAGAATCCGGCAGGAAGGAACTGCTGGAGGACGGCAAGGATGTTGAGGAACGTGACCGGCTGCCCGCTCTTCCTGATGTGGCGTACGACGGAACCGAAGGAGCGAAGGGACCGTCCCAGGAAGCGGAACAGATTGCCGGGGGGCAGTTCGTAGATATCCTCCCGACGCAGCAATAATCCCCCATCCTTCTCCCCGAGGACGGAGGAACACATTTCGCTGACGGTGATGCCGCCCCCTCCCAGGATGAGCGCCGCCTTCGTCTCCACGCAGAAAGCATAGAGGGATTCGTCGGCCAACGGCAAGGAGGAACTGTCCCGAACGGCGACATTCAGCTCTTTCACCAGGGTTTCGACGTCGATCCCGTCACACTTCGCCGTCGCCTCGATCGGCGCCCCGCCGCCCGGTCACAACGTCTGGGTGGCGGAGATGACGGTAATTTCCAATGCCGCCCTGGCCCAGGGAAACCTCTGTTTCACCGCCTCGAACTGAGGGCCGGATGTCAGGAAAACGGCTGTGCCTTCAACAAGGAAACCCGCCCCGGGGCCATGGGAGCCTTCAACCTCCCTAGACCCAACCGTTACAAGAACCTTGTTGTTTTTCGCCACATTGACTTCGGTCTTGTGCATGTGGCCGGCGGGGATCATCAGGCGCCCCTCACCGTTTATTTGGACATAGCTGTTCCATGTGTTCACAAGGTGCGTCCCCCCGTCGCTTTGCGTGGCGATGGCTACCACACCCTCATGTTTCAGCACCTGCCGCATTATTTCAGGAATCATCTGTCAGTTCCTTCCTTGGTGGGAGTTTCCGCCTGGCGAAGATTTGCCGATTCAGCCAAGGTTCCGGTCGTCAAAACCTGCTCCACGCTGTCGGCGGCGGATAGAGAAAGCGCCGTTGCCTGTATGGCAGCCGAATGTCCTGAAAGCTTCTCGACCAACTTCTTGATGACCACCGCGTTGTTGCGCGCTTCGTCCCGGGCTGCAAACACCAAGGTGATGGTCTCCTTTCTCGCCCTCTCCCCCAAGATACGGAACTCGTCCATCTTCCCCGCCGCTTCCAGTTCGTTTCGGTAACGCGACTGGAACTTCTCCCACTTCGATGGGGCGTGCCCGAATCCTTTTCTGAGAATGTTCGAAGGAGCAAGGTCCTTCCGCCATTCGTCGATCCGCGCGGCACCCTTGCTTACTCCCCGGGGCCAAAGGCGGTCCACCAGGATGCGCACGCCGTCCGATCCATCCGGCGGTGCGTAGACTCTTTTGATCCGGATCATGCCGTATTCTCCACCGGTATCTACGATGCCACAACTTCCGGACGCGGTGTGGGCCGGCTCCGGGTCAGCCGGCCCACCCATTGTTGAAGAACGGAAGAATCCGGCATCAGGCCGCCTTCGAAACTCCCTTGGCCTCCTCCATGGCGGCCATGACCGGAGCTACGGGCCGTTTCGCCGCCAGCAAGCTCCCAAGCGCCAGGATGCAGATCCGAACCCACGTAGAAGGCGTTGGTGTAGTTGCCGAACCGGAGAAGATCCGCCCGGAGGCGTTCCCAACGGCCCCGACGGCGATGGCCAGGTTGGCTGCGACATCCACGATCTTCAGTTGCTGCCTTCCGAAAGGCACCAGCTGGCTGATGAGCATGAGCGGCGTAGCCGAACCCGCTCCCGATGCCCAGGATGCCATCCATGGTCCCGCCACCACCGGTTCATCCTTCTGCCTTCCGTGCCGACTGCACTGTCCATATCCATCCCCTCCTTCCTCGCTCAGCCGCCGCTCCCGATGAAGAATATGCGGGGCGATCCGGAAAGCCCCTTGTTTCCCCCATACCGGCAAATGCTGCGTCCGCACCGGGCGCCGTTCGGTGAAACCTTTCATAGATGCGCTTCCCGCGGGGCGGGCGCAGGGGGCGCCGCTGCCGAATCGATCGACTTGTGGAAGCTTTCACGGAACGAAGGGGCGGGGTGCCCAATGATGGAATCGGGCGTCGGGGAGAAGTCGAGCATGGAGAACACGTCAACGGACAGCGGGACCCAGGGAGAAACGACATGGAACGGCGGCGGCGGGACAGGTTGCTCGGCGGCAAGAAGGGCGTTGCGGCGCCGCTCGTCGCCCTGTATGCCGTCGTCGTCTTCACGGCGTCCCCGGAAGGGTCGCGTGGCAGGGCCCGCTGGTCGTAGGCAGTCTCGATGTCCAGACCACCGACTCCGGGTTGCCGCCCCTGGGCTAGGAGCCGTCGGGAGCGGACGGACGAGGAACACCGGTCGCCGGGGAGGGGACGCATTGTGGCCCGCTTCGGGGCCCCTCCGGCCGCACCGTCTCCCTCCGAATGCGTCATGGGCCCGGGCCAGCGGAACGCAGCGCAAGAATCCGTGAAAGATCCCACGTCCTGGGCCTCTCGCTTCCTCCCCGTTGAGAGATTTTTGACCGTCATGATGTGAAAGGTTTCACAGAAACCCCCTGGCAGAGTTTGCTATGAAGGGAGCATGGGGAAGTTGGTTTCTTAAACGCATTCCGCGGGGGGCCGCGGAGAAATGGAGGGGGGTCATGGATGGGCAGACGGGATTGAACCGGTGGTGGCGCATCGTGGGGGGGCTCTCGATGAACCTCGCCCTCGGCGCCGTGTATGCATGGAGTATTTTTGTTTTGCCGATCCAGAAGGAGTTCGGATGGACGCGGGCGGATGTTTCGATCATATTCATGGTCCTGGTCGCGGTATTCGGGACAACCTTCGTCATAGCCGGGCGGATTCAGGACAAATTGGGGCCGACGAAAGTGTCGTT
>Ga0209211_10007248_pt1 | contig 15640 bp, 18 predicted proteins | sample RifGroA2_FD_183992 | JGI IMG/M metagenome (GOLD analysis project Ga0209211, IMG submission 183992) | Groundwater microbial communities from Rifle, Colorado, USA - Groundwater A2 (SPAdes) (version 2) | ecosystem: Environmental > Aquatic > Deep subsurface > Groundwater | place: Rifle, Colorado... | reverse complement strand
TTTCATGACAGTGCTGGTTATGTGAGGGACTCATTTATTTCGCGAGAGCCGTTTGTGTTTTATCCAGCGCGGCGTAGATCATTTCTTTGGATGTCGCGATGACTAAATATTTATCCGATATGGCGTAATCCAGAGACACATCGGGCATAGGCATATTGATGTAGCGTTTGTAGAAATCAAGATAGCTGTTTTCAGAGAAGGTTATGGCGGCTGGTTTTACGTAGAGCTTTTCAATATAGAGAGATTTAAGATCGTCCAGCATCGTCGGCTGCCATTTTTCGGCGACCTGTTTCAAAGCTTCTTTGTTGGAAGTTCTGGTAGCCAGGCCGTAGCGGAAGACGCTCCCATTTTTGTAACCGATCAGTTCCAGTTCATTGATATTTTTCCAAAAATCAGCCGGAACTTTCAAATCCATCAGATCAGCCGTTTCTTGAGCGCTCGCGTATTTCTTTTCTTTGGCCAGCGCCAGCTTGATCGGATAACGGATGACCGCTTTATAAGAAGTGATTTTGGCGTTTTTTTCTTTGATTTGTTTTACGATTTCAGCACTTGTACTTTCCCTGCTTATTTTCTCAGTAGTCCACATTCCCGGCACTTCTATAATAATTGTCTCGTCAACATTTATGATCGCTTGCGGTAAAGTCGGTTCGGCGATTGGAGGGGTGGACGTGGCGATAACCGGAGGAGTTGAAGTGGCCATTGGCGGAGTAATAACAGGCGGCGGAATGGGTTCAGGTTCCGGTTCGGGCTCCGGTTGAGGCGGCGGAGTCGGAATAATCGGTATCGATTCCGGAACAGGCGGCGGTGGCGGAGTTGGTTCCGTGATTGTTTCAGCGGGCGCGCCGGCCGGCTTGATGAAAAACCACCAGTAGCCGAAGCCACCGCCGGCGATCAGAAGAACCAAAACGGAGATTAAAATAATCGTGACGGCATTAAATCCTCTTTTGGGCGGAGGGATGAAAATTTTAAATTGTTTCGGCGTTTGCCCGGCTTCTTCCGCGCCAGGAAATGAAATCGGCTGGTCCCGTTCAATGGGAATGTCTTCCATTGACTCTTGAAAGACGTCTTTTCCTGAAGGCATCGGCGGCAAAGGGGGCGGCGGAATGTTCTCGGAAAACGGTTTGACCGTTTTTTCCTCCGTCCCAATCGGCGCGCCGCTTACTCCGCCGATTCTGGCGATGTCTTCTTTCATCGTATGAGTGACGATTTTTTTATTTTCCAATACCGGCAGTCCGGCTGGCGGAATTCCTTGCGGATTTAAACTCGGAGCGGGAGCAGTAGGCGTCGTAACTTTTGGTTGATCCATATTAAAAATTCAAAATTTAAAAATCAAAATGCAAAATGACAATGCAAAATTTAAAAATCATTCCGACTTCGTCGGAATACCAAAATTCTGCACTTTGATTTTTACATTTTGCATTGTTTCTATTCTACCCCTTTTTCGCAAAATAAAAAAGACCCGAAAGTCTTGGTTGATGTGAGTAGATGAATTGTGTGACTTTTGGGTCTTTGTAGCCTTTAAAAAGGCTGTATTTTTACGGTCATTTTTGACCGCGTTGTTGAATGTGCTGTGAAGTCTTATTGACTTCACAGGCATTATAACAAGCCCCCCGCTTGCGCGCAAGAGGGGGCTGTGGATAACTTTTTAAAGATTAGAGTCCATAAAGTCGAAAGTCTATAAAGTCCATAAAGTCTAAAAATGTCGCGAAGCGACCCAATAACTTTTCACTTTAAGGACTTTATAGACTTACCCTTTTTGCTGAGCGTCTTTCATTGAGAGATTCAATCTCCCTCGATCGTCTACCTCCATCAGCTTGACCGTGATCACATCGCCCACGCGCACGACATCTTCCACGCGCGCGACGCGTTGGTCGGAAAGTTTTGAGATGTGCACCAGGCCTTCCGTGCCTGGGAATATTTCTACGAACGCGCCGAAATCCATTATTCTTTTGACAATTCCTTGGAATACTTCCCCGACTTTCGCTTCGCGCGTGATGTTTTTAATCCACTCCACCGCTTTTTGCGAAGCTTCCGCGTTCACGGAAGTAATAAAGATCTGCCCGTCGTCCTCAATATCTATGGACACGCCGGTTTCATCTATGATTTCGTTGATTATCTTACCGCCCGGGCCGATGACATCTTTGATTTTATCGGGATTGATTTGCAGAGTAATGATGCGGGGAGCGTAAGGAGAAAGATCGGGGCGCGGCTGCCCGATCGCCGACTTCATTTTAGCGATAATTTCCAGACGCGCTTTTTTTGCCTGCGCGAAAGCGTCTTTCAAAATTTCCACTGTCGCGCCTTCTATCTTCACGTCCATTTGCAACGCGGTGACGCCGTCTTCCGTGCCGGCGACTTTAAAATCCATATCGCCGTAGTGATCCTCCGGACCCTGAATGTCGGTCAGAACTTTGTAATTCCCTTCTTTATCGGTCATCAAACCCATCGCGATACCGCCGGCCATTTTTTTAACCGGCACACCGCCGTCCATCAGCGCCATTATGGAAGCGCAAATAGAAGCCATTGAAGACGAACCGTTGGACGAGAGTGTTTCCGATACCAGCCGAATGGTGTAGGGGAAATCTTTTTGATCGGGAATAAGCGGCTCCATTGCCCGCTCGGCCAGAGCGCCGTGCCCGATGTCTCTCCGGGACGGCCCGCGCATCGGGCGCACCTCGCCCACCGAATAGGGCGGGAAATTGTAATGATGCATAAATCTTTTCTGTTCGCTTATTTCCATCCCGTCTATCATTTGTTTGTCGCCGGGCGAGCCGAGCGTGAGCACGGAAAGCACTTGTGTTTCGCCGCGCGCGAAAAGCGCCGAGCCGTGCGTGCGCGGGAGCATTGCCACGACGCAATCAAGTTCGCGGATTTCATCCGCCGCCCGGCCATCGGGGCGCTTGTTGTGTTTGATGATATTTATATGTATAATCCGGTCAATTTCTTCGTCGTAAGCGTGAACGGCTCTTTTTACTTTCTCCAGGTCTTCGGGATATTTCTCTTTGATATGTTCCGACAACGCTTTTTTCAGCTCATCTAATTTCAGGCCTCTTTCCCGTTTGTCTTTGATGTAGAGCGCTTCTTCCAATTTGTCGCCGAGAAACGCTCTTACTTCGGCGGTTAATTCTTCATCGGGCGCTTCCGTGGCGATTTCCGTTTTAGGCAAGCCGATTGCTTTGGTTATTTCATTTTGAAAATCTATCAGCCGGCCGATATGGGTTTGCGCGAGCGCGCAGGCTTCCAGAATTATTTCTTCCGGCACTTCCTTGGCGCCGGCTTCTATCATATTGATGTGGTCTTTCGTGCCGGTGATGGTGATATCAAGGTCGGAGGTTTTCAGCTCTTCGTAAGTCGGGTTGACGATCAGCGCGCCGTCCGGTTTGCGCCCGATTCTTACGCCGGCAACCGGCCCGTCCCAGGGAATATCCGAGGTGGCCAGTGCCGTTGAGGCGGCCAAAGCGGCCAAAATATCCGGATCGTTTTCTTGATCCACGCTCAAAGCCGTTATGACTATCTGCACTTCATTGCGCATCGTGTGGTTGAATAGCGGGCGCAGAGAGCGGTCTATCAGGCGCGAAGTTAAAATGGCGTTTTCCGAAGCTCTGGTCTCTCGCTTGATAAAGCGCGATCCGCTGATTTTGCCGGCCGCGTAGTATTTCTCCTCGTAGTCAACCATTAGTGGAAAGAAGTCCGCCCCTTCTCTTTTATTTTTTGACATCACCGCCGTCGCCAGAACGACCGTTTCGCCGTATTGCGCCAAAACCGCGCCGTTGGCCTGGCCGGCCAGGGCGCTTTTTTTAATTGTGATCGTCTTGCCCGCGAGGTCAAGAGAAAATTCTTTGACTTGCATTGTTATATGACGCGACGTCGATATAATATAATACGAATCTACGAATTTATGCGAATGATACGAATGGCTACGAATTCCCGTTCCTGAACATTCGTATTATTCGTTGCATTAGTATGCATTCGTAGATTGGTATTATATTATTCGTATATTGGTATCGCGTCTATTATTTTTTTAACAAATATTTTTCTGGTTCGTCGCAGAGGTCTATAAAGTCGTCCGCCGCTTCTTTGAGCCGGGCCGAGGCGCTTTTGCCGAAAGTGATCACCTCCACCTGTTTACCCATGCTTTGAAGCTGTTCCACGAGCGGCGTAAAATCGCCGTCGCCCGAGCAAAGCACCACCGCGTCCACTGCCGGCGCGAGCCGCATCGCGTCCACCGCGATCCCAACGTCCCAGTCGGCCTTTTTCGCTCCGCCGAAAAATACCTGCAATTCTTTCTGCTTTGTTTCTATGCCCAGCTTCGTGAGCGCGTCAAAAAATCCTTTTTCTTCGCCCGATTCGGTGCTGATGACATAAGCAATCGCGCGCACCAAAGAACGCCCGGCGACTGCAGTTTTGACGACTTCTTTAAAATTTACCCGCGCCTTATAGAGATGCTTGGCGGAGTGATAGAGATTTTGGACGTCTATAAAGACGCTGACCCTCTGATTTTTATGTTTAATGACTGGCATCTATTTTCTTAATCCGAGTTTTTTGATGACGATGTTATACCGTTTTTCGTCGGTTTGGCTGAGATAGTCAAGAAGTTTTTTTCTTTTGGAAACCATGCGCAAAAGACCGCGCCGGGAGTGGTTGTCCTTGCTATGCTTTTTGAGATGCTCGCTTAACCGCTCTATTTCTTTGGAAGTTAAAGCGATTTGAACCTCCGATGAGCCGGTGTCGGTTTCGTGCGCTTTGAATTCTTTGATTAATTTAGTTTTCTCAGCTGTAGCTAACATACTGATAAAGAATATCATAAATCGCTAAAAATTGCAATAGTTAAGCCGATAGGGATATAATTGAAGGCATGGATATCAAACGCGCCATCAATGATTTTTTGGAACACCTGGAAATAGAAAAAAACCGGGCGCAGAAAACGCTGGAGAATTATCGGCGATATTTACTGTATTTTTCCGCTTTCTCCGAAATTAAAAATCCGTCCGAAATCACGACCGAGCTGGTGCGGCAATACCGCGTGCGCCTCAATCGCGCGCAGGATCGCGCGGGCAACACGCTTAAAAAAAACACGCAGGCGTATTATCTGATCGCCCTGCGCTCTTTTTTGAAATATTTGGCCAAACGAAACATAAATTCTTTAGCGGCGGAGAAGATTGAATTGGGCAAAGTTCCCGAAAGAAAGCTGGAATTTTTGGATGCGGACGAGCTTGAGCGCTTGCTCAACGCGCCCCAAGGCGGCGATATTTCCGCTTTGCGCGACCGGGCGATTTTAGAAACGCTTTTTTCTACCGGCTTGCGCGTGTCGGAGCTGTGCTCGCTTAACCGCGACAATGTCAATATAGAAAGGGGCGAATTCGCGGTGCGCGGAAAAGGAAGCAAGTTGCGCGTGGTTTTTTTGTCCGACAGCGCCAAAGACGCGCTGAAAAAATATTTGGCTGAAAGAAGCGATATCCACGAAGCGCTTTTTGTCGGACATCACGGCAATCTGAATAAAAAAGAATCGGCGCGCCTCACTCCCCGCTCGGTGCAGAGACTGATAAAAAAATACGCCGTCGTGGCCGGCGTGATAAAAAAGGTCAGTCCGCACCAGTTGCGCCACTCGTTCGCTACCGATCTTCTGCAAAACGGCGCCGATATCCGCTCGGTCCAGGCGATGCTCGGACACGCCAACATCACCACTACGCAAATTTACACCCACTACACCGATAAACATCTGAAAGAAATCCACAAAAAATACCATAGTAATAACAAATGAACCCATACAATATCAGTATTTCAGACAAAAAACTCGTCGCTAAAAACACCTGGGAACTCACCCTCCAATGTTTAGAGACCGGGACTCTAAACATTAAAGCGGGGCAGTATGTGCGTCTTGTGATTCCGGAAATCGCAGGCGGGACGCTGGAAAACAGTCGCATTTTTTCCGCCATTCTCTCGTCGCTTATGTTTAGAGACCGGGACTCTAAACATTTTGGGGTGGTGTTTCGGGAATCACCGAGCGCGTTTAAGCAATATCTAATCAACGCGCCGATCGGCGCCCAAATGCTAGCCCACGGCCCTTTTGGCGATTTTATTCTCCCAAAACAATGTTTAGAGACCGGGACTCTAAACATAGGGTGGGTGGCGGGAGGGGTGGGGATCGCGCCGTTTTTGAGTATGGCGCGCTACGCGACTGAAGAAAAGTTGCCGTACCACATCTCATTGTTTTACGCAAATATGGATAAAGAAAGCGCCGCGTATTTGCCGGAACTGGCCGAATTGGAACGGCAAAACCCCAATTTCTCGGTACAGCTGAAATTCGGCGTGGTGGACGGAGAATTTTTACCGGTCGGCGATTGCCGGGCGCTTGATCTTGTCTATATCGCCGGACCAATGGGGATGGCCGATGAAGTGAAAAAGATACTGGCGGAAATCGGGGTCGGTTCGGAAAAAATTAAATGCGAGATATTCGGATAACTTGTGTTATGATATAGGAGTGCTTTGAATTGCGAAACTCCCTGTCTTGTCATTCTAAGAGGGCGAAGCGACCGAAGAATCCTTGAGATCCTTCACTGCGTTCAGGATGACATCAGCCCAGGTATTTCGTGATTCAAAGATATAAAATTAAAATCCCAAGACTTTTACTTCCAAATGACTCTTAGAGTAAAGTTTGTTTTGTTTTTTACGGCACTGGTTTTCTTGCTGATTGGCGGGCTGATGTATTATATCAGCTCTTATACCAACAGTTATCTGAAACGCGACGCGATCAATAATTTTCGCGTTATTGCCGAGCTGGCCGAGTCGACTTATTTCACTTTCACCGATTTAGTGAAGACAAGAACGATAGATTGGAGTTCGGATGGCTATATCAGAACAACAACGGAAAAAATCATAGCCGCCGGAGCAAGCGGCAATAGCGAAGAATACCAAGCGGACGCAAAGGCGCTGGGTGATTATCTGCGCGAAGAAAAAATGAAATACGATCCCGATGTCATAATAGCGGATATTCTTGACGGCAATGGCATCGTTATCGCTTCTTCGCGAGATAGCCGTGTTGGCATTGATGAAAAAGAAGAGGAAGAACGGCTCGGCGCGCATCGCTTCAGCAACGCCATCTCCTCAAAACAGCCGGAAGCCTTCGTTTCCCAAGTGGTATTTGAAGCGGACGAATCTGATAAGCCGATGATTCATGTGGTGGCGCGCATTTTTGTTTCCGATAAGAACGCCGATGGATCGCCGGCTCCTTTGGATGCCGTGTTTTTTCTGCATTTTTCAAACACCGATATGCTCGGAGAGATTTTGAGCGGCCGGCGCCAGATGGCCCAAGGTGCCTTATCCGGGCAAGCTTTGTATGAGCGATATAAGACGGCCAATATTTATCTGGTGAACAATCAGCACTTGATGATCTCTCCGGCGCGAGGCGATCAAAGCGCCATTTTACGCCAAAGAGTGGACACCGCCCCGGTGCATAATTGTCTTAACAACCAAAAAGAAATCGCCGATGAGTATGTCAATTATAACGGCCGGACGGTTATCGGCGCTTCTATGTGCTTGACGGGTGAAAGACTGACACTGGTCGCCGAAGTGGAGAGTGAAGAGGTTTTGAAGTCGATATCCTTGGTTCGGCGCACGATGGCCTTGAGCGGAATAGCGGCCGGCTTGATTGGCGCGCTCGCGCTAATTTTCGGCGGGAATTGGTTTTTGGGGTCTTTAATTAATATCACCGACGCGGCACGCGAAGTGGCGCGCGGCAATCTGGGCACCCGCGCGCCGGTGAAAACTAAAGATGAAATCGGAAATCTGGCAAAAACATTCAATCAGATGCTTGACGGCATTCATCAATCCAATGAAAAGCTTTTCGAATCAAACCGGAAAATATCCGAATCCTCTCGCGTTTTGTCGGATAAAGTCGCCGAGCTGGAGAGATTCAAAAAATTGACCGTCGGACGGGAATTAAAAATGGTTGAAATGAAAAAGAAGATTAAGGAGTTGGGAGGGGGGTGAAGAATGGTGATAGAGGTCTTAAAATTTAAAATGCAAAAATCAAAATGACAATGTAAAATTTCAAAATGATTTCAGAATTTAAATTAATTTTAACATTTTGATTTGTCATTTTACATTTTGATATTTGATTTTTTAATTTAACTATTATGTCGCAAGAATTTCAATTTGATCCGAGAAGTTTAAAGCTGGAGAACATCCAGCCCGATCGCCCGACGGTTGGCGGCGATGTCTCGGTGGTTTTATGGCGCTTGGTGCGGGTAATCGGTCTTCATTCCATACTAGAAGAAGAAACGCCGACAGTTATTTATTTCGCCGGCAAGCAGATTGGCAAGATGCTGGGCGCGAAAAATGTGGAGGAGATAAAAGAAAAACTGGTTCAGCTGAAAATAGGCACGATAGATTTTCCGGTGGCCAACGAAGAAGCGGTTCACGTGAGTATCGGCGAATGCGTTACCTGCGCCGGCATCAAACCCGCTTTGGGCCGGCCGATCTGTCAGCTGGAAGCGGGTATCGTTGTGGGCGCGCTGGAGGCGATTTATCCCGATAAAAAAATCATCGGCGAGGAAACAAAATGCATCGGCGGATTGGGAGATCCCGTGTGTTTGGTGGAGTGCCGGATGCTCTGATTGGAATTATGAATTACGAAATGCGTCATTTCTGTCATTCCCAGCTTGACTGGGAATCCAGTGAAATATCATAAATCCTGGATTCCCGCTTTCGCGGGAATGACAGAGAAGAGACGGGAATGACAGAAAAATTAGTTTTTAATTTAATTCATGTTTTTGTCAGATAAAAATAACAAACAAAGCGACTTGAGCTTGCGTCGGCAGTTGCTGGAATGCGAAGAGCAATTGGTCTTTTCGCGCGCGCAAGCGAGGGTTATCAATAAAACATTAAGAAAAAAATCGGAAGAGAAAGTCGAAGAGATAGAAAAGAAAATAAAATATTTGAATGACACGGAAGCGGCGATGCTCAACATTCTGGAAGACGAGCGCGCGCTGGAAGAACGGCTAAAAACCGAACGCGCGCGATTTGAAGCGATTGTCTCCACTATGGGCGAGGGGCTTTTGGTATTGAATCGCGACTATCAAATCGTTTTAATGAACGCGACCGCCGAACGGCTTTTGGAAACATCGGCCAAAGACGCCGTGGGGCAAGACGCTAAAAACATGATTTTGATGTTTAAAGGGAAAAATCCTCTGCCTGATGAGGAAAGACCGGTCGCGATAACTTTTAAAACCGGTCAGCCGATGTTTACCGGCTTGGAAGACAATCTTTATTATCAAAACAGATTCGGCAAAAGATTCGCCGTGGCGATGGCCGCGACTCCTTTGCGCAAAGAGGAGGAGATCGTTGGAGCGGTGGTGGTGTTTCGCGACGTGACCGAAGAAAAAAAGCTGGACGAATCCAGAACTAGCTTTATTTCCATCGCCTCGCACCAATTGCGCACCCCGCTTACTTCCATCCGCTGGTTCGTGGAAATGCTGTTGGCGGGCGATGCCGGCCCTTTGAGCAATGATCAAAAGCATTTTGTTTCCCAGATATACGAAAGCGCCGACCGGATGATTGATTTGGTGAACTTGCTTTTACAAATCGCGCGCGTGGAAGCGGGCCGGGTGCGAATAGAGCCGGCTCGCACCGATTTTAAAACCGTCACCGACAGCGTCGCGCTTTCTCTGCGGGCGCAGCTTAACGAAAAAGAGCAAACGATAGAAGTTAAAACATCGCGCGATCCTCTGCCCTTGATTCCCATGGATCAGGAAGTGGTTTGGCAGGTAGTTCAAAATTTGCTCACCAACGCTATTCGTTATTCTCCAAAAAAAGGCGTTATCTCCGTCTTCATTGCCGACAAAGGAAATTTTTTGGAATACGCGGTTAAAGATTCCGGGATCGGCATACCGGAAAATCAGCAAAGCCGGGTATTTGAAAAATTTTTCCGCGCCGACAACGCAATCAAAGAAATACCGGAAGGGTCCGGCTTGGGCTTGGCGCTGGTCAAGTCGCTGGTGGAGGGTTGGGGCGGGAAGGTCTGGTTTGAATCCAAAGAAGGAGCGGGAACGATTTTTTACTTTACCGTTCCGATTGAGGGAGTAAGAAGAAAAGAAGGAGGAGTAGGATTGAGAGTATAAAAGTCAAAAGTCTATAAAGTCTTCTGAATTACGAAATACCCCATTTCTGTCATTCCCGCCCGCTTCGCCAAAGCTTCAGCGAGGCGAGCGAAAGCGGGAATCCAGTAATGTCTGATGGCTCCTGAATTCCCGCTTTCGCGGGAATGACAAAGAAGGGTGCGGGAATGACAGAAGGGATTACAGAAATGACAGAGAGGAGGCGGGAATCCAGACTATTATGAATACATATTATGTGTATATTTTGGCAAGCAAGCGAAACGGAACTCTTTATATCGGCGTTACCAATAATCTTGAAAAGCGCGCGTCCGAACACGAATTAAGTCTTATTGATGGGTTTACCAAAAAATATCTTGTTCATCATCTTGTATATTATGAGATGACCAGCGATATACAAGTCGCATTACAAAGAGAAAAGCAATTGAAAAAATGGAATAGAAAATGGAAGCTTGATCTTATTGAAAAGGATAACGCTGATTGGAAAGATTTAATAACTGGATTCCCGCTTTCGCGGGAATGACAGAAGGGAGTACAGAAATGACAGAGAGGAGGCGGGAATGACAGAGAGGACGTGGGGATGACAAAAAGAGGTGTGATTTTAATACGCCATATATTTTCTTACTTTGTCCACGAGCATGTCTATTTTAGTGTCGGCCTTCACAAGGTATTCCGAGGCGCCCAACTCCATCGCCCGGCGGCGTTCTATTTCCTGATTGAGATTGGTGAGAACGATGACCGGAATCATTTTCGTCCGCGGATCGTTTTTGATGATTGATAAAACTTCAAAGCCGTTTTTTTTGGGTAGGATGATATCCAAAATAATCACCGCCGGCAATTTTTCCGCTTCGTTCTGCAGTTTCGCGAGTGCCTCCTCTCCGTCAACGGCGATTTTGTAGGGAATGCTTTCGCGGTTGAATTTAGTGCCGTAAGCGCTGTTGATGAAAGCGTTGTCTTCTATTATGAGAATGTGTTTGTCGGTCATTTTTCTTTGAATTACGAAACTATCTTTTCTGTCATTCCCAGCTTGACTGGGAATCCAGTCATGTCTGATGCGTCCTGGATTCCCGCTTTCGCGGGAATGACAATTATGGTTATTTTAATGCCAGTCCACCGCGCAAGTTTCGCCGTTGGCGCATTTTTTGACTTCCTGCATCACATTCTGGATGCTGTGGTGCGCTTTGACGAGGTATCCTTTTACTCCAAGATCGGTGGCGCGCTTGATAAGGTCGGGATTGCTTAAATTGGTGAAAATCACGACCGGTATGTTGTTTAGCGCCGGGTCTTTTTTCTTTTCTTCCAGGAACCAAAAGCCGTCCGTTTCAGGCATATGGATGTCCAAAAGCACGGCCGCGAAAGTAGTTTCGGCGGAGCGCAGTTTATCAATCCCCTCTCGCCCGCTTTCGGCGAAAGTGAAGCTAAGCCCCTCTTTTTGGGCTTGCAATTTCAGGACCTCGTGCACCTTTACTTCGTCTTCAATAACCAGTATCGGCGAGCCGGCTGGCGTATTGTTGTTTTCTTGTGTTTCCATAATATGATTATATCATTAAACGGTCTAATTGGACAATATGGCCAAATTTCTAATTCCTAAATCCTAATGTCTAATGAAAACCCAAATGCCCAATGTTTAAATTTCTAAAAATTCTTTTGAAATTGGACATTTGGTTATTGGAATTTTATTAGAAATTAGAGCTTAGAAATTAGGAATTAAATCTGTTATTTTATTTTCCAATCCTCCGCGCTACTTTCTCGTAGCTTTTCAGGTCAAAAGTAACAACTTGCCTGGCCGCGGTTTCCGGGTCAAGAGAAAAAGCGTCGCGTACGCCTACCACAACGAAAGAAACCGCCCAAAACACAGCGTAAAAATAACCGACTAAGATCAAAACCGATACCAAAGAATACCGGTTTTTTTTCGCTAAACCGACCCAGTCAATTTGTTTGATTTGATTGATATTAATCCGCATCTTGTTTCAAATACACAATTCCGGCGGCGCTAAGCTCCGCCTGACGCATGTTATCTTCAAAAGAAAGCGTGATATTATTTATTTTGACGAAATAAGGCGCGTTTTCCGCCGCCGCGAGAAATTCATTTACTGACTGCGGCGTGCCCGCGACGCGCAGAGTCAGAGTGATTTCGCCCAGCCCTAATTCATTGATTTTCATCCCCTGACCGAAATTAATCGATAAAATATTGTTGGTTTTCGCGCCGAGAGCGTTTAAATAATCAACCGCCGCCGACAGATTGTCTATGGAAGGGAGAATGGATTCCAATCTCGGTATTTTGCCGGATAAGTCGGCATGCTCTTTTTTGATCTGATCAAACAGTTCGTATTTTTTGGTGAAAGCGGCTAGATCTGCTCGCGCACTTGTGATCTTTTCGGCAGTTGAGCCGATTTGTTTTCCGATAAAGATCAAAAGCGCGACGCTCAAAATAGCCAAGCCCCCCGAGCGCGCGGCCATAAGCGCTATCTTTTTGGCGATATGAATTTTGTATTCAATTTTCTGTTTGACAGCGGTGTTTCTCATTTATGTGTTTTTGGAACTCCTAATTTCTAAGCTCTAATCTCTAATAAAATGTCCAATGATTAAATTTCCAATGACTGATTATTTTTAACATTAGGCATTGGATATTTGGATTTTTATTAGACATTAGAAATTAGGATTTAGAAATTTCAATTTACCTTGGGTTTCAAAGTGATCGTGATATTAATATTTTCTCTCTGGCTGACATCAAGAAACGGCATAGTCACGCTTTCGTATTCACCGCTCTGTCCCAGCATTTTGCGGAAAGCCACGGCTGAGGCGCGCGTCGCGGCCGTTAGGTTGACGATGATATCGCCCTTCGGGTCAGGCAGGCCGATGGTTTTGACGGTAATATCCGGAGCGGCCAGCGCGGCTGGCAGTTTGCCAAGCAAAGGCGACCAGCGATGAATGCTATCTTCGGCGGCGGCCAGCCGACCAGCCAGTTCGTTAAAGCGCAAAGCGTCATTTTCCAGCGCGGCGATTTGCTCGCCGATCGCCGAAGCGGCCTGCGAAGCGGTGATTTGCGTGTCAATTCTTTTCTCCATTCTTTGCAGGAAAAACCATATCCCGACGAATAAAACCGCCAGAATCACCGCGGTCGCGTTAACGATGTCGGACCATAAAGAAATATAAGCCAGAAATCTCCGTTTGCGGTATGTTTCTTCCGTGCCAATCGGCATCAGACTGACGAGCGTGTCTTTTTCTCTCGCGATCAGGCCTCTGCGCGCCGCGCCGTAAGCGGCGATGTACGACGGTTCAATTTCCGGTAAATCGGCCGGATGCGCTTTTTGAACGGCCAGCTCCAGCCCGGAGGCGAGAAAATCGCCGACTTCTTTTTCCTGCTCCAGCTCCGAAACGAGCGCCAAAGTCCGCGCCGACTCCGCGCGCGGATTTTCCATAGAGTAAAAATTAAGCGCCAAAGAAAGTTCGTTTAAAAGAAATTCTTTAAATTCCTCAAAAGTGCCGATTTTGGGCATCCGAGTGAAGCGGGAAAAGCGCAATTCGCCTTCCGATACTATCGCGATCTCCGCCCCTTCTCTCGTGATCCTCAATATCGCGCCGGTTTTGTTCCGGAAATTGTCCAGCGCGCGCGCCACGGACATCGCCGGCACTTCAAAGGCCAACGGCTCCAAACCAGCCGCCTCGCAGGCTTCCGTCCAGTTTTTAATATAATCTTTCATCGCGAGGCCCAGAAGAATTTCCTGATGATATAGATCTTTTGATTTGACCGGCTCCCAGTCGTAATATATCTCATCGGCGTTCATCGGAAATATCGTTTTGGTGTTGATGTTGAGCGCGATTGATTCGGCAATCTGCTCTTTGGCCACCGGCGGGAATTTCATAATGTCCGTAAAAACATACATCGGGGGAAGGGTTAAAACGACATAGCGCGATTTGAAAATGCTTTTGTTTGATTGGACGAATTTTTTTACCGCTTCGGCGAATTTCTCCTTGTCAATCACCCGCCCGTCGCGCGCGCTGCCTGTCGGCAAAACCGCCGATTTTTTGGCAACGCTCAAAACTCCCTTTTTGTTTTTTTCCAAAAGGACCGCCCGGATATGCCCGTCGGTTATTTCCATCCCGACGATTTTTTCTATCGGATTAAAAAGCTGGGCAAGGTTCATAATCGCTTCGCTTAAGTTTATAAAGTCTATAAAGTTTTTAAAGTTAAAAGTCATTGAGTCGCTTCGCGACATTCCTAAACTTTATGAACTTTCGACTTTATGAACTTTTTACTTTTCTGTCTGCGAGTCTATCGTTATTTTACCATTTGTTGCGTTTACATTCAAAATTACTTCAAGTTTTCGCGAAGAGTTGTTCAGCGTGCCGGTGGCGGTGATTCTGTCTTTGCTGGGCGAAGGCGCGTCTTTTTCCACCACGACATACGCGCAAGCGGACGCGCCGTTTAGAGCGCAACCGGTCGTGAGGTAATAGCCGGCGGAGGAATAATTTTTATCGCGGGCGACGCGCATCATCGCGTCTTTCGCGCCCGATTGCGCCACGGCGTACGCTTCGTCCGAAGCGCGCTGAGACTCGGCCATAAACCCTTCAAAAACTCCAAGCGAAACCATGGAAAGTCCGACCGCGACCAAAATCAAAAGCACCGCCACGACGGTGGCAAGGAGAGCCATCCCTGATTCGGAATTATGAATTAGGAATAATGAATTATGAAGACAACGGTCTTGTTGCTTTGATTTCTGATTCGTAATTCGTAATTCGTAATTCATAATTTTATCCCCCGATCCGCTCTGTAGAAGTCGCCGATTGGGAATATAAAAATTGCGCTTGGGTAGAATCATATTCAACGGTGATGGCAAAGCGCGTTGATGTCGCGGTGACGGCGCTGTTGGATTGCGCGGTGTTTTGGAGCGTCGTGAAATTCAGAGCCGTCACTTTCACTTTGTCGGTGGTGATGTTTTCCGGCGGATTGGCACCGACTTGTTTTTGCAAAACGCCGACGCTGGTGGTCGCGTATTGGACGGTTTGCCCGTCTTTGGCGATAAGCGTGAGGACATTGCCCGAGTTCCCGGGCGATGGCGCGGTAACCCGACTCGCGTCGCGCGCGCTTTTCGCGATAGCTTCCATCGCGGCGCGCAGATTCTGCTGGACTTCCGTCGTGACTTTGGATCGCGATTCGCCAACGCTCAACTGAATCAAAGCCGCGATAAACACCGCCGAAATAACGGAAAAAATAGCAACATAGATGATGAGCTCAATAAGGGAGAAGCCGAGGTTGGAATTACGAATTATGAATAATGAATTATGGGGGCAACGGTTTTGTTGCTTTGATTTCTGATTCGTGATTCGTAATTCATAATTCATAATCCGTTTTCTTTTTACTTTCCGCGCACTGTAATTTTTAATCTTGCGTCAAGCACGTAAGTCACTTTTTTGAGAAAGTTCAAGCTTGGATTATATGCGCCAGACTCTAATCGCGCGATAGCCGATTGTTTAGTGCCAATTCGTCTGGCAAGTTCTTTCTGCGTAAAGCCTTTTTCAAGCCG
>Ga0209211_10007244_pt1 | contig 15643 bp, 15 predicted proteins | sample RifGroA2_FD_183992 | JGI IMG/M metagenome (GOLD analysis project Ga0209211, IMG submission 183992) | Groundwater microbial communities from Rifle, Colorado, USA - Groundwater A2 (SPAdes) (version 2) | ecosystem: Environmental > Aquatic > Deep subsurface > Groundwater | place: Rifle, Colorado... | reverse complement strand
ATGAAGGAAGCGTATTGACGGAAATCACCAATGCAAGAGCGTCTATAGGCAAAGCATCAACGCCTGCGCAATTGCAGGCAGCCGGAAATGAGCTGAATTCCGCTTTATCAAGATTATTGGCTGTTGCCGAGAATTATCCCAACCTTAAAGCAAATGAGAATTACCTTTCGCTGCAGGATGAATTGGCGGGAACTGAAAACCGAGTTAAAGTTGAAAGGGACTTATTCAACGCAGCAGTAAAAAACTATAATGTCAAAGTAAGGGCCTTCCCGACAAATATCGTTGCAGGAATGTTCGGCTTCCAGAACAAAGAGATGTTTGAAGCTGAGCAAGGGACTGATAAAGCCCCTAAGGTCGGCTTTAATTGAGTCATTTTATTTTTATTAATTGTTGGAAATTCCCCACCGCTTGCGGCGAATGGGTTTATAAAACCAATTAAGCCAAATATTAAGGGTAATTTACAACATTAAAAATACCCCGCCCCTTGGGGCGATTGGGATTTTTATTTTACTTTATGTTTATTAATCCTGTCCGTCTTTTTTTTCTTATGCGCCAATTGTTTGAAAAACAGATAATAAGCAAGACTCCATGCATAGTTTGAGGTTTATATAAGAAAATAGCTATTTCTCTTCAGGTAGTATTATCCATGCAATAATATAAGCCAAAATTCCTGCCCCAATGCTTAAGAAAGTAAACAAAATCCATAAAAGCCTTATTACCGTAACATCAATGCCAAGATATTCTCCCATTCCAGCGCATACGCCCGCTATTATCCCGTTCTTTTTGCTCCTGTAGAGCCTTTTTACCTGCGGATTATTAAGCTGATTTTTGGCTGCCATTTTACTAAAGCAATAATACTTTTTTTTGGTAAGTTAATCTCATTTAAAAAGTTTGCTTTGAGTTTATTGCCCAGATTATTGCAATTCCCTCTTAAGTATCTTATGCGCCCGGTTTATTGCCTTGAACTTGCCAAGATCGCCATTCGGCATGTCAGGATGGTGCTCCTTTGCAAGGGCCTTGAACTTTTTATCAATAAGCTCCAAATCAAGTGTATCGTGGCTTACTCCGAGAGTTTCCCTTGCTTCTTTTCTTTGCGCTTCCACATCATCATCTTCAGAAAACTCCCTGATGAACTCGTCAACAGTTTTCTTTTCATTAAGCAGCTCGCCAACTTCAAGCTCAATCACTTTAAACACAACGTAAAGGTTATCCACAAACTTATTGCCCCCCTGATAGCTGTAATGCAGCTTATACCCATTAAAATACCATGAAGCGGAGGCCGGAGCTTTCTTTATGGCTAGGGTATCTATGGGTATGTCTGCATCGTCTTCAGTCAGGCCAATATTGCTTAAAGTGCCAATTATTTTGTTCCTGAACTGTACTGCTTTCCTCTGGAAAGAATCCCTGACGCCGATAGCATCGAATTCATGCCCTTTAATCTTTATTTTAGCCATATTTAAACGCAAAATCCTGATTAGAATTTGGTATATTAAGCCTAAAATCAGTTTTAGTTTATAAATGTTGATGAAATTTGTGTTACAGAATTCAATTAGAGATAGGAATCCAATTACAGCATAATGTAAGGCTTCATCTTTATCTTTAAAGCTTCCTCTAGGTTTACTTCCTCATCCGATGCTGTATAGACCAGCTTCTTCTTGTTTTTTTCATATTGCTTGATTTTCCAGCCCATTAGCTTCTGGTAATCCTTTATCTTATCAAACTTAAAATGCTCAACATACAAGTCAAGGCTCGGCACGTAAAACAAAGGCTTGAAATCATCCTTGTCTGCCCACGAAACCGCGCCGCAATACTGGAAAAGCAGGTTATTCTCAAATAAAAAATCTGCAATCATCTTTTCAGCTTTATTTCGCACATAATGGCCTGTTTTTGTTTTGAACCTGTTGATTTCGTCCAAAGGCTCTGAAGGCTTTATCTTGATTCCCTTCTCCATGGCTATGTCATCAAAAAGCCCGATGCGCTCCTTGTTATCATAATTCTGGTCTATTTCCAAAACCCTGTCAAATGAAAGCATTGCATCTTTTACCTTGCTCATCAAAAATTCCATCTGCCCCTTTTTATACCATGCATCTGCGCTGTGCCTCTCCAGCTCAGCAGCCTTGTTGAAGCACCCCCATGCAAGATTCAAAAGCCCTTCCTTGCTGTCCAGCTTGCTCAAAGATTCTATCGTCTTGGTAGTATCTCCAAAATCATCTTCCTCGCTTATTTTATAATTTCCTTCCCCAAAATCGCCTTGCAGCAGCTTCTTTGCCTTGTAATAGCAGCCGCCCTTGTTCATCAGCGCCTTTACCTTGTTCTCATTGTCAATACTCTCAACAGCCAATGCCATGTCAAAATGCTTGATTGACCTGTCAAACTTGTTAAGGAAAGAATAAGAAGCTGCTATGTTAAAAAAAATCTTGAAGAAAAATTCCGCAGGCTTCCTGAATTTTGCCTCTTCTTCATTGAACGGAAAAGTTTCCAGCGCCTTATTGTACTCCTCTATCGCAGTTTTGTACTGCTTCAGGTGCGCTAATCTGTCAGCCTCTTTCTTTATCTGCTCAGCCTGCCTCATCTGCTCCGTTTCCCTGTAGCTCTCAACCCTGCTCTCCTCTTCCTTTCTCTGCCTTCTCTTTTCGAGGGCTTCTTTTATCCTTAAAAGTACCATTTTTTAGTAAGTAAAGAGAACAATATATTTAAGCTTTGCCTTAAAGTTTTTTTATTTTTTGCCGGAAAATTGCGCAGCCAATATCCCTTTTTTTTCAACATCGCGGTGATGTGTATTGTCCCAAACCGTATAAGTTACGACAGCTTCTGCCCTATAAGGCTGTTTACGCAATTTGTTTCTTTGAAAATCAAGTTGGTATTTATCAGTGATAAGAGTGTCCTCCTTCCAGATTATATTGCCACTTTCGTCATATATTTTCACGTTAATTAATTCCATGCCAAAGCGCTTATCAGCGGGGGCAAGCACTGTTAATGAGCCATTTGCGGCGTGAATTGAATACCCGTCAGAAGAAGTATTTTGGGCATTATTTGCGCCAAAATCATAAGGCCTTACATCAAATTGCCTTTGCTCAAGTATTTGAAAATTTGGATAATTGAATAAAAATGGGGGGCCTTTTGCAATTATCGCAGTATATTTTCCAGGCTGAAGCAGGCTGTTGTCCCAAGTGAAAAATACAGTATCATCGTGAGACATTTGCATAAGGGTATATTTCGCGCTATGCTCATATGGGCTGGACCTAACAAGCTTGCCATTGCTATCTTTAAGTATAAGATAAAAATAATTCAAAGTGCTGGAGGGCTGAGTCATACTTGCTTTCATGCCCCCATATCCATAAGCAGAATAGGAAACAACTTCTTTGGAGAGGAATCCTGCCTGGGTGCCTTTGTTTGCATTTAAATTGGCCCTTGTGCCTGCGCCGCCAACGCTGCTGGTTGCAATGCCTTCTTCATTGGAAGCATTGCCTGCATTATTGCCTTGCCTATTAAGTAAATCCTCTAGTTTAATTTCTCCTGAAGAGCCATTATCATTTCCTCCGGAAGTGTCACCTGTATTGCCTATCACATTGCCCTTCCCGTTATTAAGCAAACCGTCTAATCCGCTGCCGCCGGAAGTGTCACCTGTATTGCCTATCACATTGCCGCTGCCACTGTTATAGCCTGGAGGAGCTGCGCCGCTGCCACCTAAATCTAGATAGTCCCCCCACTGCTTTTTCCCGGCTGAAGTCTCAACGCCTTGCGAAGGGTTAAATACCCACTGTGCTATAGGATCAAGAATCCTGCCTTCAGTAAGAACGAGGTAAAGAACAGTCGCTCCGGCAAGCACTGAAGCTATTTTTAGTATGCTTACAGAGCCTCCGGAACGCCTAATTTTTTTCATGATTATTAATGAGTATATGCATTAGAGTTTATAAATTTACTTAGCAGTGGTAAATAATTTGATTATACGCAACGCGCAAGAAAGAAAAATCGGCAAACCCGCAGGTATAAAAGCAAAATATAAATACTATCGGCTAATAACCGGTTTCAGATGGATTACAAAAAGTCCCTTCAAAAGGCAAAAAGTTTTGCAGAGATTTTCCAGCTGGTAAAGGAAGCTGTGAGGGGCTACACTGGAAACTACCAGGCCGGGCTGCTTTTGGGATTAAGCGACCTGGGCTCGTATGAAAATGCTTACCTTGGCGCATTCTATTCCTTTGACGCAAATACAATTGTGATAAACAAAAGGCCGCTAAATAAAATAAAAAAGGCAATCCACAGCCTTGGCATAACTGAGGAAAATGAAGTTAAGATAATAGCATTTGAAATATCAAAAAGGCATTTCGGAAAGGGCCATATAGCGACAAAGCTTGCCTTTAGCCTGGAAAAAGTGCTCCCAAACCTCACATTCGGGGAAAACTTTGAGCCGCCGGAAGACTTGAGCATTGAATTCGTGCAGGGCATAGACAAGGACAATACAAATTATATAATGTGAGTAATATAAACCAAGCTGTTACTTGTCCAAAAATTCCTCCATTGCATCATCAAAGTTAACAATCACTAATTTCGGCATTTTTATTTCAGAGTTTAACTTGATCACCTCATGCCATTTCTTAAGCCTGCATGTTTAAATATGCTCGTGAAAAGATTATTCTAATAAGAATATTTGTACAAAATATTATTCCATTCTATCCCACTAAGTTATACCCAATTGCCAGGCCATATTAGAGCGTCAAATTTGCAGGAATATAAATTAAGAGCAAGATTAGATGCAAAAATCCGAAACCTTTTTATTCAGCCGAAAAACATCCTGCCTAAGAAGGGGTGGTAGTGTAGTCTATATATAGCAATAACTGTGTGTGTTAAAAATGAAGAAAAAAGCCCCAAGAAGTTCTAAGAGGAATAAAAGCCTAAACGATACTAAAGAAAATATTGCAATAGCTTTGGCTTTCATTGTCTTTTTGGCTGTATTGGCGGCGCTTTTTTATTATAGCAGCTCTGCAAAGCAGGGCAGGAATGCAGTAGCCAGCGTCAATGGAAAGGAAATAACCGCAGAGGAGCTGGACTGGTGGTACACAACATCTGTTCTACCGGATTACAGGGATTTGGTAGCTAAAAAGGATTTTCTTGAAAGCTCTTTAATACCTCAGGAATTGCTGCTGCAGGAAGCTGAAAAGCAAAATATTAAAATAACGGAAGAAGAAGCGGACAAGGAGCTTGGAGTGTATATAATAGAAAACGGCTTGACGCTGGAAGATTTCGAAAAGCATTTAAATTCAAGGGGGATTTCTATTAATGACATTAAAAACTCGTTTAAGATAAGGGCTGCCATCTCAAAACTTCTGGAAACGGAAGGCGTAAGATATGATTATGTGAAAAGCGGTGGTGATAACGGGGATTTTCAGGAGTATATCGGCAGTTTGCTTAACAATTCTGAGGTAAAGATATTTGACGAAAATATCAATAAGGCAGTATTAAAAAACTTTGAAGCAACAGGAGACAAAATATGCGGTGAAAAGCCAGTTGTTATGCTGTTTACAACAACAAAATGCCAGCTATGCAATGAAACTGCCGTTATCTTTGAAAGCGCAATTAAAAAATACACTGAAGAAGGCACAATAAGCGCGCAGCACTGGGTTTTGGATACAGGCGATAACGCATTCACTGCTGAAAAAGAATCCGGAATTTCAAAAAAAGAGCTGGAACTGTTCAAAAAATACAGCAGGGATATGAGTGTTCCAACAATAGTTGCAGCATGCAAATACAAGAGGGTTGGCAGCCTGAATAAAGAAATCGAATACGAATTTAAATCCATACTAAACGAGATTGCATTAAACAATATTAATGGTGGATAAATGCTATCTGAAAAAGAAAAGCTGGAAGAGGAATTAAAGCTTTTGAAGGAAAGCTACAGCCTGGATGTAATAACAACGGGCGAGTATGAGGACGCAAAGCAGAGGGCAGAAAGCAAGCTTAAGGATCTGGAGCGGAAAGAAAGCTCAGAGCCAAATGCCCCGGAATCTGGTGAGGGCAAAACAGAGCCCGTTGAGCAAAAAGAAGTGGAAGCCGAAAAAACTGAGGAAAAATCTGCTGAAAAAAAAGAGGGAAAACACGCCTGGCGAAAAGCTCAAAAAGCCGAAATTAAGGAGCCGCAAAGCATAAGTGAAGAGCCTATGCAGGAAGAAAGCGCAAAATCCGCGGAAGAGATAGCGCAGGAAGAAGTTGCTGAAGCAATTAAGCAATCAGAGCAGAAAAAAGAAAAGCTGGCAGAAGTTCCAGAGCCGGAAGAGGATAGCCCTACAGAGATGTATCCGGCAGAAGGCAGCAAAAAGATGTATGCCTATGCAGGCATTGCATTGGTTGTTGCGATAGGGATGTATTTCTTTTTCTTTGCGGAAAATGCAAATTCAAATCTAGCAGGCATTGATGGCAATCCCGGAAATAATGCAGGAAATGCTGCTTTTATTGCCTGCAGCTCAAATGACGACTGCGGGAAGGATGGCAAGGCAGGAATATGCGCAAATCGCGGGAAGGAAGATTCGGAATGCCAGTATATAGACGACCCAATGGTGCAGCTTACAATATTAAATAGCAACAGCTGCTTCAACTGCAAGACAGACCGGATACTAAGCATGCTTGGGGGATTCTTCCCGAACATTGAACAAAAAAGCATAGACATCGAAAGCGAAGAAGGAAAGCAAATAGCTGGGGAATATAAAATCTATGCGCTACCAGCTTATGTTTTTGGCTCAAGCATAACAGGCACTCATAATTATGAAAAGCTTGCAACAGCATTCAGCGAAGCAGGCGGCAGCTACGTTATGAAAAGCACTGTCGCAAATTCAAATTATTACATTGAACGGGAAGAAATAAAAGGCAGGCTTGACCTCATAGTAAAGCCTGGCCAATTGGCAAGCCAGGAAGCTGAAGATAACCTAAAAGAGTTTTTGGAGGCATTCAGAGGCAAAGTAATTTTTGAGAAGCATAGTTTAGACTCAAAGATTGCGAAAGAGCTTGGCATCAATACATTCCCTGCATTCCTTTTAAACAATAAAGTAAAATTCAATGGCGTGCAGTCATCTGAAAAAATAAAAGAGAATTTCTGCGAGATGAATAATGCTGATGAATGCAAGATAGAATTGGCTCAAAGTTTGGTTTAAAGGTCTAAAATTCGTTTTGCTTCGCAATTTTACTGCGAGACGTTGCTCTTCGTTCATGCTTGAAAATAAAATTTTCAGCAGCCCATTCCCTCCGCTCAGGGATAACGCAACGCCTCGCCTATTTATTCCACCATCACCATATGCGGATTATTTTTCTTTTCATGCCCTATTGTAGAATGCTTCATGCTGCCGTAATCATGCCCGGGATAAACCTCAATTTTCTCATCCAGTTTTTTTAGCCTTTTCAGGCTCTGCGACATTATTCTTGCATTTCCCCCAGGCAAATCCGTCCTTCCGATGTTCTCTACAAATAAAGTATCCCCAGTTATTAATTTTTTATCCACTAAATAACAAACGCTTCCGGGGGAATGCCCCGGGGTATGCAAAACCTTTATTTTTATCTTCCCAATGTTTATTTCATCCCCCTCATCAACCGTTTTTATTTTATCTATGCCTTTATTTTTTATTTCTTCCGAATCGTCTTTATGGGCATAAACTATTGCGTTTGTAGCATCCACTATTTCCCTAACAGCGTCAATGTGGTCGTAATGGGAATGAGTTACCAATATGTGCTTTACATTTAAATCGTGCTTTTTCGCAATATCCAAAATTTTTCCAATTTCCCAGCCAGGATCCACTACAGCAGCTTCTTTTGTTTTTTCATCTCCTACAAGATAAGAAAAATTCTGCATATGGCCGACAGGTATCTGCTCAAATATCATGTTTTACGAAAAAAGAGTTTTTTATTTAAATATTTGCATTGAACTGCAAGAATATCTCCTGATTAAAAATAAAGAATCACTTTTTTCCCACTGTTAACCCCATCCAGAATCATCTGCCCGATATTATTTTTCTTCTTTATCTTTATAACTCCCGTTTTCCCTGCCTTGGCAGTCATTATGAATTCCTCCCCTAAATGCACATCAACATCCTTTTCCTGCATCTTAATGTCCATCCTGATGTAAATGTTCTTTTTGTCTATATCAATATTAAACGGGATTTCTTCCTTTTTCCCTTCAATCTTCTGGCGCGGCTCGTTTTTTCCCAATTCCCTCACTTCAATGCTCATTCCCAAGTCCTGCTCTATCTTGGTAATGGTTTTGCCTTCCTTGCCTATAATCCTTGCAATATCCCTTTCAGGAACATAAACAACGCATTTATTGTCGCTTATAACTTCCACTTTGGCATCTCTCGAATACCCCATAAATTCCCGCTCAATTGCATTTGCAGCAAGCTTGTGTACCCCTTTCTGCTGCGCATCTCCCCTGTCCTGCACCGGAATTACAACAGTCTGCTCCCCATAGCTGTATATTTCGTATTCTGGCTTTTCAGTCTCATAATCATTAACAACAACTACCGGCCTTGATAAATCCGCTTCTGTCATGCCAGAAGGAACTTTAACAGTCATTTTTAATGATAAAACCTTATTGATGAATCCGTTTTTAATGAAAAAGACTGTATCAACAATCTGGGGGATAACGCCCATTTCCACCCTGCCCAAAAATCTTTGGATAGCATCTATGGGGTTTGTCGCATGCACCACGCCAGCCATGCCAACTCCGGCTAATCTCAAATCAGCGAACAGCTTGAAATCATCAGTATTCCTCATTTCATCAAAAATAGTATAGTCTGGCCTTGATAATAATAAGATGTCGTGAATTTCCTGCGCATCGCCATGGCTTATTGCATATTGGGTTATGTTCTCCGGCAAAATTAAGTCACGTGGAGCTTCCACGGTTTTAACAATTTTATCTTTAGATGCATAGAACTCTGCCAGCGCCTGCGCAAAAGTAGTTTTTCCCATGCCAGGGCTTCCCGCCACTAAAATCCCTTCTGCCTGCCCAGTAATCCTTTTCATAAGCTTCTCGCTTAGCTTATAATCTTCAAGGCTTAACGTCTTAACCGGCCTTACAGCAGTAATCTCCCAGCCGTCTGAAAATGGCGGCCTTGTTACTACAATCCTGAACATGCCCAGCTGCACAATTGTGCTTCCTTCTCTTTCTATCTCTATAAAGCTGTCTCTCCTTAATTTTGCATCCTCAATAATCTCACGGCTCATATCCTGTATCTCTTCCTGCTTCAAAAGGGCTTTTCTCAAAGGCACAAAGTCCCATTTGCCAGGCATTCCTTTTTTTGCATAGGGCATTACATTTTCCCTTAAATGAACAGACATCGTAGTTTCATCAAAAAATCTTTCGAGCTTTAATTTCTTTAAGCCCCGTTCAGGCTTCTTGTAGTAAATTACCTTAACGCCTCTCGCCAATGCAACCTCTGACTGGACCTTATCAGAAGTTATTAGCGTAGCATCCTCATCAAATGCAAGCTGCCTTATCATTGAGTCTATTTCCCCCAAAGAAGCGTGCCTGATTTCTGCTGCCCTTGGCCTTATGCCCATAAAAGAAAGCTCAAAATTATGCCTCGCAGTAAGGTCTTTTATCCTTTTTATTTCATCCAAGCCCAAAAACCCAATTGCTTTGCCTAAATTTGCCTGGTGCTCTAATTCCGCAAGAACTGCCTCATGGATGATTATTTGCTTCGTGATTATTTCATTTTTCCTTAATTTATCTGAAAGTAGCCCTTCTATTAAGACAGAAGTATCTGGGACTATTTTTTCTAAGTTTTTTGATTTTTCATTTTCCATATGCTTAGCTTATAACTCATTAAGTATATAAATATATTTATTTTTATTAAATTACAATATTGAAAAGAATATAGAAAGCATTGATTTTATTTATTTACAATATTGAAAGAATAAATTTAGATAAAAAAACATAGATTGTTGTGAATATTATAGACCGGCTTAAATTTTTAAAGTCGTATACATTTCTTGTTAAGATGGTAAACTTATATTTTAGCTCGCAAGAGCTTCGGCCTTCACTGCCTCGAAAACCTAAAGCATTTGGATTTACTGATTTAAATACGGGGGCTTATTATCAAATACAAAACAATGGAAAAATTGTAAGTTTTATATATGATTCACCAGCTTGTTTAATCCCATCAGGATTTAGCTCAAAAGAGGATTACTTAAGATTAGCTCATAAAGGCGCAATAATAATAACTGGACATTATGATCCAATTTATATCCAAGAGTTAGTAGATTTTGCACGAGTGCCCATGCGTGTAGGGACTTTAATTATTGATGAAAATTCTCAAATGCTCTGCCCGGATAGGTACCTTTCTGAAGTTGGGCCAGAGCCTAACATTGTTGTGAAACGAAAACTTGAGGATGGAACAGTTGTTCTTTTGCAGAATAAAAGTTATAGGTCATCGAACCATATTGATGCCTTCTCATTAAGCGTTGAGTCAAGCAGCTATGGGCAAATAGAAGATGTGGCTGACTTAAGGAATCCAAGACTGGGTTTGGAACAAATGCTTGAAGGAAATGTGCTGATAGGAGATGGTGATGAATTACTGCTAAATCTAAAGTATTCTACAAAGGATAATATGGGAAGGGGCGCATTATTGCGGGGAATTGATGTAAAAACTGGCATGCCAGTCATGTCTCCGATATCCCGTTTGGATTTAATTAGGATGGGGAAAGATCCAGAAAGATTTGGCGCAATACGAGATAACGAACTTGGACAAATGATACTATTAGATCTGTCTAGAGCAGGAGGCGAAAAGTTCTTTTGGCAGCCAGATGCCTTATCTAGAGAGCATAATCAATTGCGTTACTGGCTGGCAAACTTTGGTTTGGAGGAAGTTCTGTGGCGAAAGACCATTAATTTAGAGCCTTATCAACTACATGACCGCCCAATGGAAAGGGAAATGGCAAGGTTTGATGAAAGCGGCAATTTTGTTGGGCTGCGCCTTCAAGTTAAGTACTTATATTGATTAAATGTATTGAGAACTAAACCTCGTATTTGCATAATTCGGAGGAAGAACAAGTTTTCCGTTATCCAATGAAAAAGCATCCACTCTTTGCCCTATTAATTGAACCATATTGTTAAGCATGCCTGTCAATTCAACAGCACGCTGATTAGGGGTGGTTAAAGCAGCCTCAAACTTTCTAAATTCCTCATCTGTTATCTTGCATATTTCATGCGGCAATTGGCTTGCAGTATGATAGGGGCTGCCATTGCTATAAGCCAGCACATACAATAATGGATTTCCTCTTTGCTTGGTGCTCTTTGCAATATCTAAGTGCAACATATTTGAGCCTAGGGCGTCCCCATAAGCTTCCATTACATACGCATTTAAAAACGATGTTTCATCGCCATTTAATATAGTGGTGCCAGCCATTAAAATTCCTAAACGCCCTTCTAAAGATGGATTCTGGATGACTGTCAATGAGCTTTTTGCTCTTGCTGACCCTGTCCCTTCTGATTCTTCAGGATCTGTTATTGTCACGGTTAGGCCAGCAGGCCTCCCTAAAACCGCAGTTCCTCGTTGCCCCAATACCATAACAAAGCAGAAATCGCCGCTTATTTAAAAGTTTTACACAAAAAAATGCCCATTATCCAAACATCGAATTCAAAAAATAATTAACATTCAATATTATGTTCTGGAAAAAGCCGACATTGACAAGCTTAATGGCAAAAGATTCTTGCGTCGAATCCTTCTTTCCATTCTTATCTTCATAATCAGCTAAAATTTTCAATTCATTAATTCCTTCCCTCAATTCCTTGCCGCCCATATTAACAATAATCTTCCTGTTCTCATCAAGCTTTTCCAATTTCCATTCCTGCTCAAATTTATTGTGCAGAAGCTTGATTTTAACATTCTCTGGAACAGAAATAGACTCTTTGCTGAGCAAAAATTCAGCTTGAAAATTATCCCCATACTCAACTTCTTCTGGAGCTTCAATATTTTTTATCACGATTTTCGGGGCATCCAAAACAGTGTACATAACATATTCTGCTTTTGAAACATCTGAATTTTCAGCTTTAAACAAGGATTCGTGTTTTCCTGCAACAGAGTTATTCAAAGTATAGTTAAATTCTTTTTCCTGTGAAATGCCCAAATCAGTTTTAGCGCAATTGCCTTCAAAACATACATTCACCCCATCCAAGAAAGTGTTTCCATCATTTTTTATCCTGCATTTAAGCCCTGGCTGCTCATAATAATAAAACTCTTCGCGCTCCAGCTCGCATTCAATGTTTATTTCCCTAGAATATATTTTTTCCTCCTCTTCCTTTTTCTGCTCCAAAATGCTGCTAATCTCCGCAAGAGAGTAGCTGATATCCCTCTGCTTTGACTTAAAGCTCGTTTCCGCTTCTGAGCCTCTAAATGTTCTAACAGTTATTGGAAAGGTATAAACATAGTTGCCTTCAAGAGTATCCTCTAATTTCACTATCCAGAAAACACTCCTTCTTTCATTAGGCCTCAGAAAAATATTTTTTGAGTCCTCTCCCAAAGTGGTTACTTCTTTCGGCTTGGAAAGATGAACCTCAGCCGATAGGTAGTAATCTTCAGTATTTTCTAAAACCGCTTCTATAAGGGTATAAGAGCCAAAATCTATGTTGCCCTTATGCACTCTTGCATCCAAAGTTACAGAATCCCGGATCTTGCCTATTTTCTCTTCTACGGAAGAGTTTATATCAATCTTGCCCGTCTCCAGCTCTATATTCCTTGCAACCCATTTGTATTGGACGGAAGGCTCATTGCTGTCAACAGATTCTTTCAGCTTAACATGTGTCGGGTCAATATAGCCGAACTGTCCGTATGTAACATCATAAGGCACCCAGCCATAGCCTGGAAAATAAACCTCTGCCCACCCGTGAGAGCCCCAGTTTTCCGGAAACAACGGGCTGTTGGTATAAGCAACGCCGGAAACAAACTTTGCAGGAATGCCCAAAGACCTAAGCATTGCTATAAACAGGCTTGTAAGCTCATCGCAAACCCCCTGCCTGTTGTCAATAACCCACGAAGCTTTTTGGCTGACTTCAGCAGTTAAAGTGCTTAAGTCATATTTAATATTATTTTTTGTCCATTCGGCAGCCTTATGCACGACGGCATACAGGTCATCTTCCCCTTCAGCAATCTCTGAAGCAAAGCCAATAACATCCTCATCATCAGAATCTATTATCTCGCTTGGCTTTGTAAACTGCTTTACTTCCTCAGGAACATCCGATAATGGGAATTTTATTTTTTCCTTGATTTTTACAATATGGCTTCCAGTCTTTATTTTTGCATCATAGCCAAAATTTATTATCATAGGCGGATTATTCCACGTAAACAGCATTGCGTTGTTTTCCAGCTTGGCCTCAGGATTTACATCCAATCCCAATACCTCCTGGTCAAAATCCTCATAAGGGTAATGCGATAAATTAACATTGATGTACTTTACGCTGTAATCCGAAGATGTTGGCTTTATTGTCGCCTTTGAAGAAACATCAACATTCAAAATAAGGTTTTCGCTGCTGTGGAACCAGTTATCCTCTTCAGCGTTAACTAAAGCAGGCAAAAGCATGATTGCCATTAAAAAAGGCATTATTTTTTTCATTTAATCTGCTCACAGTTTTATGTTTAAAAATATATTGATTTAATTAATGGCAACAACAAGTTTTATAAAGAAAATTGGAATTTCATTTATTGTGCCGCGGTCGCTTAGCCTGGTATAGCGGTGATTTATCCAAAATAAACCGTAAGATTGCTATTGGCTATTGCCTGCAGCAGTGGCTCACAAAGATCCACTGTCCGCAAGGACTCGGGGGTTCAAATCCTCCCCGCGGCGTTTTTAATTTTAGGCTATCTATATTTTTTCATAAAGGCAGTTTAATAAAAATGTCCAAAAAAATCCCCCTTAAGCAATTTCTTATGAGGACAGGCAGGTTTGAAAAGCTATATGATGCCATTTGCGCGGTCAGAAGCCAAAAAATAACCATAAACGGCAAAGCAATAGAAAATCCAAATTATTTTTTTAACCCCGGGAGGTCATCAGTCAAATTTGGAGATGAAATGCTGATGCAGGTAAAAAAGCTGTATTTTATTCTAAACAAGCCAGCGGGCTATATCTGCCAGAAATCAATTAAAGAAAAAAGCATTTATGATTTGATAAAAGGGCTGAATATTGAAGACAAGTTGAGAGTGTCTCTTTTCGCAGTAGGCCGGCTTGATAAGGAAACAGAAGGCCTGCTCATAATAACGAACGACGGAAAATTGGCCAGCTCTATAACAAAACCAGATAATAAAATAGAAAAAGAGTATTATGCTGTGCTAAGCGAAGCGATAAAGCATGAGGGTGCCGAAAAAATTAAGGGTGGGATTGAGATCATCATAAGCGGCATTAAATACAAAACCAGGCCAGCTAAAATAAGGATTATCGGAGAAAAAGAGATTGCAATATCGGTTTCGGAAGGCAAGAAGAGGCAGATAAGAAAAATGCTTGAAGCGATTGGAAACAGCGTTGTTTATTTAAGGCGGGAATCGATTGGAAATTTAAATCTTGGAGGCATAAAACCAGGAGAATTCAAAGAGATAAGCAAGGAAGAAATTTATAAAAAAATAAATATTTCCTGATAAGAGGGTAAACGGGCGGTTTCAAAAAGTCCTTGCCTGCCAAGAAGCCGAATTTTTTTAGGTTTTTGGGGCAACGCGGGGTATCAGTGATTTACCAATACCTGAATAATCAAAAACTCAAGAAACACCCCTAAGCATAGATTTAATTTCCCCCCTATACTTCTTTCCATCCTCCAAAAAATGTTTCGCAAATTCTTCGTGGAGTTTAATAATATCCAGCCTCCCTATTTTTCTAAGGCCTTCTATCTCGCCCGAAGCATCCTGAAATGACTGCCTGAATGAATTCCTAGCTATGTCAAAACTATGGAGTAAGGGGTCATCACCAAAATGCCTTCCTTCCGGCAAAAATTTAGCTGCCAATTCTAAATAGTCAGAAAAATCTTTTTCCTGCACCATAAACTTATTAAAATCTTTTTTTTTCTGCGGCTTTTTCCATCCTGCATAATAAAGCATACAATTTTATATATATTGCCTTAATATCTTTTTCATTAACCATATGGTAGATTAGAAAGATAGCTGATATTAAAATTCTTCTATAAAATAACTTAACTTTTACTGGCGCAAATTTTAATCAGCAACCTTTTTAAACAGCCTTAGATTCTTATTTTTCACATAGCGGGGTAGGGCAGCCAGGAGTGCCCGGAGGGCTCATAACCCTCAGGTCAGAAGTTCAAATCTTCTCCCCGCTACTTGTTTTATAAAATCGTAGGCAGAATACCCACAAATTTATTTGTGGGATGAATGCCGTGCCTCTCTCTAGTGTTTGTGCAAGAGGCAGAGGCAGTAAAAACATTTAATAGAGCTTTCTGTGTTCATTCCAGCTCATTAGAGCAATCAAGAACAAGTATTAAGGGGACAATTTTTAGTTTCGTTTGGGGGAGTTCCGAAACGCCCTAGTTTAAATACACTTTCCAAATGATAATGGTAGGTATAAATTATCTTATGAAATTAATGATTTTGTCGTCAATTTCCTGATTTTTTGTAGTCATTAGTTGAGCCTAAATTCGTTATTGGAAAAAAGTGCTATAATCTAGTGGAAA
>Ga0209211_10007242_pt1 | contig 15645 bp, 17 predicted proteins | sample RifGroA2_FD_183992 | JGI IMG/M metagenome (GOLD analysis project Ga0209211, IMG submission 183992) | Groundwater microbial communities from Rifle, Colorado, USA - Groundwater A2 (SPAdes) (version 2) | ecosystem: Environmental > Aquatic > Deep subsurface > Groundwater | place: Rifle, Colorado... | reverse complement strand
CTTCGATTGGCATTTCCGACAAAAGTCAGATTCTGGTGCAGTATTCTTGAATTAGTCCGAACGCATTTTTCCGAAAAAATCCCCCCGCGAAAATTCGGAAAGGCGGCGGAGCCGCACTGCTGACAATTTCAAGTTTTTCTTTGGCGGCATACTCTTGCAACTCTATGAGTTGCGCTTCAATACTTAAAACCTGCCTGTTCGTCTTCTTCGGTGCTCTTGCGCGCATAAAGTAAAGTATGTATTTCATATTGTTTTTGGATTAAGGATTAAAAATTTTCTTCCCCCAAAATGCGAAATCGTGAATTCGTTTTTACCCCCAAAATTGAATACAAATTAGTCGCCGAGCCCCACACCAGAGCAAGCTCGGTGCGGGATAAACTCCGCGAGGCGAACCAAAACTCTTTGACTTTTCCCGTCTGGTGCTTCTGGCAGGAATCGAACCTGCATCACCTCCTTCGGAGGGAGATATTCTATCCATTGAACTACAGAAGCGTCATGAAGTTTGGCAGATATACGTTAACCATACCTCATTCTAAACTAGAGGAATATGAAACTTGATGATAACCGAAAATTCACGAAAAGAGAAGTATTTGAGGTTTATAAAATGAGGTTTTTAGAAAGGTTTTTACAATTGCTGCTGGGTTATATTGGCTCATTCGCACGAATGTACCTGTATCGTTTTTATAACTAATTTAAAATTTACCGTTAGACGAAGCATCATAATCATATTTAGATATACAACACATTCGCTAATTCTTTGTGCCATTTATCGCTTTCTGATATTATTATCTTTATGGAAAAGATGGGCAAAAAGACCCTGCTTTCTGGCATTCAACCCACCGGCCGGCCGCATATCGGAAACTACTTCGGCGCCATGAAGCAATTTTTGGAATTTCAAGAGACGCACAGTTGTTTTTTTATGATTGCCGATTATCATGCCCTCAACTTCATTCAAAACACTAAAGCGATGCGGGAGAATATTTTGGGACTCGCTCTTGACTACTTGGCTATCGGTCTTGACCCGAAGCAGGCGGTAATTTTTAAACAGTCAGATGTGCCGCAACATGCCGAGATGGCTTGGATTTTTGATACTATTACCACCGTGCCTTTTTTAGAGCGTGCTCACGCTTACAAAGACGCGCGGGCAAAAGGTAAAGAGGTGAGTGTTGGAACATTCAATTATCCCATGCTTATGGCGGCTGATATACTTCTCTATGACACGGATGTGGTTCCGGTGGGTGCTGACCAAAAACAACATGTGGAATACACTCGCGACACTGCCGAAAAATTCAATCGGATTTTTGGAGAGACTTTCAAATTGCCCGAAGCGAAGGTTCTTCCAAATGTCGCGGTTGTTCCGGGTATTGACGGCAGGAAGATGAGTAAGAGTTATAACAACACTATAGAACTTTTCGCTACGGATGCAGAAATAGAGAAAGCGGTAATGAGCATTGTCACCGATTCTTCGGCTGGAGTGCCAAAGAATGTCTATGAAATTCATAAACTGTTCCGCCCCGAGTCGGAACTTGTTTCTTTTTACCAAAGTAAATTAGGGAGGTATAAAGATTTGAAAGCAGCGCTGATCGCTGATATTAAAGATTTAGTCGGGCCCATTCGCGAGCGGCATGAAGCTTTGGCCCAAAACCCGTCTGCCGTTTTGAAAATCCTAAAATCTGGCGGAGAAAAGGCGCAAGCAGCGGCGGAGACAAAAATGAAAATAGTGAAAGAAAGAATCGGTGTTAAACTTTACTAAATCATGAAAAATCGAGTATATATCAAAGAGCTTCTCACGAAAGCGGGCGAAGAGGTAATCGTCGCCGGCTGGGTGGATGTCCGCCGCGACCACGGCAAGCTTATTTTTATTGATTTGCGGGATGCTTCCGGCAAGGTGCAAATGGTGGCATTACCGGCTCACAAAGAGGCGCACGCGCTCGCGGAGACGGTTAGACCCGAGTGGGTCTTGAGCGTTACTGGAAAAGTCAACAAGCGGCCGGAAAAAATGGTCAATAAAAACGAGCCAAACGGCGAAATAGAACTTGAGATTATTACAATTGAGGTTTTGAATGAAGCAGAGACGCCACCAATTGATGTCCGTGGCGATGGCCACGACATAGGGGAGGAGACCCGGCTTAAATACCGCTACCTTGACTTGCGCCGCCCAAGACTCCAGAAAAACATAAGGATGCGCGATAAAATTATTTCCTTTTTCCGCGATTATATGCACCGGCACGATTTCGTGGAGATTGAAACGCCGATTTTGATGAAAGGCACACCCGAGGGCTCGCGCGAGTACATTGTGCCGTCACGGCTTGAAAAGGGGAAGTTCTACGCTCTGCCGCAATCGCCTCAACAGTTCAAACAGCTTTCTATGGTGGCGGGCTTTGAACGGTATTTTCAAATTGCCCGTTGTATGCGCGATGAAGACCTCCGTGGCGATCGCCAGCCGGAGTTCACCCAGCTTGACTTTGAGATGTCGTTCGTCAATCAGGAGGACATTCTTTCTTTCACCGAATCAATGTTTATAGAAATGGTCAGAAAACTTTTTCCGGAAAAGGAAATAGCGTCAGTTCCGTTTCCCCGCCTAATTTACAACGAGTGCGTCAAAAAGTACGGCTCGGACAAACCGGACTTGCGAAAGAATAAAAATAATCATAACGAGCTTGCCTTCGCGTGGATTCTTGATTTCCCGATGTTTGAAAAAGACGAGGAAGGGAATATCCAGGCGGCGCACCACCCTTTTTGTTCAATCAAAGATAAAGATGTCGCCAAGTTTATGTCGGCAACCGGACCTAGAGATGAAAATTTGCTCTCAATACACGCAAATTCTTACGACCTGGTGCTAAACGGCTATGAGTTAAGCTCGGGCAGCATCCGAATACATAAATCCGATATACAGAAAAAGGTCTTTGAACTGCTGGGTATTTCCGAAGAGGAACAGCAGAAAAAATTCGCCCACATGCTTGAAGCGTTCAAATATGGCGCGCCCCCACACGGCGGTTTCGCTCCTGGTATTGACCGCATCGTCATGATTTTGATGGGAGAACCAAACATCCGCGAAGTTATCGCCTTCCCCAAAACCGGCGAAGGCCGCGACCTCATGATGAACGCGCCGTCCGAAGCGAATCAGAAACAGTTGAAAGAATTGGGAATAAAACTTGAGAAATAGTTACATCTCCGATAAAAATCTTATTCTTCTTGGTATATGACATTTACGGTTAAACAGCAAAGCTTTGAAGGGCCGCTTGATGTGTTGCTTACGCTTATTGAAAAGCGGAAACTTTTTATCAATGACATTTCACTCGCCAAGGTGGCCGATGATTACCTCGCGCATATCAAAACCCTGAACAATTTTCCCATTGCCGACAGCGCCAATTTCGTTCTTATCGCTTCAACTTTAGTGCTAATCAAGTCAAAATCTCTTTTACCGGCGCTTGAATTGACGGAGGAGGAGCAGGGAGACATCGCCGACCTGGAACGAAGGTTGAAAATTTACCGGCGAATTAAAGAATTGAGCGTTGACATCAAAAACCGCTTTGGTAAAAAAATCTCTTTTTCGCCCGAACCGCGTAAAGTTGAACCGGTCTTTTCTCCAGACGCGAAAATGTCAATTGCCTCACTCGTGTCGGCGGTTCGTGATGTTTTGAAGAACCTGCCCAAGAAAGAATTTTTGCCGAAAGCAATTATAGAAAAAGTGATGAGTCTTGAAGAAATGATTACTCATTTGACCAAACGCGTCGCGGACAGTTTGCGCATCAGTTTCCGCGAGTTTTCCAAGACTCATAAAGGCGGAAAAATACATGTCATCATAAGTTTCCTGGCAATGCTTGAACTCGTGAAGCAGGGGATAATTTCAGTTAGCCAAGAACGACACGGCGATGATATTTTGATGGAAACCGAACACTTAGGAGTACCTAAGTATTAATTTTCAATGTTCAATTTTAAAAGTAGTTTAACTACATTCGAGCAAGCTAAACTATAGTATAATAATTACCCAACTCAACTTTTATTGCCATCAAAATGACCCTTGACGCGAAAATTGAAGCGGTACTTTTCTGGAAAGCCGAACCTGTTGAGCTTTCAAGACTTGGGAAAATTTTCAAAGCCAGCGATGAAGAAATAAAAAAAGCTCTGGCGACTCTAGAGGACAAATTGCGCGAAAGGGGAGTATCCATCGTTTATAAAGATGATGAAGTGGCTTTGCGAAGCGCGCCAGCCGCTTCCGGCTTTATTGAAACCCTTATCAAGGAGGAATTAACGCGAGATTTGGGTAAAGCCGGACTTGAAACTCTCTCCATTATTCTGTATCAAGGACCGGTTTCCCGCCGTCAAATTGATTATATCCGCGGGGTAAATTCCACTTTCATTTTACGGAATCTTTTGGTGCGAGGTTTGGTGGAAAAAATAGAAAATCCGAAAGATCAACGTTCATTTCTCTATCGACCGACCTTTGACCTGCTTTCATATTTGGGCATTTCACAAATTTCCGATCTGCCAGAATACGCGTCCGTGCGTCAAGAAATTGAAACCTTTACAAAATCGCCGATTGAGAACGGACCTCAGAACGAGAATCTCCCTGAAGAATCGGCTGAATCTGAGGAATTTACGGAATTATGAAAAAGCTACGGCGCTATTTGCGACTTTTTGAAATTATCTCTCCCGTTTACACATTTGGGATGGTCGGAATTATTTTTCTCATTCTTTTTTTTACTTTAGGAAAATTTTTTTATCGTCCGAACTCTCAGATAGCCGCGCCTTCAACCGCGATTCCTTCGGCGTTCTCAAAACTTGACCTCGGCGCAAGAGCCGTATATGTCTATGATATGATAAATTATCGGGAGCTTTTTTCCAGAAATGGCGACGCCCAATTACCTCTCGCCTCACTAACTAAAATCATGATGGCGGTAACCGCGCTTTCCCTTTTGCCGGATAGCACCGTGGTCACTGTCAATTCCGCCTTTCTAAGTTCGGAAGGCGACAGCGGACTCTATGGCAATGAGCGTTGGCGCTTCAAAGACTTGCTGGATTTGACGCTTCTTGAATCATCCAACGATGGCGCCAACGCCATTGCCGCCGTCGCCGGAGCCGTAAGTCGCGGGGGAGTGCCTGATGATTGGGGGCGAGAACAGTTTGTCGCAATTATGAATAAAAAAGCCGTTGAACTTGGATTAACCCAAACTTATTTTCTGAATCCAACCGGTCTTGATGAAAGTAATTTTCTTTCGGGTGGTTACGGTTCAGCCAGAGACATTGCGACCCTTTTTTCTTACGCTATCAGCGCTTACCCAATGATGTTTGAAGCGACTCAATACGAAAATCGTGAATTCAATTCTTTAAGTTCCATCAAACATAGGGTAAAAAATACCAATACTTTTGTATCTAAAATACCATCTCTCCTCGGTTCAAAAACTGGCTACACTGACCTGGCAGGCGGCAATCTAGCCATCGCTTTTAACGCCGGACTAAATCGACCGATTGTCATTTCAGTGCTCGGTTCTACCGAAGAGGGACGTTTTGAAGACGCCGAAAAGTTAGTTTGGGCAACCTTGGACTATCTGAAAGTGAATCAAGAATCAGGAATTAGAAATTAAGCTAAAAAGAAAGGTCATGGAAATGTGTCGGGGAACGGCTATCTCGTGAAAACAATGAAATGAAAACAAAATTAGTGAGTGGCATGAGACTAAAAAAATTGTATCAGATTGTGTTGTTTGGGGTATTTCGTAATTGGGGGTAATATACCTTGCGTCATAGGAACTAAAATTGGCACTAAGGCTTTGAAAGACGGTGACTTGGTAGAAGTTTGATGCGGAGACCGGTATAGTGAAAATATTGCGCTCATAGTGTATATTAAAGGGATGTTTATTGACATTGTCAAAATTTTTTTACCGCTAACGATTTCTTTCTTTTTAGGGATAGCCATCACCCCGTTTCTCACTAATTATCTTTATAGCCACGCTATGTGGAAAAAGCGGGCAAAAACCGTTGCGCTGGATGGCCGAGGAACACCGATTTTTAACCGCCTTCATAAAGACAAAGAAACCGGAACACCCAAAATGGGCGGCGTTGTTATCTGGCTTTCGGCGACGTTAACAATGTTTTTTATTTGGCTGCTTGCTCGGTTGTTTCCGGGCGATTTGACGCACAAATTTGATTTTTTAAGCCGTGACCAAACATGGCTGCCTTTTATAGCGCTTTTGACCGGAGCATTTGTCGGTCTTATTGACGATTATATGGAGATTAAAGGCATTTCCGGTTGGCCTGCCGGCGGTTTATCGCTTAGAAAACGTCTCGTGGTCGTGGCAATTGTCGGTTTCTTGGCGGCGCTTTGGTTTTATCTCAAGCTTGATGTTTCCAGCGCGACGATGCCGTTTTTCGGCACAGTGGAACTTGGATGGTTATTCATACCCTTTTTTATTTTAGTGACAGCGGCAATTTATTCCGGCGGAGTAATCGACGGTCTTGATGGTTTGGCTGGCGGTATTTTTTCCATTATTTTCAGTTCCTATGCAATCATTGCTTTTTATCAAAATCAAATCAATCTTGCAGCCTTTTGCGCCGTTATTGTCGGTGGTCTGCTGGCGTTTCTATGGTTTAACATTCCACCAGCCCGTTTCTACATGTCGGAAACAGGCAGTATGGCTTTGACATTAACGTTGGCTGTCGTCGCGTTTATGGCGGATTCTTTGGGCGAAGGGAAGGGGATTGCGGTGCTTCCGATTATCGCTTTACCTCTTGTCGTTACCACTCTTTCCAACATCATCCAGCTCTGCTCAAAAAGATTTCGGAATGGAAAAAAGGTTTTTCAGGTCGCTCCTTTGCATCACCATTTTGAAGCTGTTGGTTGGCCGACATACAAAGTTACCATGCGTTACTGGGTCATTGGGGTCGTTTCCGCCGCTATCGGAATTATTGTGGCAATGATTGGATAGATGAACATACCAACATACAAACGATACCAACGATACGAATGCTACAAAATTTATACGAATATACAAACAGGCATCATAAAAATAGAAGTTTTCGTATCGTTTGTATGAAGTTCGTAATGTTAGTATAGTTCGTAACATTCGTATTTTAGTATATTTATTTTCATGCGCGGAAAACAAGTTGACAGAATTTTTCTCGGAATCGTCGCGATTCTTCTTGCGGCGGGGTTGCTTATTTTCACATCAGCGTCGCTTGGTCTTTTGGCCAGAACTGGCGCCACTTTTTCATCGGTTGCCCTTAAACAATTTTTAGCCGTCGCCATTGGCTGCCTAATCTGCTTTTTGGCGTCAAAAGTTCATTACACCTTTTGGCGACGTTGGTCTTTTTATATTCTCCTACTCTCTATTTTTTTGACGCTGTTGGTCTTTATTCCGAAGATTGGACTGGAATTTGGTGGCGCTAAGCGGTGGATTATTTTGGGGCCGATAACCTTTCAACCGGCTGAGATTTTAAAAGTTACCTTTGTAATTTACACCGCGGCCTGGCTGTCCGGCGTCAAGGATAAAGTCGCAACATTTAAGAGGGGAGTGCTGCCAACAGTAATTCTTATAACTATTGCCGGCGTCATTCTTTTAAATCAGCCGGATACCGATACTTTTGTAAGCATTTTCCTAGCGATGCTCGGTATGTTTATCGTGGCTGGCGGGCGTTTCAGGGATTTGTTTATTCTATCCCTATTGTCAATTTCTGGCTTTGCCGCTCTGATTTTTTCTCGGCCGTATCTTATGCAACGGATCACGACATTCATTAATCCTGCGGGTGACCCTTTAGGCGCCAGCTACCAAATTCAACAATCTCTTATTGCCATCGGTTCTGGACAAATTTTCGGTAGAGGTTTTGGTCAAAGCATCCAAAAGTTTTCCTATCTTCCGGAACCGATCGGCGATTCCATCTTCGCCGTGGCGGCGGAAGAATTCGGTTTTATCGGAGGCGCGCTTCTCATATTGTTATTCCTATTTTTTACCCTTCGTGGTTTACGGATAGCTGCCAAGGCGCCTGATCCGTTCAGTGGACTTTTGGTTGTTGGCATTGTTATACTTATCGTGTCAGGTTCTTTTATGAACATTGCCTCAATGCTTGGGGTGATTCCGTTGTCAGGCTTACCGCTTTTCTTTGTCAGTCATGGAGGGACTGCCATGATTGTTACTTTGGCGGAAATCGGAATTATTCTTAATGTTTCCCGATTTAAGAAATCGTAAATACGAACATACGAAAGGGTACTAATATACGAAATGATACGAAAACAACCATGGTTTTATAACTTTGTTAGCAAATTTTCGTGTTCGTTCGTCTGTTCGCATAATTCGTATTTTCGCATAGTAATCTTATGAAGATTCTATTTACAGGCGGTGGCACAGGCGGTCATTTTTATCCGATTATCGCCGTTGCCGAAGCCATTCACAAAATTGTCAAAGAAAAGCGTTTGCTTCCTCCATCGCTCTACTATATGGCTGACGAACCATATGACAGTAGAATGCTTTTTGATAACAATATCAAATTTGTCAGTATGCCCGCCGGCAAAATTAGGCGCTACTTTTCGCTGACTAATATCTACGATTTCTTTAAAACCGCGGTTGGTGTAATAAAGTCACTTTGGAAAATTTTCAGAATTTATCCGGATGTTATTTTTGGCAAAGGCGGATACGCCAGTTTTCCCGCGCTCTTTGCCGGCAAACTTTTTCGGATACCGATTGTCATTCATGAATCCGACAGCATGCCCGGCCGAGTCAATCTTTGGGCTGGGAAATTTGCTCAGGACATAGCGGTGTCTTTCCCAGAAGCAGCCCGCTATTTCCCGCCTGATAAAACTGCGTACACTGGCAACCCTTTGCGCCACGCGATTTTAAATCCCGATATTTCCGGCGCCCATGAATTTTTTAAAATTGAAAAAAGCATTCCCACTATTTTAATTCTTGGTGGCTCCCAAGGTTCTTCGATTATTAACGAAACTATTCTGGAAATTCTACCGGCATTGGTTGAACGTTTTCAAATTATTCACCAGACCGGCAAAAACAATTTTACTGAAGTTTCAAAAACATCGTCAGTGATTCTTGCCAAAAATCCTTATAAGGATCGCTATAAAGTTTTTGATTACTTGAATGATTTAGGAATGAAAATGGCCGCTGGAGTCACTGCCCTTGTCATCTCCCGCGCCGGTTCCACGATTTTTGAAATCGCCGCATGGGGATTGCCGTCCATCATTATTCCAATTGGTAAAGCCGTTAGCCATGACCAAACCAAAAACGCCTTTAATTACGCCAGAAGCGGGGCCGCAGTTGTTATTGAGGAGGCAAATTTAGCCCCACACATCTTACTTTCTGAAATTAACAACCTTATGGATAATTCGGAGCGTCTTCGCCAGATGAGAGAGAGCACTAAAAGTTTTGCCCGCGCTGATTCCGCCGAAATAATCGCGCTTAAATTGCTTGAAATAGGCTTGTCTCATGAGGTGTAAAGAGAATGTTGTAGAGATAATAGTAAATAGAAAGAAATAGAATATTGATATGGTTCCACAGAAAGTAATTACCAGATTCGCACCTTCTCCAACCGGTTTTATGCACATGGGAAGCGTGCGCACCGCGCTTTTTGCCTATTTATTCGCAAGGCAAAATCACGGCAAATTCATCTTGCGAATAGAAGACACTGATAAAAAGCGATCGATAAAAGCATTTGATGATAGCATACTTGATTCAATGAAATGGCTCGGCTTAAATTATGACGAACTCTATCGCCAGTCGGAAAGGGGAGAAATATATAAAAAACACATTGAAAAACTTATTAGGGACGGCAAAGCGTTTTTGTCAAAAGAAGAGACCAGCGAGGGAAAGCGAGCCGAAGTTATCAGGTTTAAAAATCCCAACAGAATAGTTAAATTTACCGACTTGATTCGGGGTGAAATTGAGTTTGACACCAAAGAGCTCGGCGATTTTGTGATTGCCAAGTCGCTTGAAGAACCGATTTTTCACCTAACGGTCGCTGTTGACGATTATGAAATGGGTATTACTCATGTTATCCGCGGGGAAGACCATATTTCCAACACTCCTCGCCATATTCTTATTTTTGAGGCAATCGGCGCGACAATCCCAACATTTGTTCATTTACCTCTTGTATTAGCGTCGGATCGCACCAAACTTTCAAAACGCAGACACGGAGAGATTGTGTCGCTTGAATATTACCGAAAACTGGGTTACTTATCGGAATCCGTTATTAATTTTATGGCGCTCATCGGCTGGAATCCTGGTACCGACCAGGAAATTTTCAGTTTGACCGAACTTGTTGAAAAATTTGACCTTTCAAAGGTCCAAAACGGCGGAGCCATTTTTAACACTGAAAAACTGAATTGGTTCAATAAGCGTTATATGCAAACACTTTCATCGGACCGAAAAATCGTTCAACTAAAAGAATTCGTATCGGCACATGAACTTAAAATCCTTATCTCCAAACCTAAAATTATTGAACTGCTATTTGAGAGAGTGTCGACTTTTGGCGAGCTTCATGACTTATTGACCGCCGGCGAATATGATTACTTTTTTAAAAAACCGTCGTATGATAAAAACGCTCTGCTTTGGAAGGGAGCGGGGGATTTTAAGAAGACAAAAATTCATCTTGTTCAAACTCAAAAACTTCTTGAAACTCTTTCAGCAACATCTTTCAATAAAGTTGCCATTAAAGATGTTTTGTGGCCTTACGCGGAAAAAGAGGGCAGGGGAGATGTGCTTTGGCCTTTGCGCGTGAGCTTGTCCGGAAAGGAAAAATCTCCCGACCCGTTTGTTTTGGCAGAAATGCTTGGCAGAGAAGAATCTTTAAACCGCATTGCCGACGCGATAAAATTATTATCGTGATATGATAAGAAAATGCGGAAATTGTTGAAAGTATTACTGGTTCCTCTTTCCTTAACTATTCTTCTGATGTTGGCTATTTCGACTGCGCGCGCCGATTTAGTGGACGATCTCAAAGCCAAAATTGACGAGCGCAACAAAGTCATACGGGATCTGGAAAAAGAAATAACCGAGTATCAAGCGCAAGTTGAAAAAACGAGCGCCCAGGGAAAAACTTTGAAAAACAGCATTACGGCGCTGGAGCTTACTAGAAAAAAACTTTCCGTTGAAATTACGGCTATTGAAAACAAAATTGCTTCGGCAACGCTGTCCATCCGCAAACTTGACATTCAAATCTCCGATGCGGAATCCAAAATTGCAAAAGAGATTGATATTCTTGCCTCAATGCTTAGACAAACGAACGAAGAAGAATCAAACTCGCTTATTGAAACGATTCTTAATTATCAAAACATTTCCAATTTCTTAGACAAAATTGAATCGTTAGCGGAATTTAATCAGGCGCTTAAAACAGAACTGGCAAATGTCCGTTTATTCAAACAAAATCTTGAACAGAATAAATCAGAAGCCCAAGGCAAACGTCAAGAACTTATCACTCTTGCCGGTTCGCTTACGGACAAAAAGAAGGTTGCCGAATACAACAAAGCTCAAACCAACAAGCTTCTGACGCAAACCAAAAACCAAGAGGCGAATTACAGAAAATTGCTTCAGGAAAAACAAACTCTTCGTGATGCTTTTGAACGCGAACTTCTTGATTACGAATCCCAGCTCAAATTCACCATTGATCCGACTAGCTTGCCCAAGACCGGAACCGGAGTACTGCAGTGGCCGCTTGGGAGCGTAAAGATTACGCAATATTTCGGCAATACTGAATTCGCCAAAAGCGGGGCTTATAAAGGCCAGGGACATAACGGCATTGACCTAAAAGCCGCGATAGGTACTGCGGTCAAATCGGCTCTTTCAGGACAGGTTGTGGCCTCAGGGAACACGGATACCGTATGTTTAAACGCTTCGTACGGTAAATGGGTATTAATTGAGCATTTAAACGGCCTCTCAACGCTCTACGCTCATCTGTCCGTGATAAAAGTCACTTCCGGTCAAAGCGTCAACACGGGGGAAATAATCGGTTATAGCGGAGAAACTGGCTATGCGACGGGTCCGCACTTGCATTTTACGGTTTACGCAACCCAGGGTGTTAAAATTACATCACGCAAAAGTACTGTGTGTAAAGGCACATATACCATACCTGTGGCCAGTCTCAACGCTTACCTAAATCCGTTATTGTATCTTTAAGTGGGCAACATGTTGAAAAGAAACTTTGAAAGGGGGGATTGGCGGGTGTATAATTTAGTCAAATGAAAAAACTTCAAGGCGGGTTTATCGGGCTCATTGTACTTTTAGTTATCGTGCTTATTATTCTCGGATACTACGGATTTAATGTTAGAAATATCCTCAACGCTCCGGTTGTTCATGATAATTTGAGCTATATTTGGGATTTGGCGGTTGCTTTCTGGAAAGATTTCATTGTGGCGCCTATAATTTGGATTTGGAGTAAACTTCAGGGTTTATTTTGAACCGCAATTTTACTAATGGGTAGGGAAGACCTTCTACAGGTGTGGATAATTCGGTTTGTATAAATACAGACAACTTCGTATAATGTAGGTTAATCCACACATAAGCCTTATAACAAAAAAATATGAGCAAACCACTTCCCCGATATTTGAATGATTTTTTAGAGTATAGCGAGGTTGAGAAAGGTCTTTCAATAAATTCGGTAAAAAATTATGAGCGATTCATCAACAAATTTTTTGATTGGCTTAAACAAAATAAACTGGAACATCTTTCCCCGGAGAATCTTTCCGAAGAACACATCTCCAAGTACCGCGTATGGCTCTCCCGGCGTCCCAATACCGTTCGCCGCGCTTCGCCGACGCTTCACCCCTCTACTCAAATCCGCTACCTAATCGCCTTGCGCTCATTTCTCGCATATTTTCACGAAAAGAATATCCCGACTCTTCCTACGGAAAAGATAAAACTTCCAAAGGATAGAAAGGAACGTCTTATCAAATTTCTTGACGTAGAACAACTTCGCAAATTCTTTGACGCGCCGAATACGGAAACGACAGCGGGTCTTCGCGACCGAGCGCTTCTTGAAACGCTCTTTAGCACCGGTCTTCGCGTCGCTGAACTTGTGGCTCTTGATACCAAACAACTTGAGAGCGCTCTAAATAAAAACGATTTTGAGTTGAGCATTGTCGGCAAAGGCGGTTACCCAAGAACCGTTTATTTTTCTGACCGCGCCCTTTGCTGGATTAAGAAGTATCTTAAAAGCCGCACGGATGATGATGAGGCGTTATTTTTAAATTTTAAAAGCTCAAAAAGGGATTCTCGACGTCTCTCTGTCCGTGGAGTTGAGCTTATTGTGGAGAAATATTCAAAAATGTCCGGCATTTCGTTTTTAGCGACCCCTCATACTTTTCGGCACTCTTTTGCCACCGACCTTCTCAATAAAGGCGTTGACCTCCGCATCGTGCAAGAATTCCTTGGGCATCGCAATATTGCCACTACGCAGATTTATACGCATGTTACGTCAAAACATTTGCGAGAAATTCACAAAAAATTCCACGGGGGCAAAGAATTATAACGGCATTAAGATTTTGCGACTTTTTGCCCCACCACGACTCTGATTTCCACTTCTCTTGGAACAAAACCGTTTCGCGTTTCCATGGCAAATTTTTGCCTTAAAATGCCGTAAACTTTTTCTTTCAGATTTTTCGGCACCAGATTTGAAATGCTTTTGGATTTGTAGCGGTCAATCGCTTCATCTAACATGTACTTTTCAATTTGATTGAATTTCTCTTCTATCACATTAGGCATCTTTTCAGCCGACGCTTCAATGTAGGTAATTTTTTCCGGATATTTCTTGGCGATGGCAAGCATTTTGAGGTCCTTGTCGCAACCTACGATTTCCCCACTCTTCAAATTTTTAAAAATCCTCCGCGTGGAAATTCCCGTACCGCAACCGACATCCAAAATTTTTTGACCCCCGACTTTTAGCAGAAAACCTAAAACAAAATCCGTTACCGCTTTTGGATAATCTCGCCGGACTTTATCATAGACTTCGGCTATGTTGCCAAAATCGCCGTAACTTGGTTTTCTTTTCATTTCACTTTCCTATACTTATGACATTTTTCGCACGATTCCCTGTTCCGCATCAACTTCCACAAGATCGCCGGTTTTCAAGGTTCTCGTCGCAATTTTTGTTCCGACGATACATGGCTTCTGAAGTTCCCGAGCCACAATCGCGGCGTGGCAAAGCACTCCGCCTTGGTCGGTAACAATGGCCGATGCTTTGTGAATCGCTGGCATATAATCCGGGTCCGTCATGGGACACACTAGCACTTCCCCATCTTGTATTGAATGAACATCGTCAACAGAAAACATTATTCGCACTTTTCCGGTTACTTTTCCCGGCCAAACAGTCATGCCCTTTAACGAAGATACTGCCATAACCTTGCCTTCAAAAACAGAGAGAACTTCCGCAACAACAGAACCGCTTCTAATCAAACGTTCCTTCATAGTTGCGATAATAAGCGACGCTTGAATTCTTCTGTTTAATTTGTCAACGCAGACCGGCAAGGAACCGCTTAGCAGAAACGGCCATTCATCTTTCGCCAACATCATCAGCTGGTTGTAGGACAGGCCGTGTTTTTCGGCGAGCGCGCAAAATTTCGGACGCAGTTTTTGTCCGATTATGGAAACCGCGTCCCAGTTTTCTTCTTTCAAGTCCGTTAAATCCCTTATAATGTCTATGTAGAGATAAGCCGATGTAAATTTCCGCTTGACCGCGAACAATAGCTTGTTCATCTCACGGCGTTGATTTAGACGGGCTTTTAAAAAATCATTCAACTTTCGTTTGGGATTTTTTTCCGCAAGTTTCCTGGCTTCGGATTCATAATATGCTTCCGTAAACGGCGGGTCCCACCAGGACAATGAATTCATCCAACCGTATTGCCTGGTATGAAGTTTAAGATTTCGCTTTACATCGCGCCCCTCCAGAATTTGACAAGCAATTTTAAGCAAGTCCGCCCTCTCTTGTATAATTGGAAATAAATGTTTTGGAAGCGCCACTTTAGCCAATAGGGTTTCAGAGGTATATTCCGAGTTACCCACGGGAAACTTTTTTGGTAAAGTGTTTTTGTATATAATTTGGAGCGCGGAATCGGCGAGCATAATTTCGTACCACTGCCTCCCCTGTCGGCTTACCATGTCAAAAAGCTCGGATATATTTTGAGCTGTCAGTGTTCGCGGAGAAAAATGAAGCAATCTTTCCGAATTTTTACGGATAACTTTTTTGAATAGTGTTGATGTTTCTTTAGGTTTTTCTCGGAAAAGTTTTTCCAACTTTTTAACCTGATCATTAAACTCTGCTTCCTCCACATATTGCGCGTGATCCGCGATGATATAAGTTTTGGGATACCACGGAAGAATGTTTGTTGCCGAATAACCATAACCCACAATACCGCTCGCTACGGAGCTTTCGTTACATGTTGGTTGTTTCCATCGGCCAAGTTTAAGCCACGACTTTGTTTCCAACAATTTTGAAAGTTTTTTCCATATTTCTTGTTAGAATATCTGATTCTTATGAGATTATCAATAATTATATTGACTATATTTATGAACAGAAAATCCCGCTTTGAAGGCGGGATTTCTGCGAATCATTTCATTGATATCGTACTGTATTTTTCCCAACAAGACGAAGAAGATTGCCACGGCGCCGTACCTTCTTTTTTATAGAGAGCTTTAGCGTAGGCCATGTTGCCCG
>Ga0209211_10007241_pt1 | contig 15645 bp, 11 predicted proteins | sample RifGroA2_FD_183992 | JGI IMG/M metagenome (GOLD analysis project Ga0209211, IMG submission 183992) | Groundwater microbial communities from Rifle, Colorado, USA - Groundwater A2 (SPAdes) (version 2) | ecosystem: Environmental > Aquatic > Deep subsurface > Groundwater | place: Rifle, Colorado... | reverse complement strand
GGCGGCAGCTGCTCCTATTGCGGAGAAGGGCCGGCGGCAACTGATGTAGTGAACAACGGCACGATCAACTTCGGCGGGCCCGGAGAGAGGCAGATGTCCGGGAACATCGTGAACAACGGCACCATGAAGATAACCGACACGACAGTTGTCTTTAACAAAGACTTCACCAACAACGGGGCCTACTTGAGCGACCCGTCGAGCAACTATTTTTCAAACCTCACTGTCGGCTCAGGCGGCTACCTCGTCGGAGGAGTGGGCGACAACTTCTTCATCAACGACGACTTTTTCAATTACAGCGACCAGACCGGTCTGTGGGACACTGCTGACGCGTACCTCGGCTTCATAGGATGGAACACACACGAGTTCCGTCTCGGCGGATGGGACGAAGCCTCTAACATGAGCTTTGCCTGGGACACGCTTGAGCTGAGCGAATACGGGAACCTCTTCTTCAGCGGCGGCCCAGGCGCGTCCCTTTATGTCGATAACCTCATACTCGGCGCTGGCTCAACGCTCGACTTGAGCGGCTTCAACATCTACTACTCGGCCCTCACGAACCTCGGCGGCTCTTTCTCCGGCGGCCAGCTCATTCAGCTGGCGAGCAACACCGGCGGCGGGTCTACATCAGTGCCGGAGCCTTCCAGCCTGCTCCTTCTTGCAAGCGGAGTTGCCGGGCTCATCAGCGCGCGCAGGCTCAAGAGGTTCAGGAGCTGAAGGAATCTGGAAAGGTGAATATCAAGGCGGCCCAACAGGGCCGCCTTTTTTCATTTCAGGGCGGATGTTTTTTTCACTGGCTCCGGGGCTTGAGGCCGATGTATAATGGCGTTATGGAAAAAACAATTTTGAAATACGCTTTAATGTCCCTGTCATGCGCGTTTTTCCTTTTCTCTGCCGCGACCGTCTCAATCGGCGCGGAAAGGATAACGGCAGAAGAGCTCAAGGCCATGCTCGATTCAAAGGAAAAAGTCGTCCTTATAGATGTGCGCACGCCGCAGGAGCATTACGAGGCGCACATACCCGGCAGCATCCTCATGCCGCTGGATACCCTCAAAGGCGTGGACAAGCTCCCAACGGGCGCCAAGCATATAATATACTGCCGGTCAGGGAAAAGGAGCCTTACGGCCATCGATATACTCTCGGCAAAGGGCTTCAAAAACCTGGTCGACCTCAAGGGCGGAATAAACGCCTGGACGGCGATAGGCGGCCCGGTAGTCTCCGGCACGAGCCGATAAAATAACCCTCTGAACAAACTGAAAAGGCCAGCTTTTAAAGCTGGCCTTTTTTTATTTTCTGGCAATCAGATGAATTGGCAGTGAGCCGGGCTGCTGCACCCCTTGGCCCTTCCTGCCGGGCAGATATTGCAGAAACCGGGTCCGAACCGTGACGCGCGGTTTACAAGCCGCTCTAACGGAAAGGGGGCAAAAAACCGGCGGCTTTGCCGCCGGGTGCTCGCTCAATTTATTTGGCAAGGTCCTTCATGTACGCTATGACCGATTTGGTCTCCGCATCCGAAATCTTCTGGGCAGGCATGCCTATGGCATACTGCTTGTATTTCTTCGCGGCGCCCTCCCTGCCCTTGAGTATGACATCGGACAGCTCCTGGTCGCCGGCGGTCTTTATGTACTGATTTCCCACGACAGCCGGAGCCATTGCCGTACCTTTTCCCTCAGGCCCGTGGCACGGCATGCATTTGGATTTGTAAACGGCTGCCCCGTCCTCAGCCAGAGCCAGAGAAAACGAACCCAACGCCAGAACTGCTGCAGCGCCCGCCAGCATCCTTTTCATAAAAAGCCTCCTGTGGTGTTTTATGCTTGCATGGCAATGCCAATGCCTTATGCGTAAGTATACCAGAAGACTGGGAAATCGGACGGGGGAGCGCGTTTTCAAGGACTAACAGGAGGGCTCAAACTGCCGAATCAGGCAAACGGCGAGAAAAGTTCCAGATGCCAGGAGTCGAAAAGTGAGGAGTGAGGCGTACTCTGTTTGTACGCCGCAATGACGAGATTTGATGACGACAACGCAGATGGGACTTTTTGAAGCTCCCCACAGCAAGCTGCGGGAAGCTTCGAAACCTAAGGAAGTTTTCGATTTTCTATTCGCTCGCTTGATCCCGCATAAATCTGCGGGATTTGCGCTCGCTATGGGTTTTCAGCAACCTGCATAAAGGTCGTAGTCCCCAGCGTCAGCGACAAGAACCTCGATAATATCCCCGGCCTCAGCGTCCATTCCTTTTACATAGACCGCGCCGTCAACATCAGGGGCCTGGGACTGGGCCCTGCCCTTGAGGCCATATTCGGCCCTGCCCTCTACGAGCACTTTGACGGGCTTTCCTATTAAAGCTCTATTGCTCTCAAGGGATATCTCCCTCTGGACCGACATTAAAGCGTCCATGCGTCCTGCCTTGGTCTTTCTCGGCACCTGTCCCTTCATCGAGTAGGCGGGCGTGCCCTCCTCGCGCGAATACATGAATACTCCAAGGCGGTCGAACCTCGCGGACTCAACGAACGAAAGGAGTTCTTCGAAGTCCTTTGCCTTCTCTCCGGGGAAGCCGACTATGAGCGAAGTCCTTAAAGTGACGCCGTCCAGCTCGCCCCTGAGCTTCTCGATGAGCTTTTCGACACCGGCCCTCGTGTACTGCCTGTTCATGGCCTTGAGGACAGGCGGGCTTATGTGCTGCAAAGGGAGGTCTATGTAGCTCAAGACCTTCTCCTCATTTTTCATTATCGATATGAGCCCGTCAGTTATCCTGCCGGGGTAAAAGTAAAGGAGCCTTATCCACTCTATGCCATTGACCCGGACAAGGCGCTTCAAGAGCGACTCAAGGGAGGCGTTCCTGTCCTTGCCGAAAGAGGTCGTGTCCTGGGCGATGAGGTTTATCTCTTTTATGCCCTGGGCCGCGAGCGCTTCGGCCTCTTTTACAACGGAGTCCTCTGACCTGCTCCTGAACTCGCCCCGAATCGACGGTATGCTGCAGTAGCTGCAGTGGTTCGAGCAGCCCTCTGCCACCTTGACATAGGCACTGTAGCCGGGCGTGGACACTATCCTCGGGGTCGTGTAGTCGTGGATGAATGTAGGCAGGCCCACAAGCACCCGTTCCCTGAAGTCCTCTTTTATGGCTTCCGCTATCCTGTGGAACTCGCCGGTGCCGATGAAGCAGTCGACCTCGGGCATGCTCTTGGCGAGGTCGTCTTTGTAGCGCTGGCTCAGGCACCCTGTGACGATGAGCCTCCTGCATTTGCCGGTCTTCTTGAACTCGGCCAAAGCGAGTATGGCGTCGATCGACTCTTCCTTGGCATCCCCTATGAAGCCGCAGGTGTTCACGATGAGGACATCCGCCTCTTCTTCCTTTACGACAAGCTCAGCGCCCGCCTCTTTCAGGATGCCGAGCATAAGCTCGGAGTCAACGAGGTTTTTAGGGCAGCCAAGGCTTACAAGGCATACTTTCTGGGGTGCGGGGCTCGACATAGAAGGGTATTTTACCTTGAACAGGGCCGCCCTGGCAAGGCAAACCCTGAGGGCGATGTTTCGTGATCGTGTCGAAAGGATAAAAAGTATAAGAGAACGGAGCAATCTTGTTTTGAACTTCCCCCTTTTCTAAAGGGGGAGCGAGGGGGATTATTGGTCTTAAGTTAATCTCCCTTTCCCCTCTTTTAGGAAAGAGGGGAAAGAGAGATAATAACCGGAGTTTTCCGGCCAACGGGGTCGTAAATGGACAAAAGCTTTTGGCGGGGGTTGCTTCAGCCTTTTCAGCTCGCCTTCATCAGCTCTCTGTAACCGTCCCTCAGGGTGTAGGCCAGGAGTATGGGGCAGCGGTAATGCTCCTCAGAGTTGCAATAGGCGTCGTAATCGAAAAGCTTGGGCACCATATTGCTTAATGAAGCGTTGCACACGGCCTGTTCGGAAAGGTAAATGCATTTGCAATCCATCTTCTTTTCTCCTTCTTTTTCCTGATTATACCCGTTGCGTATTGCGCACACTTACAGCGTGATGACAGGCAAATTAAGTAAAGCAGGTTTCCATCACTTTTCAAGGGGACAGCCTGAAAAAATCTGCTCCCATGATTCCCTTTCGGTTTATTTTCCGGTTTTCTTTAAGAAAAAAAATATAGGATAAGATGCGCTGACACTGCGGCCTGCGAGAGAATCCGGGTATCTGGCTTAAAAGCAGTACAGTTATTTATTTTTACACCGATAACAAGAGAGCGGGCAGGAAAACAGTACCAGGTAAGCATCACTGAAGCATACGGCAAGGATGCCGGTTTTTTTTCGCAGGGACGGTGCAAGAGATGTCGCTCGTAATCAATACGAACACAAACTCTCTAATTTCGCAACAGAACATCCATGGGGCTAATTCACGGCTGAAGGTGAGCGTGCTAAGGCTCTCGTCGGGGCTTCGCGTCAACAGCGCCGCTGACGACGCAGCGGGCCTTGCGAGAGCAGATTCATTGAGGGTGAAGTCCAGGATGATCCAGGCCGCCATGAGAAACATCAACGACGGCTTCAGCGCGCTCGAGGTGGCGGACAAGGCCACGGAGCAGATAACAAATCTCGTGACCAGGATGAGCGAACTCGCCGCCGGAGCCGCCCAGGGCACGCTCGACCAGACCGGCAGGGCCTATTACAACAGTGAATACAACAAACTCATCGAGGAAGTAGACAGGATAGCCAACACCACCGAGTTCGGCGGCTTCAAGCTGCTGAACGGGACAAACGCGGCCCTCACGATACACGCAGGCTTCAGCAACAGCAGCAACGACCAGCTTTCCATATCGATGAACTCACTGGTGGCCGCCGGAGCGATAGACATACCTACAACAGCCCAGGAGATGGTCTCCGTTGAGACCGTTGTCAACCCAGCGGTAAGCGGCGGGGGTACTATCACATTTGATGGCGGTGGCGGGTCGCTTACGGCAGGCTCCCTGAACCAGCTAGTCAATCTGATTAACCTGACCTCAGGGGATAATGGCGTAACCGCGTCAGTCGCAGGCGGTCCCGGGGCTTACAGCCTGAGGCTTGTTAACATCACCCCGGGTACCGGTCATGACTTCAGCATAAGCACCAACTCAACGCCCTTTCAGAACTTCACGGTAACGCCCGCCCAGGACGCCTTACACATCGGCGGAGGGCTCAGCCTTGCCGCGAACGCTCTGACCTCGGCTTCCGGCGCGCTTGGCGCTATGAATGCCATAAGCTCCGCGCTTAAATCCATCAACGACGCAAGGGCCATCTACGGGGCTTCGACCAACAGGCTCAAATCCGCCCTTTTCAACCTTCAAAACACCTACACCAACTATCAGGCCGCCGAGTCAAGGATCCGCGACGCTGACTTTGCCTTCGAGACAGCCCAGTACTCAAAGAACGAGATAATGGTACAGGCTGGCACATCAGTGCTTGCCCAGGCGAATTCCCTGCCGCGTAGTGTCTTGTCGCTCTTGATTTAAACAGGCACAGACAGGCCATAATTGCAGACATGAGAAATTAAAAAAGGCCGCGTAAAGCGGCCTTTTTTAATTACAAGTGGAGTCCGGATCAGACGAGCCGCATGGACTCGAGCCTGGCTATCCTCTCCTCCATCGGTGGATGGGTGCTGAACAGCTTCATCATCGAGCCGCCTGAAAGCGGGCTCACGATGAACATGTGACTCGTTGCCGGGTTCGCGGCCATCGGGATCCTGTGAGAGGCCATGTGAAGCTTACGGAGCGCGTTCGCCAGATACATCGGGTTCCCTGATATCTGAGCGCCGCCCTGGTCGGCCTTGTACTCCCTTGAGCGGGATATGGCCATCTGCACCAGCATGGCGGCTATGGGACCGACTATCATCATGACGATGGCGGCTATGGGGCTTCCACCCTCGCGGTCGTCAGACCTGCCGCCGAAAAGCATCGACCACTGAGCCATCTGCGCAAGGTAGCTTATGGCTCCGGCAAAGGTCGCGGCAATGGTGCCCACGAGGATGTCCCTGTGCTTTATATGGGCCAGCTCATGCGCGAGCACGCCTTCGAGCTCCTCCCTGCTGAGTATCTTCAATATGCCGGTCGTTACGGCCACAACGCCGTGGGCCGGGTTTCTGCCCGTGGCAAAGGCGTTAGGCTGAGGCTGGTCCATTATGTAGACCTTGGGCATGGGGAGCCCGGCCGCCATTGAAAGCCTCATGACGCTTGAGTAAAGCTCCGGGGCCTCGGCTTCGGTCACGGGTCTGGCGCCGTACATCTTAAGGATTATCTTGTCGCTGAACCAGTAGCTGATGAAGTTCATGGCGAAGGCGATTATAAGGGCCATGGTCATGCCTGACCTGCCACCTATGACCGCCCCGACCGCGACGAGCATGAGAGTTAGAGTTACCATGAGAACTGCCGTCTTAAGCCCGTTCATCTTCGAGTTAGCCTCCCTGCGCTATAATGGTTTTGAAAATAAAAAAGACCTTTACCGCGGAAATACATCACAATGGATTCCCCCGGTAAAGGTCTCGCCGTTAGACTCGCTAACCAATGGCGCCGGGCCACAAGGCCGTGCTGACGGCGGCACACTGTTAAGCTACTCCCCTTTACGGCTCAAATATTAACAGATTCTTACCATGAAGTCAAGAGGGCAGGCCCTCAGGCAGGCTCCTCAGACCTTTTTACGGCCATCGATGACGCTCTTTACCGTTCTGCTCAAGTCGGCTATCCTGTAGGGCTTGGCTATGACCGCACTGAAGCCGAACCTCTTGAAATCCGACATGATATCGTCGTTCGAGTACCCGCTCGAGACTATGACCCCGGCGTTCGCGTCTATCTCCAGGAGCCTTTTTACGGCCTCTTTCCCGCCCATGCCGGCCGGGATGGTAAGGTCCATTATTACCGCGTCAAAAGGCATGCCAGCCCTCATCTGCTCTCCGTACCTGGCGAGTGCCTCATGGCCGTTTTCAGCGAACTCGACTTCGTATCCCAGCTCTTCCAATATCGCCCCGGCCGCTTCCCTTACCATCTGCTCGTCATCCATCACCAGGACCCTGCCCTGGCCGCGCTCAAGTTCCTCATCACTGGCGCCCTCTTTTTCAGCCACGGGTTTCCCTGTGACCGGAAGATATATGCTGAAGGTCGTACCGTTGCCTTTCTGGCTTTCCAGCTCGACAAAGCCGTCGTGGTTCTTGATGATGGAATAAACGGTCGCGAGCCCTAAGCCGGAGCCCTCTTTTTTCGTTGTGAAGTACGGGTCAAATATCTTGCCGAGATGTTCCTCGTCTATGCCCTTGCCCGTGTCCGAGACCTGTATCCTCAAAAACCTGCCATGGCGTCCTCTGCCATGTTCTTCCACGACCACCGCAGATATCGTTATGATGCCGCCATCTGGCATGGCCTGGTCGGCATTGATGACAAGGTTGTGTATTACCTGGCTTATCTGCCCCTCGTCGGCCTCCACGGCCGGGAGGCTCGCCGGCATGTCAAGATGGCACTTTATGTTCGAGCCCCTGACCGAAAAACTCGCCGATTCCTTTATAATGCCGCTCAAATCCACGGCCATTTTAACCGGCAGGCCGCCCCTTGAGAAGGTGAGGAGCTGCTTTGTCAGGTCCTTTGCCCTGTGCGCCGCGTTGTCGGCGTCGATCAGGGGTTTGCTGACCCTCTCGTCTTTCTGCGACAGGAGCCTTGCTACCGACAGGTTGCCTATTATCGCGGTGAGGAGGTTGTTGAAGTCGTGGGCTATACCGCCCGCGAGCGTCCCGAGGGACTCGAGCTTGCTGGCTTTCAGGAGCTCTTCTTCCTTCTTCTTCCTTTCGGCTATGTCGCGCACCAGCAGTATCGACGCCTTCTGACCGTGCCAGAGCGTTTTGGACGCCGCCATTTCAACCGGCACCAGAACTCCGGAAGAGGTCTTGAGCGGGACCTCCTTTTGACAGTACTGGCCGGAATCGAGTACATCTTTAAGCCCGGGGCAGCCGGCCAGCTCCGCTATTTCACCGAAGTTCATCTCTAACAACTCGCCGGGGGCGTAGCCGATCATCTCGGCAAGCCGCCTGTTGGCGTAAATGACCCTGCAATCACCTTCGAGAGCCACTATGGCTATGCCGTCGTTCGCGTTCTCCGAGAGGGCCCGGAAGTTCTGCTCGCTTTCCCGGAGCTCTTCTTCCATGCGCTTTCTTTCGGTCGTTTCCCTGAATGCCGCGAGCAGGGCTGGCTCTTCGCCCCATGTCGTCGCAACGGTCCTTGCCTCTGCGTATGCCCTGCCGCCGTTTTTCATGACCTCCACATCCTTCTCGCCCAGGCCGCTCAGGAGGATAAAGAACTGCTTGCCTGCCATGTCTTCGTACTTCGCGCCGAAAAGCTCCTCGGCTGCCCTGTTCATGAAAAAGACGGTGTTGTCGCGGCCTGCCACGACTATGGCGTCGGCGCTAGTCTCAAGTAGCCTCCTGTAATTCGCCTCGGATTCCTGAAGCTGCCTTGTCCTCTTCAGGACTCGTTCCTCGAGGTTCTCGTTGAGGAGCTGCAGCTCCTTCTGCGTCGCCGTAAGTTCCCGGTTCTGCTGCACGGCGTTCTCGTAGGTGGAAAGGAGGAATGTCAGTATCTGCCTCTTGCCGGAACTTATGGTGTATCTCTCTCCGGCAAAGCTCACCTCTATGCTGGAAGAATCGTCCTCTCCCCTGTTTACCGAGTTCAGGAGGGCCTCTATCTTTGAGATCAGGTAGCGTTCCTCGAACGGCTTCGTGAAAAACGCGTCCGCCACGACCGACGCCCTCTGGACGATATCTTTCCTGTCCATGAGCGATGTTATGAGGATGACGGGCACATGGCAGAGCGATTTGTCCTGCTTTACCCTGTAGGCAAGCTCGTAGCCGTCCATGACCGGCATGACCACATCGCTTATTATGAGCGTGGGCGGGTTCTGGCTGGCCAGGTCAAGGCACTCCTGCCCGTTCGTGGCGAGCGTGACCGAATAGCCCCTGCGCTCGAGCAGAAACTTGAGCTGCTCAGCCTGCGTCGGGCTGTCTTCGGCGACTATTAAGCGGACATCCTTTGCCCCGGAGCGCGCCGAGTGCCCTATGGAGAGCATCCCCTCTATCCTGGCGAGCAGGGCCTGCTCGTTATACGGCTTTACGACGAAATCGTCAGCCCCGCACTCCATGCCCCTTACTACCTCCCTGGGGTCGGAGAGCTGGGTTAAAAGGATGACCGGAATGGACTTCAAGGCCTCCCGGGCCTTCATGGACTTACAGAGCTCGAAGCCGTCCATCTCCGGCATGACGATGTCAGCCAGCACCAGCAGAGGCTTTTCTTTTTCAAGAATCTCAAGGGCCTCGCGCCCGCTGTATGCCAGCTTTGAAGCGTACCCCGCCCGCCCCAGAGTCTCTTCTATCTGCTTTGCCTGCGTCGGGCTGTCCTCGACGACCAGTATGAATTTTCTCAAATCCATGCCGCTGCCCCTGGCTCTGTCATCTCTTTCCCCTCCCATTGACGATACCCTCTATCTTGGAAGGTATCCTTTCGGGCGGGAGCACGAAGGCGGCCCCCCCGAGCCTGGCCGCTTCACCAGGCATTCCGTAGACCACCGAGCTTTCCTTGTCCTGTATTATCGTCACCCCGCCCATGTCCCTTATCTTTTTCATCTCTTCGGCTCCGTCCTTTCCCATGCCGGTAAGGAGCACCGCCACTACCTCTGCGCCGTAGGCTTCCAGGGCTGAACGGAAAAGAAAAGAGATGGACGGCTTTATCCCGTTCTCCGGCGCGTCCGTGCTGAGAAAGAACCTGCCGGATGAGTCCACGCCCATATGGCAATCGTCCGGAGCGAAGTAGACCCGGCCCGGAAGCGCCCGTTCGCCGTCTCTGGCAAGGCTTATGGGCAGGCTTATCACCGCCCCGAGCCATTCGATCATGCCCTCGATAAAGCCCTTTGTTATGTGCTGAACGACGAGTATGGGCGCCGGGAAGTCAGCCTTGAAGCCGGAGAGCACAGTCTGGAGGACCGGAGGCCCGCCAGTCGAGGCGCCCATGAGCACGGCCCTGATGTTTTTTGCCTCATCCAGAGGCTCTTTCGGAGCAAGGGGCAGCCGCCTGTTTTTGCGCCAGCGCCTCACGACCCTGACCTCGCTCATCAGCTTTACCGTGCTTATGAGTTCGTGGGTCGACCTCTCGTAGTCCGAGTGCCCGATACCGGGCGGTTTTTCCACTATCGCAAGCGCGCCGGCCTCCATCGCGCGGAAGGACTGCTCTACCTGGTCCCGATTGTAATTGGCGCTCACTATCACAATAGGGACCGGGTGCGTCTCCATTATCCGGCTCGTGGCTTCATGCCCGTCCATGCCAGACATCCTGATGTCCATTGTTATGACATCAGGCCTTTCGGCCTTCACGAACTCGACCGCCTCCTCGCCGCTGGACGCCTCTCCGATGACCTTTATGGAAGCGTCGGTCTCGAGTATGTGCTTCAGGTACTGCCTGGCGACAGCTGAATCGTCTACTATGTATACGCTAATCAATTCGGTTTGCCCCGATTTCCCTGCCGCTCAATTGGTTCTGACCGCGGGGAGCGAATTCCCGGCGAAGCGGCCCTTCATTTGTTTTATGCGCAAAAAGCTGTATCGCTTTGCTGCTTTTCCCAGCCTTGAAAACGACGGCTCTCAAACAGGCGCGTCAGGCCGTAAGCCTTTTTATTATCTCCAGAAGGTTGTTCTGGTTGAAGCTGCTCTTTATCATGTAGGCGTTCGCGCCCGATTCGATGCCGCGCTCCCGGTCCTCCCGGGTCTCGAGCGCTGTCACCAGCACCACTGGTATCTCTTCGAGTTCCTTGTCCGCCCTCAACCTGGCCGTAAGCTCAAATCCGTCCATCCTCGGCATCTCGACATCAGAGACGATTATGTCGAATTTTTCCGTCTTGATGAGCGTCCAGGCGTCCACGCCGTCTACCGCCGTCATCACGGCGTACCCCGCGGTCTCGAGTATGTTCTTCAGGAGCATCCTCGATGTTATGGAGTCTTCGGCCACGAGCACCGACCTTTTTTTTACCTCTATGCGCGGCTCTGCCACCCTTGCGGGGCCGCCTCCGGTCTTAACCGCCGACCTCAGAAGATCAGGGATGTTTATTATCGGCACAGGCCTTCCGGTGCCGAGCACCGCTGCCCCGGAGATGTTCCGCACTTTTTTCAGCTGAGGCCCCAGGCCTTTGACCAGGACATCCTCCTCGCCGAATATCTCGTCGACGCCGAAGACTATCTTCCTGCCCCCGGCTGACAGAATCAGCACGGGTATATACTCGCCGGAGTCCGCCTTGCCTGCCAGCCCCAGCACAGAGGCGAGCCACGCGAATGAAAACGGCTCTCCTCCTATGGTAACGGTCTCCCTGTTCTCGGCCCTGCCAAGCTGGGCCTTTTTCACCCTGAGGGTCCGTTCGACCCCGGCGACAGGCACGATGAAGGACTGGTTCCCCGCGCCCACGAGTATGCCCCTGAAAGTGGCTACGGTAAGGGGCAGGAGCATGCTGAAGACCGTTCCGGCCTTCGATGACTCGACCGTGATAGACCCGCCGAGCCCTTCGACCTTCTCCCTCACAATAGCAAGACCCAGGCCCCTGCCGGAGATGTCCGTTATTATCGGGCTCGTTGAAAGGCCGGAGAAGAATATAAGGGAGAGCGCGTCCTGCGGCCCGATGCCTTCCGCGCCCTCAGCACTTATGATGTTGTTCTTGACGGCAGCGGCCGTAACCCTTTCGGCGTCTATGCCGCAGCCATCGTCCGCCACCCTTATCTCAGCCGTGTTCCCGTCCGCGTGCGCGACCGATATGGTTATCAGTCCCTTCCTGGGCTTTCCAGCGGCCTCCCTCTCTGAGGGCCTTTCTATCCCGTGGTCAACGCAGTTCCTCACAAGGTGTATGAGAGGGTCTTTTATCTCTTCGAGTATCCTTCTGTCTATCTCCAGACTCTCGCCCTTCAATACAAGCTCTGCCTCTTTTCCTTTTTTCCTCGATATGTCCCTCACCAGCATGGGAAAGACCTCGAGCACGCGGGAAAAGGGCAGCAGCATCGTTTTCTTCGTGTCTTCCAGGAGGCTGCCTATCATGCGGCCCAGGCCGCGTGAATGCTGGCGCGCCGACTTTGACAAATCCCTGGCCGCAGCCTCAAGAGAATGCGCTCGCTTGTCGACCCTGACAAGCAGCTCCTGCAAAGCGGCTGGCGCGACGGAACGGGCAGCCCTGGCAAGCTCCGAGCGCAGGCCCTCGGCCATAGCGAGGAGCTCTGATGCCCTCATTGCCTGTATCGACGCCCCTGATTTGAACGGCAGCATCTCCTCTGCCTCGGACAGAAGGCTGGCGAGCCTTTCCGCCGGTATCCTCACGGTCTCGGTGAGGTCCTTGAACTGCGCCCCCCTGAGCGGCGCTTGAGCTTCGGCTTCGGTGCGGGTTTTCAAAGCATCCGGAGGGAGCCCGGCAGACATGGTCTCAACCGGCCCCGGCGGATAATCGTCCGCGGCCCTCGGGTCGTACTTCACCTCAAAGGACGCAACCGGCGGCCCTCCGGATGAGAGCCGCTCAAGCTCGGTCACAAGCGACGAGAGCTGCTCGGGAGGCACCCCGTGCCCGTCGATCTCCATCGAAGAGACGGCAGCCCTGACGGTGTCTATGGCAAGGTATAGGGTGTCGAACAGCTCGCGGGACTGGTTTATCCTCCTGACCTTCCACTGGGCGAAGATGCCTTCGAGCGCCTGGCAGACGGATTCGACCTCAGGGATATTGACTGCCCTGGCCGCCCCCTTCAGGCTATGGGCCTCCCTGAAGATCGTCTCCACGATCTCCATCTGGACCTCGATCGGCGGCATGCGCTCAAGCTCGCCCAGACACGCGCTCATGGTGACGACATGCTCCAGGGCCTCGGCCTTGAAAGTCGCCAGCAGCCTTTTTCTGAATTCCTTATCCCTGTCCATCTGACCCGTTTATACCTTGTAGTGGCGGACCATTTCCTTGAGCCTGGCGCCAAGGTCCTGCAGGCTCCTTATCGTCAGCTCGACCTGCTTCGTGCTGGCGGCGTTCTGTGTCGTAGCCTGCTTTATGTTGTTCATCGCGACGGCCACCTGGTCCATGCCGATGAGCTGCTGCTGGTTCGAGGCGGCTATCTGTATGACCGCCTGGGAGGCCTCGCCTATGCTGCTGGCCAGCGCCTGTATGGTCTCTCCCGTGCCGGAAGACTGCCTTACGGTCGCCTCAACGGCCTTGCTGCCGCGCTCGGTCGCCATGACGGCGGCGCTGCTGGATTTCTGTATGTCGTTGAGTATGGAGCGGACCTGTTTTGTGGCCTGCTTCGAGAGCTCTGACATGCTCTTTATCTCCTGGGCGACTATCATGAAGCCCTTTCCGTGCTCGCCTGCCTTGGAGGCCTCTATGGAGGCGTTCACAGCCAGCAGGTTCGCCTGCTCGGCGATGTCGTCCACGGCCGCTATTATCTCGCCTATGGCCTGGTTGTGCTCCGCAAGCTTTATGATGGTCTCGGCTATGTACTCGACCTGCTCCCTTATGTTGCTGATGCCTTCAAGAGTGTCCTTCACGAGCCTCGTGCCGTTCTGGGAGACCTGGGCCGCGCCGAGAGCTATCTCAGAGACATGTTTCGCCTTCTGGGAAGAGACATTCGCGGTCTGCTTGACCTCCTCGACCGTGGTCGTGGTCTCGGATACCGCTACGGCAGTCTGCTCGGTCCCCGAGGCCAGCTCAGAGGTAGTCGCCGCTATCTCGTTCGAAGAGCTCGCCAGCACGCTTATGACCTCAGAGAGCTCCACCGTCTGTTTTTTAAGCCTCTCCACCATTTTGGCGAAGGTCTCAGAGAGGACCCCGACCTCGTCTTTCCTGCCCAGAGCGCGGATGTTAACGGTGAGGTCGCCGGTGGACACCCTTGCCGCGGCGTCCGATATCTCTTTCAAAGGCCTGGCGATGAGCCTGTTGAGGAAAACGGCGACCAGCAGGCTCACAGCGACAGCCACCGTCCCGAGAACGATGAACAGCATGATGTACCTGCCAGCCTCCTGCGACGATTCTTTTATGTGGCCGACGCCGTTTTCCTTCATTATGTTCTCAATTTTCGTGATTGTGGATGACATCCTGCCGAACCTCTCGGACTGGACGCCAGTTGCCAGGGCCAGGGCCTGTTCTTTTTTACCGGAGTATATGAGAGGCAGGAGTTGCCTTTCCCTTGTATCCTTGTATTCCTGATAGGTCCCGTCCAGGTCTTCGAGGTACCGCGTTATCTCGGGCTCGTGCCGGTTCCTTTCGTAAAGGATCTTGAAAAGATTGTCGACCTCGGCGTTGGACTCCTTTATAAGCGACCGCAGCCTTTCCTGTTCGGCCCGGCCCTCAGCCGCTATCATCGTGAAGAGCCCGACCCTTGCGCCTTCCAGCCTCGATTTCATGATGAGTATGTCAACGCTGTTCGCGAACTCGTGGTAGAATATCTCGTCCCTTGTCTCCTCCATGGAGGTGACATTGCTTATGGCGGCCACGATGACGATAGTGAGAAGAAATATTACCAGGCCGAAGCCCATGAAAAGCTTCGCGCGGGTCGAAAAATTATGGAACCAGCTCATGTTTACTTCCTCCTTAGGCCTGATCTGCCGTTTCGTATACTATTATGGACCTGTCGGCAAGAAGTCTGCCTGCATCTAATACCGTTATACCCGTGGGACTGACGCCTGTGAGGTACTCCTCCCTCACGCCCGAAAGGGTGGGAAGTTTTTTGAGCTCATCGGACTTCAAAGCCTGCACCCCTTCCACGGTGTCAGCGAGCACGCCGAAACTCATCGCCGCCGAGGAGAGCACCAGGAACCTGTTCATGTCGCTCAGGCCTTTTTCGGGAAGTTCGAAGAACTTCCTCAAGTCTATTATCGAGACCATCTCTCCACGCAGGCTCACTATGCCGAGGACGAAAGAAGGCGTGCACGGCACCGGCACTATCTCGGTTGCGGGGCAGACCTCCTTCAGGTACGCCGACTCGAAGGCGAACCTTTCGCCCCCGAGAGTAAAGACGACCGCATGGATGCCTTCCGGTTCCTGCTCATCCCTGGCAGGGGCCGCGAACGCCGCGGCCCTCTTTTTCAGTATGCCTTTGGCGCTCGCTGAGGCCGCGCCCGCAAGGGCTTCATCAGCCTTTTGAAGCCTGTCCTTTACCTTGTCCCAGTCAATGGGTGTTTTTTTGAGTTCAACCATCTGTCGGTCCCTTGAGCATTGAAGCTATTATCTCTTTGAGCCTCCCGGCCATCATGCCGTCTGATTCAGGAAGAAGGTCGTCGTCGCCCAGAAGCTCCAGGAGCTTATGCGCCGTTCTGATGTGCCTCAGCGCCTGCTCATGGCCGCCCCCGCTCGAAAAAAGGAGCTTGCCCAGCATGAAGTGGGCTATCACGGAATCCTGGTCGAGATAGAGGGCCTTCTTGAGGTTTTTTATTGCCTCTTCGCCCCTGGCCTGCTCCTGCCTTATCGTCGCGAGCAGTACGTACGCGCCCCTGTTCAGCGCATCTTTCGCCTGCGCTCTTTCGCACCAGCTGGAAGCTTCTTCCAGCCTCCCCATGTTGGCGTACGCCCTGGAAAGAAGCAGCAGTCCGTCCTCACCCCTGTCTTCATCAGAGATGGACTCAAGGAGGCTTGCGGCTTCACCGTAAAGCCCCTGGCTGAAAAATACTTCTGCCTCGGCCAGAAAGTCGCG
>Ga0209211_10007240_pt1 | contig 15648 bp, 14 predicted proteins | sample RifGroA2_FD_183992 | JGI IMG/M metagenome (GOLD analysis project Ga0209211, IMG submission 183992) | Groundwater microbial communities from Rifle, Colorado, USA - Groundwater A2 (SPAdes) (version 2) | ecosystem: Environmental > Aquatic > Deep subsurface > Groundwater | place: Rifle, Colorado... | reverse complement strand
TGTTGACTATCAAACTATCTGGGACATTGTTCAAAAAGATTTACCAGAACTGAAAGAAATTTTGACAAAATATAAATAATTTCCCAATTACCCTTTTTGAGCCAAAAGAGCAAAAGACGACTTTGGTGTATTTGGAATAGTTATTTATTTTTTATTTTTTTACTTAATACCATAATAGACACGGTCGTTGCTAATATGATATTAGGCAACAAACGATTTATTTAATAACTATTTGATAAATTTGAAAGTGGAAAGGATTTGGTCGAATGTGCTGATAAATTTTGAACCATAAGGGGAATAAGCAATTTGATATCCTTTCCCTTTATACACAACCCGCACATCATCTCCTGATGATTGACCTTTTTGATAATATCCACTTTCCTCCTCCCCTGTGTATATTATTTTTCCTCTTATAGCTTTTATGCCATCTACTAAAATATTTCGTTTGTCTGATAAACCTGTTTTATTAACCCATGATTCAACTGTTTCGTTTATTGCAAGATTGTTATATGTATAAATGCTAATTGCCATTTTATCTTTGCTCAGCGGAGCATCACTGCCAGGAATCTTAGAAGAATCATAATTTGTAATATATACAGATCCAGTACCTGAACTCAGATACCATGCGGAAGGATATTTAAAAGAGAACTCAGCACCACTATATGTTTTCCAATTTGAAGTAGTGTCTTGAGCAGTAACATTATTATTTGTGTTAGATGTTACTGGAGGAGTATAATTCTGGTCAACTGGCGGAAAATAATTTGAATTATCTGTTACCTCATTTTTCGGACTTGAACTTTTTCCTGTATAATACGCAACTCCACCGACAGCTAAAACAGTAATAACTGCGAACAATATCGCAATCGGAGCAAAACCTTTATTATTTTTCATAAATCTATTTATAAATTTAAAAACTTGATAATGAAAACTTATATGCAAGTATAACATGCTTTTTGTTTATGTATTCGCAACAATTGTCTGAGTAATATCTTCTGACCCAACATCATCCATTATAGACATCACCTGTTCGGCATAACGACGCACGATTGAAGGCGGATTGTAGGCACGCAAGATCTGTTTGGTTGTCTTATTGTCATAGTATTTTTCAGTTTTTGGATGATTACCACCCAAGTTTAAAGCTACGACTTCAATCGCTTTTTCATTCGATTCAAAACCAATCTTGCAAGAACCCCAACCGAAAGAATTAAATTCAACTTTTTTACAAGCATTTTTACCACCAGTAGATTCTCGCACAGCGATCGCAGGCAAAAGACGCCAATCAAGGTTGTTTTTTTCTGCTTCTAGAACCATTTTCATACCAGTCCCTTCGAGGGGCATCTTCCGCGCCTTGAAATAGTTATCAATGGCATTAGCTTTTTCTTTCTGTAAAGCAACCTCCAAATCAACGATTTGATTAGTCTCGTCAGTTTTAATATTAAATTTTTGGACTAATACATTTTGAGGAATCTCGATATTACGAATACCCGAAAACACAATAGGTACAGTCATAACAGGTAAAATAATCAGAGATTGAACAAAACGTATTAAATTGTTTTTTTTCATATTTGAGCGGTTGTGCTCCCTGCCTGCCGGTAGGCAGGCGCCAAATCATCACTGTATTTTTAGTTTGAAAACCGCCTAAAACTAAAAAATCCTTATTAGATAAGCCCAAAAGACTATATATAAGGATATATTTATATGCTATCATAATTAGGTTCAAAAGTCAATAGTTAGGCAACGATCTTAATATATGTCAAGGATAAAATCCCTTGTGGAATAAGGGTATTTAGAGACCTTTTGATTGACAAAAAAGGCCTAAATAGCATATAATTCAAAAATGAAAATTGGAATTTTTGATTCAGGATTAGGAGGGCTGATAGTTGCCCGAGCGATAAGAAAAATGATACCAGAATATGATTATGTCTACTTCGGAGATACAAAAAGAGTACCCTATGGTAATAAATCGCATGAAGCAGTCTTTGAATTTACTTGTGAAGCAGTCGATCATCTTTTCCGCAAAGAAAACTGCGCTCTCGTGATTATCGCTTGCAACACTGCTTCGGCTCGCGCTCTAAAACAGATTCAACAGGAATATTTGACAAAAAATTTTAAGGACAGAAAAGTGCTGGGCGTTTTGATTCCTGCGGCAGAAGTAGCTTCTAATTACAAGAGAGTCGGTGTATTAGCTACCCTGGGGACTGTCGCTTCTAATGCTTGGGCGATCGAAATAAAAAAACTAAATAAAGAGGTCAGAGTTTTTCAAAATCCTGCGCCAATGCTCGTACCTCTGATTGAAGAAGGAGAAAAAGTAAGAGTTAAACCATTTATTTTAAAATATCTAAAACCATTTAGAAATAAAAATTTGGACGCCTTAGTTTTAGGTTGCACTCATTATCCAATGTTGAAGAAAGAAATTAAAAAAAGTTTACCAAAGGGTATAAAAATTATATCCCAGGATGAAATAATTCCAAAAAAGTTAAAGAATTATCTAGCGCGACATGGAGATATTGTTAAAAAGCTTTCAAGAAATGGAAAAATTAAAATAATAACGACTGACAAAACACAAAACATGGATAATTTGGTAAAAAAATGGTTTGGCAGTATCATAAAAAAATGATCACCCAAGAACTTAAAACAGAAATATCAGACATTGTAAAAATTTTAAAAAAAGAAAAGAAAGAAAGATTAGCGCAATGTATAGAAAAAAACTGGGAAAAAACAGCCCTTGCTTATTCAAAAGAATTAAACTCTTGGAAACCTCAAAGACCTATAGAAAAAGAATTGCTTTTGGCTTTTGACAAAGAATTAGAAAGACTTGGGACAATAGGTGACCAAAAGCTAAAAATTTTAGCTTCGCTCCAGGAAAGAAGAGTGCTCCAGACAGCGCCTCATTTAGGAGTCACTGAAGGACCTCGAATGCTTTGTATTAATTGGTTGGGATCTTTAGCCGTATCAGAAAAAGAATTCTATGTGGTGGGTATGTTTTCAGGAATCCCCTTCTCAAATCATTCTCGTCCGGGGCGAATTAATAGAAAAAATGATGGAGTAAATTTATTTCCCAGCACAATGCAAGATGCATTAGTGTATAAAAGTAAAATTCCTGATAAACTACCGGAAAAATTAAATACTCTACCAGAGAAGTTGCTAAAATTCTTGCCCCAGGCAGTGGTGGGTGCTTCCTATACCCAATGGGCGCTTCAAACTTGTCAACATCTCGAGAGAAAAATTTTAAACAAGAATAATCTAATCTATTTGGATATCAATGAAATCGTCGCAGAATATTTAGTTCAAGTTCTCAAAAATCGTCTGCATATTTTTCATAAGATATTTTTCCATCCTGAAATCCGCCAACAGTTTATAAAAGTTTTTCCAAAAGAGATAATGTTCTATGCGCCAGTTATGAATGGCAAATATGAAGATATAGAAAACATGATTCTTTTAGAAGAAAGTTTAAAAAGTAAAAGTAGAGAAATTCTACTTGATAATCCAGAAATTTTGATCCAGGAAATTAAAGAGGGCCGAATATGTCCGTCACTCATCTTAACATTTATCGTACTTTCTTTTTTAAATCAATTTAAATGTTTTGGTTCTTTCGCCCAAGTGGAATATTTGCCTATTTATCAAGAAAAACTGGCTAAATTAGAATTCCTGAAAATATTTAAAATAGAGACTGTCGCTACCTCAAACCTAACTACTGGAATTTTTCCAAATGATCTAAATATTTTTCCAGCTGATCTAATAATCTATGGTGAAAAATTAAAACAAAAAGAAGAAATTTTATTTGGTGAATTATTATTGCCTATGAAAGATAAGTTAATTCATGGACGACAAAATAAAAAATGATCAAAAAAACAAACACGAGCAAGAAAGTTCATCTGATAGGTATTTGTGGCGCTGGAATGTCTGCTTTAGCTGTACTTTTAAAAGAGTCCGGTTGGCAAGTAACTGGGACAGATGAAGGTTTTTTTGAACCAATTCCTTCATATTTAAAAAAAAATGAAATTCTTTTTTATAAGAAATACAACAAAAAAAATGTCCCCCAAGATGCTGATCTCATAGTTATAGGAAATAACATACCCCTCTCTATAGAAGAAAATTCAGAGAAAAAATGCGCTGTAAAATTAGGTTTAAAAATGCAATCTCTTCCAGAAACGTTGGCGATGCTTTCCAAAAATACAGAAAACATTGTGGTGGCTGGCAGTGCAGGCAAATCCACGGTAACTGGTTTACTATCTTGGTGTTTATTTGAAGGGAAAAAGGATCCTTCTTATTTTATAGGCGCGCTCCCTCTCGATTTAAAAAACTCTTCTCATCTGGGCAAAGGTAAAGAGTTTGTGCTAGAGGGCGATGAATATACATCTTCTAAAAATGACCCGCGCTCTAAATTTTTGCATTTAAATCCAACGTCCGTTTTGTTGACCTCCATTCAACATGACCATGTGAATATTTTCCCAACAGAAAAATCATATAAAGAACCCTATAAAAAATTAATGCAGAAAATTCCGAAAAAGGGATTATTAGTTTATTCCCTCGATGGTAAAAATAATAAAGAAATATCTAAATACGCCCAGTCAAAAATTGTCAGTTATAGCTTAAACCAAAAAACCGCAAATTGGTATGCGCAAAACGTAAAATATGGCATACAATCATCTTTTGATTTAATGCACGAAGGTAAAAAAGTTATAACAGTTAAAACAAAACTTTTAGGCAAACATAATATTGAAAATATTATTGGGGCTGGAGCATTTCTCTTAGAAAAGAAAAAAATTACCCCGAAAGTTTTTGCGGAAGCCATAAATTCATTTCATGGCATTAAAAGTCGGATTGAATTGAAAACTAAAAAATCTATAATCCCAGTCTATGAAGGCTTCGGCTCTTCCTATGAAAAAGCAAAAACAATCTTCGACGCATTACGTCTTCATTTTAGAGGACATAGAATTATTGCCGTATTCGAACCACATGCTTTTTCTTGGCGAAATAAAAAATTTCTAAAATGGTATCAGACTATTTTCAATAACGTGGATGAAGTAGTGATGCTACCGGCTACTTCTCATGGCAAAAAAGCGAAGAATCAATTAACTTCCACTGAAGTATGGAAAGAAGCGAAAAAATATGCAAAAATTCATACTGCTCTTGGTGAAAAAGAAGCGCTCCAAATTCTCTCAAAAATAACAAAAGAAAATGATGTGGTTGCCCTAGTTTCTTCCGGTTCGTTATTTGGACTAAATAATTCTGTACCAAAATTGATGGAGAAAAAATTTCCCTCGGCCATAGACCTACGGGCGAGACCTAAATAAATGCTTTTTTAAATTCTTCCATATCATTAAAATGTTTTTTGACACCATTAATTTCCTGATAGTCTTCGTGACCCTTACCAGCGCAAAGAACAATATCCCCTTTTTGCGCTAATTTTACAGCTTCTAAAATTGCGAGACGACGATTTGCAATAGTTTTTACTTTCCTTGATTCTTCTTCCGTCAAATATTTTTTCATGCTTTGAATGATGGCATCAGGGTCTTCGCTCCGAGGATTGTCCGAAGTAAAAATAGCGATATCGGAAAGGCTTGCTCCAATTTTTCCCATCACAGAACGTTTTGACGGATCGCGATCCCCTCCGCAACCAAAAACAGAAATTATTTTACCTTCTGCTGACTTTATTTCTTTTATAGTTAAGAGCACATTTTTGAGCGCGTCTGGTTTGTGAGCATAATCAATAATCACCAAAACTCCGTCTGGTGACACAAAACGATCAAACCTCCCTCGTGGAGGCTCTAAATTTTGCAAAATTTCTTTAACTTTTTTCATATCAAAATCAAGAAGTTTGCAGGCACTCCAAGTAGAGAGCAAATTATAAGCATTAAACTTACCCAAGAGTTTTGATCTTATTTTTTCTCCATTAAAATCAAGTTCTAGCCCGGAAAAATCTAATTTCAAAATCTTTCCCTGAAAACATGCCAAAGACCGTCTTTGACATTCTTCTAATCCATATAAAAATTCATGCGCTTTTATCCCTTGCAAAATTCTTTCACCATATTTATCGTCTGCGTTAGAGAGCGCAAAAGCTTTTTTAGGCAACATTTTAAATAATTTTCTTTTGGCGAGAAAATAATTTTCCATATTTTTATGAAAATCTAAATGATCGTGGGAGAGATTGGTAAAAACCGCTCCAGAAAATTTAAGTCGAGAAACCCGTTTTTCTTCTAATCCATGCGAGGATACTTCCATAAAAACATATTCGCATCCCTCTTTTACCATTTTAGAAAGAATTTTATTTAACTCCCATATTTCCGGCGTCGTCCCAGTCGATGAAAAAAATATTTTCCCCCAAATACTTTTTCCAGCTTCTTCAAAAAAATCGTTCGAGATTTTTTTCCCCGCAATAAAATTTTCTACTGTACCAATAAGTCCAGCTTTGTATCCCAAACCCATTGCTATTTTATACAAAAGAGTGGTTGTCGTAGTCTTCCCACTTGTCCCCGTTACCCCAATAATTTTTAATTTTTTATATGGATATCCGAAAAAATAAAAACCAATCCAGCTATTTATAAAACGTCTGATAGGTAAAGGCACTTTTTCGTAATTAAATCCTTTAAAAGTTTTTTTCATATTAGATTAAACATTTTTATTTTTAACAAATACTTTTTCCTGCATAAAATTATTCACCGACATATTCAAATCTTTTTACTTTTTTACCGTTAACTTCAACTTTTTCTAGAAACATTTCAACCGGACGCACCCAGAAATTTTCTTCTCCTTTACGCTTGCCGATCACATGTTTATACAAAACAAACTCCTTTAGACTTTCACTATGTAATGCAAATCCCGTCACTTCAACAATATCACCTTTGAAATGTTTATATGTCCCTAACTTTATTTCTTTATTTTCCATGGCATTTTTTATATTTTAAAACAATATCATAAAATCATTAATAATACAAAAGTACAAAACAAGACGACCGCATTATTTTATAGTATTTGCATAATATAAGAAAAAGTCTTATTTCAAACTAAAATGTTTTTTTAAATTTTCGTCATGATCTAATTTTTCCACTATCATATATCTTATATTTCTCCCAAAAGATAAATCTGTCTTTAGAAGTTCAACAAAATCAGCACACTCATAAGGATAGATCCAAACACTACGCTGAAGCTGGATAAAACCAAAATTTCTTATTTCTTCTCGTAAAAGATTTCTTTTTGACCTAACATTTTCCCATACATCAAAAATAACCACCCTCCATCTTCCATCCCATTTTATATTTTTCTTTTTTTCTGTAATTTTATAATGGAGCAATTTGCGCTCTCCTTTCTCTGTTAAGGACAAAAATTGTTTACCATTTTCAACATCTATTTTAAGCAAACCATCTTTTACAAGGTTTTTTGCTTTTTGATTTAAATAATAATTCAAACTATATTTTTTCTTGTGTTTCAAGAAGGGCTTTAGAATCTGTAACGCATTTGGTGCGATCACAGCAACAGCTAAAATTCCCGCAGTCGCAACTGTCATTAAAATAATTTTTTTGAAATCAATTTTATCGTTCACAATTTTAATTATACTATGAAATAAGACGACCGCATTATTTTATACTTAACTCAATTAACTCAAGCTGTTTCCAGATTAACTACTTTTCTACATCATCTTCGCCCCCTTTGGCACTTTTTGGGTTGGGCAAAGTAACACAACTTTATTTTCTTCATCTATCAAACCCAAAATAAGCACTTCGGAAACAAAAGGTTCAATATTTTTTGGAGGAAAATTTACAACCCCAATGATCATTCGACCAACTAATTCTTCTTTCGTGTAATTTTTTGTAATTTGCCCAGCTGATTTTTTAATCCCAATCTCTGGACCAAAATCCACAACAAGTTTATACATTGGTTTTCTGGCTTCTGGAAAGTCTTCCGCCTGCAAGATCTCCCCTGCTCGTATATCTATTTTTTCAAAATCTTGATAGGTAATTGTTTCCATATTTTTTAATTCACCAACGACTTCCGATGTTGCGGAGCGTTGATCAAACCACATTTTTTATATTTATACACTTCGCCAGTCGCTGGATTTATTGCACCACAAGGACAAGGATCATTCCTGCCTACTTCTGCCTTTTGCCCTGCGACTAATTTTTTTTCTGAAAATTCTTTTGATTCAAGATGACTAACGATTAAAGTTTGGTTTGGTGTGTTTGTTTCTGCTTCCATTTTTACAGCATTTTCAGTGTTAATATTACCTACCAAAGAAAAAACTTGTTCTTTAAATGTTTCCTCCATTCCCTTAAACATAGCTAGTCCATCTTTCTTATATTCCACAATCGGCTCTCGTTGTCCATAGGCTCTTAAATTAACTGAGGAGCGTAGGTAATCCATCGCTTCTAAATGCTCCATCCAAAGATTGTCGGTGGTATAAAGAGCTATTCGACGAAAAACTTCTAAAAATGCAATTTCACCAAGTTTTTTTCTTTTTTCTTCAACTATTTTACCTGCCCCGTGGGAAGCTTGCTTTCCTTCGGGGTCGAAACCTTCTTTCCGTTCAATAATTTCCGCCAAAATTTTTTCTATGCCTTCTTGGTCGGCAAAAAGCATTTTTTGCCTTCTTTCATAAATAATTTTTCGCTGATGATTCATCACATCATCATATTCAAGAGTCTGTTTTCGAGCATCAAAATGAAAACCTTCTATTTTTGCTTGCGCTCCTTCAAGTGTTCTACCAATAAAACGATTTTCAATTGGCTGATCTTCTGGTATCCCAAAACGTCCCATCATTGTTTTTATTTTTTCTGAACCGAATACTCGCATCAAATCATCTTCGAGCGAGACATAAAACTGTGTTTCCCCTGGATCTCCTTGCCGACCGGAACGACCTCGAAGCTGGTTATCAATTCTTCTCGCTTCATGTCGTTCGGTACCCAACACAAAAAGTCCACCGACGCTTTTTACAAATTCATATTCTTCTTTAATTATAGGATTACCTCCGAGCTTGATATCAATTCCACGTCCAGCCATATTGGTGGCAATTGTCACCGCGCCACGCTTACCAGCTTGAGCAATGATTTCACCTTCTTTTTCATGATTCTTGGCATTTAAAATCACATGGGGCACTCCTTCTTGTTTAAGATAGGCAGAAAGAAGCTCATTTTTTTCAATAGAGATAGTCCCAATGAGCACGGGCTCTCCTCTCGTGTTCAATTCCTTAACTTTTTTGGCAATGGCTTCAAATTTACCTTTTTCGGTTTGAAAAATTAAATCGTTATGATCTTTACGCACAATGGGACGATTGGTCGGAATAACTATGACATCCAAACCGTAAACTTTCAAAAATTCTTCCGCCGAAGTTTCTGCTGTACCAGTCATCCCGGAAAGTTTTTTATAAAATCTAAAATAGTTCTGAAAAGTAATGGAACCAGATGAGCGAGTTTCTTTTTCAATCTTCACGCCCTCTTTTGCCTCAATCGCTTGATGAATTCCTTCAGACCAACGTCTCCCGGGTTGAAGACGCCCAGTAAAAGGGTCAACAATAATGACTTCTCCCTCTTTCACAACATAATCTTTATCCTTTTCAAAAATAGCTTGCGCTTTTATTGCTGTTTCTAAATGATGAACATACTTAATTCCTTTTTCAGTATAAATATTCTCCACTCCGAGAAGTTGTTCGGCTTTAGTTATACCTGAATCTGTTAAAGTTATCGCTTTTAACTTCTCATCCACTTCATAATCAGTATCTTTTTTAAGTTGTTTGGCAATTTGATAAAACTTTATATAAAAATCTTCAGAATCACCCGCAGCGGAAGAAATAATAAGTGGGGTGCGCGCTTCATCAATTAAAATAGAGTCCACCTCGTCAACAATTGCATAATAAGGTTCTCTTTGGACGAGATTATCTATAGATGTAGCCAAGTTGTCCCGCAAATAATCAAAACCATATTCATGATTTGTTCCATAAGTTACATCTGCTTGATAAGCTTCTTTCCTTGAAACTGGTTTCAAAAAATCATAAACAATTTTAAACTCTCCGATCTGATCACGCACTTCATCTTCTTCTGTGTGTTTTGCATCATATAAATAAGAAACATTATTTGAATTAATAACCCCGACACTTAAACCTAAAAAATTATAAACTTGACCCATAAGCACTGCGCCGATGCGAGAAAGATAATCATTCACCGTGACAATGTGTACCCCTTTTCCAGTTAACGCATTTAAATAGGCCGGAAGAACAGCTACCAAAGTCTTTCCTTCACCGGTTCTCATTTCAGCAATTTTCCCTTGATGAAGCGCAATTCCTCCGATCAGTTGAACATCATAATGTCTTTCACCTAAATTCCTTTTAGCTGCCTCTCGAACTAAAGCAAAAGCTTCTGGTAATATTTCGTCAAGCATCTCTTTTCTATTTTCAGACTTCGCCAATCTATCCTTAAATTCTTGCGTTTTCTTTGGAAAATCTTCATCCGCCAACTTTGAAATATCTGCTTCAAAAGCGTTTATTTTAGTCACTATTTCTGCTACATTTCCAATGAATTTGGAACTCTCATTCCCGAACATTTTACTAAATAGACTCATAAATATACCCGGTAGTGAGCCCGTTTTAAACGGATCTACTACCGGGTATATATTAGCACAAAACAAAAAATCCTCCGAGTGGAGGATTTTTTAGTGGAAACTATCTGCGTCTCTTCGCAGCCTTTCTCTTTCCTTTTTTAGCTGCTTTCCTCTTTCCCTTCTTTGCTACTCTCTTTTTTTTCTTTGCCATAGTATTTTTTTTATTTACTAAAGTTAGTTTACAATAAAACGACCTGAAAAATTTTCTAAAAAAATATTTTCAATAATTATTGCATGAACAATTTAATTATGTAGCATATTAAGATACAACACAATGCTTTTTATAAAAAAAAGTGGATAACTTCCAATTTTCTTTTTGCGAAGCAAATTAGAAAATTTAGAATCCCGTACTAAATTTTCCTAAAAAAGTTTAAATCACGAAAAAATAATTGTTATCACTTTTGGACGGCCGTCAACTTTGATAATATTTAAAATTTTAGTACTGGGATAAAAACTCTATAACTTATTGATTTTAACTTAGCACTATAACATTCTTACCTCTTGAATGTCTTGTTTTCTGATACTCTAAAGCATTTTTAATTTCTTTAAAATCAAATCTTTTATCTATAACTACTTTCAATTTATCTTTTTCAATTAAATCAACAATTTCTGATAAATCTTTTGAGTCTGATTCAAAAAGAAAATGCACTGCGGTAATATCGTAATCCTTAACCTCTTCTGGTGTTGGTCTTCCATTTATAGAAACATATTTACCTCCCTTTTTTAAAATTTTAAACAACTTTTCTCTCATTATTACACTGTCAAAAACACAATCAATATCTTTTAAATTATTTATTGAATTTTCATTTCGATAATCAATTACCTCATTAACACCAAACGAAAGCAAGAAGTCTTTATTATTTTCTGATGCAGTGGTTATAACATATGCACCCTTCCATTTAGCCAGTTGGATTGCAAATAATCCGACACCACCAGTTCCTGCAGTAATAAATACTTTTTGCCCTGATTTTAAATCAAGATGTTTAAAAAGGCCTTGCCAAGCAGTGAGACTAGATAAAGGAATAGTGGCAGATTCTTCAAAAGATAAATTCGTTGGTTTGTGCGCAATAAACTTTTCTTTAGTAATAACATATTCTGCACAAGCACCTTGTTTTGACCATTCAAGTGAACCTATTATTTGGTCTCCTATGTTATACATTATTACATCACCTCCTATTTCAGTAATTACACCAGAAATATCACTTCCTAAAATATAGGGCACTTCAAAAATACCGTTTTCTACACCTTTCCAATCAGCAGGATTTAGACCAATAGCCTTTACTTTTACCAAAATTTCATCTTTTTTAATTTTAGGTACAGGTAAATCTTTGATTTTCAGATCATCTATTGAACCAATTTTCTCTACAAGAATTGTTAACATATTTTTATTATATCAGTTTTAATCTGCATTTAGTACAAACAAAACCCCGAACCAAAGCAGAGCTTGGTACGAGACAAGAAAATTATTTCCATTTGAAGCAGGTGATGGCGAAACTCCAACATATGTGCCTATGTGAGTGCGACCACCCGCTACAGATAAAAACAATTCAATTAATTTATATTATACTACAAAAAGCAAATTCGGGCCGCTGGGAATCGAACCCAGTCTACATCCTCCCGAAGGATGCGTACGACCGGTATACTACGGCCCGGTTTGCTTAAACCAACGAACATAGTATATCAGCACTGGATTTAAATTTAAAGCTGATTTTTTGTATTTTTGTTATAATCATCTTGTGATTAACCCTGAAGACCATATCAGCAAAAAAGAGGTGCAACGACTTTTAGGAACAGCGTTACCTGGCCAAAAGATATTAAACATTATCCCGATAATTCGTGGTTCGACCAATATTATTTTTCACGTTAAAACTTTCAATAATAACTACATTCTAAAAATTTCACATCGGGACGACCGAAACAAAGGTAAGGTGTTGGAAAAAGAAGCAAAAATTCTTAGTGAACATCAACAACAGAAAAATTATACTATTCCTGTTCCGAAACTTTTATGGCAGGGACAAACTGAAAAAGGTTGGCCGGCAATTTTAATATCTTTTCTTGAAGGAGAACGAATAGAAGATTTGATTAAACCGGGAATCAACGTAAAAAATGCTGCAAAAAATTTGGGAAGATTTTTAGCACAATGGCATAAAAACAAACATCCTGAGATAAATGAATTCGAAACCGGCCGGAGTTCTTTCCCGGATTTTAATACATACGCCCGTCATTGGTTAAAAGAGTGGGAACCATTGTGCTTAAAAGCTACGCACATCAAACAGAAAGATATCCGAATTGCTTATAATTTTATTTACGAGCATTTGCATTTATTTAAAGAAAAAAGATGGCCTTTCATTCAGGGCGACATTACTAATCAAAATCTTCTCGGAAAGATAAAAAACGGAAAGTTAATCTTAACCGGCTTATGTGATTTTGAGAATGTCCAAACCGGACCCATGGAATACGACATCGCCACTATTCATGACGGAATATTTTTATTTTATCCGGAAATGGAAAAACCTTTTTTGGAGGGTTACCGGGAGATTTCACCAACGTCTAAAAATTTCAAGAAGCGACTTAAGGCTGTTAATCTTTTCCGTGCTCTCCGATATATTAAACGGAGCGTAAAATACAACGAAATACATTATTTCAACCACGACAGAAAATATTTCAAAAGTTGGCTTAAAAAAAGTAAACTTGATGGTGGGCATGGAGAGATTTGAACTCTCAAGAGATTGCTCTCAATAGCTCCTGAAGCTATCGCGTATACCAATTCCGCCACATGCCCATTAAACTTGCTCTAAAATATGTTCTACCACATCACTCATTTTTGCGCCAACAGACTCGCAAGCTTGAGAAAAATGGGAAAATGATTTTAAATTTGGTATGGATTCAAAATCGAGTAAATAAACCTTGCCTCTTTTGTTTAAAACAAAATTTGACTTCAAATAATGCTTGGCGCCAATGTGTTCATGTACATCTTTCGCGAGATTGGTTAATTTACTTTTTTCATCGGCTGAAAAATTGCCAAAAGAATTTCCAATCGGAAAGATGTAGGTTTCTTGTTCTCGGAAATTTGGTACTGAATGCACAGAAGTTATTTTGCCCGAAATAAATTCTTCAACTAAAATACTTTTATTATTTTCAATCAGCTCTGTCAATTCTGAAAAAGTTCTCACTAATTTATTCTCCACCCTCCACGGCGCCGGAAATTTTTCTAAAACTTCTCGCGCTGATTTTGGTAAAAGTATATACCTCGGCATATTAACTTCAATCTTTTTCATATGTTCTCGAAGCATCTCTTTGCTGTTTTCCAAAGCATGAGAGAAAGAATTAAGACCAATGTTTGGAATAGAAAAATTATCTAAAATCACAGACAAACTGGGGTGTGAAGTGTTCCAAACTAAATCAACTTTATGCATTAAATCAGCCGGCATTATGGGTAAACCATTCATATGCCAAATGCCTTTTTTATCGATCAAAATATCAACTACTTTATATTTGTCCGCTAAATTTTCCAGAATGTGAAAAATAATATCTCCGCCTTTTTTGAGTGACGATTTATAATGTTCCCCTGTTCCGCCTCGTAATATTCCAACTCTTTTTTGACTCATTTTTATATTATATAACTAATTAGCCAAACAAAAAACACCCCGCTTGCGCGAGATGTTTTTCTTTATCCCGACGCCTTTCAGGTCGGGACGGGCTGTTCTTTGTTTTGTTTCGTTCTTGAAACTTCAAAGTCTTTCCTTCATGTCAAATAGTTTTTAGGACATTCTATTATTGTCCACTCCGACGTGACGTCGGAGTACCGACTCAATAAACTCTGTCTTTTAGACTCGAAATCTAAAAGACAGAGCAAGTTTCAAATTGAATTATTCCACGAGCAGCTTCCGCTACCCGTGCCTTGTTACGACTTAGTCCCTGTCACCGAGCTTACCTTAGGACCCACTTATGTGGATACTTCGGGTACTCCCGGCTCCCTTGACTTGACGGGCGAATGCGATTTTTGGAATATTTCGCGTTCCCACGTAGCATGCGTATTTACCGCACTACGCGAGTCCAACATTTCTACGATTCATTGCTTGCTTGAGAGAAACAATTTTTTGTATTCCCTCGGATGTTAGATGTTTTTTCATTTTTATAAGTTCTGCGATTTTACAAAACAAACCAAAACTTTTTTGTTTTGAAGCCGTTTGTAATGGATTATTTTTGAAAAAAGGAATTATTTTATTAAATATATCTTGTTGCGAAGCAACAGTATATCGATAACATGATGTGTGGTTTAGACGTTTTTCTTTTTGAAAGTAAACACCGCCACAATTCAATGTATTCCTAATTTTCTCTAATATTTCCTTATCACATTCACGTAATTTTAAATGAAAGTGAAGTTGAATTCTTACACCACTTCTGTAAGACTTCAAATTGCTTTTATTTACATAAAAACAACCTTCACCATCTGTTAAGCCCACAATATAATCATTTGATATTGGTTTTGTCCTTCCCATGCGTATTATTATATCATAATAACTTGACGCAGAGTACTACGACGCAGCTGACTTCTCCTGTGCATAATTTTCCATTAACACAAGAGATCTCCCACGGGTTACGTATAATTCTATTCCATACATCCTATACATGCTTTTTATGAATCTTCATTTTGCTCACCGCCCTATTTGTCGGTTCAAAACTCGATTCGCATTTTTTTATACAGGCTGTGTTTTGTTTAGAGATCCTCCGGACCATACCTCACGGTATTGGACCTATCTTTCAACTACTTCCGTATGAACGGAGAGTGGATTTTAACCACTTAGATTTATACGCTGCCGGGCGCACTTATTTGTGAGTACAAGACTTGAGAACGTATTCACCGCAGTTTAGCTGACCTGCGATTACTAGCAATTCCAGCTTCATGGAGGCGAGTTGCAGCCTCCAATCCGAACTGACGCCATTTTTAAACGATTAGCTTAGAGTCGCCTCGTCGCAACGCGTTGTAATGGCGATTGTATTATGTGTGTAGCCCAGGATATCAAAGGGACATGCTGACCTGGCGTCATCCTCTCC
>Ga0209211_10007237_pt1 | contig 15653 bp, 19 predicted proteins | sample RifGroA2_FD_183992 | JGI IMG/M metagenome (GOLD analysis project Ga0209211, IMG submission 183992) | Groundwater microbial communities from Rifle, Colorado, USA - Groundwater A2 (SPAdes) (version 2) | ecosystem: Environmental > Aquatic > Deep subsurface > Groundwater | place: Rifle, Colorado... | reverse complement strand
CAGCTACGGACGCTTTAGGCCCAATAAACGTGACTACAACTTGAGGCGCGGTTATTACCGCGGCGGCTGGCAACCGTATGGTCGAAAATAAGCACCTAAATCATTAAGGTTTTCTTCCATAATGACTGTTACGTATTCTGGAATTAGATGTAAAAACTTTTTGCAACTTCTTTTAGTTACTAAAATGCATCTAAACCCCGAACCATAGATTTTAGCGAATTTACTCGCTAAATATAGCCATCTGTCTTCATGTTCCCAATAACAACATTCAATTATAGTATTGGAAACTACAAAATCTGGATAGAAGATTTGGTCTTGGACCTTGAACAATGGTTCATATTTATATTTTATTTTCAACGAAAAGAGTTTTTTCGCCGTTTTAGATTCTAGTTCGTTAACCATTCTTTCTTTTTTTGGTCCTACTGATGTACGCCGCCCTGATTTCTTAAGACCTTTCTTAAACCATTCCATCCAGAGATGGCGCTTGCTGTGTATGCCTGCATTCTTGAGTTTTGCTGTTATGCCGCCAATTTGAGCCCTTTTTTCTCTTTCTTCAGGAGTTAGTTTTCTTGCTGAAATCTTTCCCCCTAAAGAAGCGTATTTAATCGCTCTTTCTCTACGTCCTCTCAAATCATTCAGTTGCCAATTTTTATAATTATTTTTAATGGCAACTGCATCAAGAGGTAAATTCGTAGAGCTTATCAACTTGTCAGCATAGAACTTTGCTTTTTCTTGCGTTGTTATTCTTTTACTGCCACACTCCAAGTTCGAAATAGTAACATTGCTTTTCCCAAGAATCTTAGAAAAACTGTTTCTATCCAAACCCAGTTGCAGTCGAAATAAAAGAATATTTCTGCTGTCATCTAGCAAAGCTCTTTGAACTTGGTCAGAATCTTTTACATTTTCAATTTTAGAAAGTATTCCATCAAGTTCTTTTTCAGAAACTCCAAATTGCATTAAAATTTATTGGTTACACAACTTAAAGTACTTATTTACTCTTACCCACCTCTTATTCGCCTACCTTTTTACAGTAAACAAAAGATACCGCATTGCGATATCACTCAGGATTCCCTCGTCACTCTCTCTTGAAATAATATGGAGATAACGACGTACCGAAGGTACGTCAGTCAGCTTCTATTATTTTTTCAAGCATTGCGAAGTTTTCGCGCCTGCTGCGCCCCGTAGGGCCTGGCTTCATGTCTCAGAAGCCATCTCCGGGCAATCGCTCTCACGACCCGTACGGATTACAGCCTTGTTGAGCAAATAGGCGAAAGAAGCGTCCGCTTCAGTCTTTACCTCAACAACAAGCTAATCCGTCGCAGTCCCATCCTACAGCACATCGCTGCTTTATATATGTGGAATGTCCCTGCAAAATTCTACTGATAGAGTTTTGCCTGTCTGCACCTTCATCTGGCAAATGCAAGCAGATGCCTTCATGATATACCACAGTTGGATACGTTTCGTCACAAACAGCCATTTGGCTTTTTCCGAAACAACGCCACAACAGTGGGTTGACTAGTGTCAATATCACATATCGTTGATAATATCTCTGGTATCAACGATGGGATCCAGAAGACATTCTAAAATGTCTTCTTAGATAATTCTCTAAAGAGCATCCGGGATGCTTTCACAGTCCGGATCTCAAGCGAAGTCGAGTCGCCCACATACTTCGGAAAACGTTGATGTTTTCCTTAAGAATTTAGACTCGCCAAACTCTCATCAGATATGAACCGCCAAATTCACACCCGAATAACAACGGTAATATTCGCTGTCACATATTTAAACGCATCGGGTTGCGCGGCTTTGTTGCAAAAGTCGGCTATCGATATGCGTTTAGCATCGATAGCCTAATGCATCGATGGACATCGACAGATGTCCATCACTTTTGCAACAAAGCCGGTTGCCTCTCAAATCAATAAATTATTTTGAAATCGTTGTAGATGCCGGAATGCGGCCGCCATTCGATGTCCACGTTTTTGACATCAGCCTTTCCAGGTCCGGTCCGCAGGGCCTCTATGAGAGTCTCTATCGAATCCTTCTCTCCTTCGATAAATGCCTCCACCTTTCCGTCGTCGCGGTTCCTTACGTAGCCTTTGAGTCCCAGCAAATCGGCATTGTTTTTGGTGAACGACCTGAACGAGACGTCCTGGACTTTTCCGGTGACTATCACATTAGCGGCATAAAGAGCCATGAGAATAAGATGTCGGAAAAAGTCTTAAGTGAGAGGGGAGAGATTTGAACTCTCGTATCCACTAAGGAACAAGGCCCTCAACCTTGCGTGATTTTCTGTAACCCTTCCGTAAACGCTTTTGCGTGAGCAAAAGGGCTTGACCAGGCTACACGACCCTCTCGTCAGCTCTTGATTATAGCTGACCAACTTAATATTCAAGTATTACACAAGTTGGTCACATATAGTAAACCCAGTTATAATATCCGGATTATTTACTGGGTTAACTATAAGAGAAAAAGTTTTTATAAAGAGGTTTCTTGCCCGCTTGCCTTCGATATAACTTCGTATCTTTTTTCAAGAGGCCCATGCGTTTTAAGGTCCGGGAAAGGGCTCTCCATAAGATGAAAATCGCCTGAACTGTCCATGTAACACAATACGCCGGAAAAAACTCTGCCGCAGAAATCTCTTACTGTCAAATGCCTACCTAGGTCCCCTGGGGTAAGGTCTGAGACGTACATGATGAAACTAAAGCAAAATCTTATTTAAGGCTTCCATAAAGCCCTTTAAGCATAAGCGCGTCCCCTTCGATGTTCGGGCTCTCGCTTACCACGACTCCGCCTGTCTTGAATTCCTTCCAGGCGGCAGCAAGTTCCTTGTAGTTCATGTCAGATTCTTTTAGTGTCAGGTGGTTCTTCTCGCCTTTCGGACCGTATGCTATTCCCGACAGGTGGATATGCATGTTCTGGAGCCCGGATTTCCCGAGGTGTTTTTCCACAAGGGCAAGTACTGAATCGAATTCCACGCGGGTATTGTATTTTCCATTGGTTCTTGCATGGAGATGCGAGAAGTCTATGCAGGGCATCACGCCCCCGACTTCTTCACTGAGCCTGATTATTTCCTCGAGCGAGCCGAACTGTGTCGGTTTTCCAGAGACTTCAGGTCTTATCCATATCTCGTTTCCCTCGTCCCTGAGCGTTCTTGTAATTTGAGAAATGTGTCGCTTGACTCTTTCGTATGCGGAATCGGCATGTTGTCCCATGTAGTAGCCTGCATGGAAGCAGACCGACCACCCTCCGCAGAGCCATGATATGCGCGCGGCGTTTATAACGCGCTGCCTGCTCGCATCTCCCTTTTCTTCCGAGTTCAGGTTTATGTAATACTGGCCGTGGCACGTGAGGCGCACTTTGTTCCTTTCAGAAGCCTTCCTGACCAGTGGCGCATTCGCAGCTGATACGTTCACGCTGTGGACGAATTCCATCTCCATCGCATCGAGCCCGAGCTTGCGCACGCACTCTATTCCGTTGGCGGTATTCCTCGGTTGCGTGGCAATAGGTATCCCCGCTGTTCCAAAAAGAAGTTTCATAATCCTAATAGAGAAATAAGAATATTAAACAGCTCGACTAATTGGGACTGAAGATGTTTCATCATGCAGGTCTCTCAGATAACCGCCGTAAATATCGCACAATCTTCTGTTTGCCGCGCCACACTTGACTGATGTTCTTGTGAATTCGTCTTCCCTCTCCTTTGCCAGTTGCTCATCCACGAACTGGCGTGCCTCTGGAACAGTGAACGTCTGTACGGTCATTGTGTCCAGCGCATCGAGTAGCCCGGAATAAAATACATATGCAGGATTTTCGGAAAGCATTTCTCTGTTACGTGCCAGCTTCTTTTGCGCTCTTTTCTTATCCGGCCATACTGCTATCCTAGCTTCTTCTTCCAATTCCCACAAGAGACCCCTGATTTCCTCGATTCTGTCAGAATTGTAATGATTAAGATCAAAATAAGCTTTTGGCAAGTGATATGGAACTGGAAGATTGCTAAGCGTTATATGTTGTATGCCTTCTCCAATCCTTTCCCTGACCCGGTCGCTGTCAGGCCCCTTATACGTAAGGTGAACGATGCCGTAATCTTCTGGGCGAGTATTGTAGCCCAAATCCTGCAAGTTTACAGATGTCACTTCTGAAATAATGTCGGAATCTTCGCTTGTGTCTCTGGCGTTCCACGAAAGAACGCGCCTATCACTCTTTGACCGGACTAATTCGTACGCGACTATGCTGTTTTTCATGTACTAGATAATAGAAAGAAAGAATTAAAAGACTGGAATACGTCACATGGAAATTACAGATTGACGAGCACATCGTCGCCTTCTACTTTGACTTCGAATTTCGCCACTGTCACGCTTTGCATTACAGGCGAGATGCCTGTTGCAACGTCAAATCTCCAGCCATGCCAGGGGCATGCCACAACATTGCCCTCAAGCATTCCCTCGCCGAGAGGTCCGCCCTTGTGAGGGCATGTATTTTTTATTGCATAGAAAGTGCCGTCCACATTGAAAATTGCAATGTCCACGCCGTTTGCGCTTACAGTTTTGCCCTGCCCGGGCTTTATCTCATTCACATTTGCAACTTTAACGAACATAATCATCACTATGATGCAAAAGCTTTTTATCCTAGAATGCATTGAATACTGATTTAGCAAACAGATGAAACTCAATGCATTCTGGATGCCATGCTCTCAAAGGTCATATCATCCCGCAAGGACCTTTTCCAGGTTGTTTGCAATGACTTCAAAATTCTTGACGTTTACATTGTTGACGACAGCCGGCGCGCCCCTGTCGCAGCAATCACGCATCTGCTTCGAAAGCTCTATGCGGCCAAGAAACGGGACTGATAATTCGCCTGCTATCGTTTCGCCGCCGCCGCTTCCGAAGACCTCGCCCGACATGTTCTCGACTATGCCGACCGGCTTGTAGAAGCCGAGGGCCATCTTTGCGGATTTGGTCGCGTCTGTCATGGAAAGCTCCTGCGATGTCGTAACAACAACCACAGCATCTATGCCGATGAATTGCATTACAGTCAGGGCTGCATCGCTCGTCCCCGGAGGCATGTCTATTATCAGGTAATCCAGGGAATCCCAGTTGGTCAGCTCCATGAGCTGCATGATTGCGCTGTGTATTAGGGGACCCCGCCACATGGTCGGTCCGGATTCCATTTCAATAAGCGACATGGATGATGCTTTTACGCCGTATTTTTCGGGGGGTATGAAGCCGTTATCGTCTTTTTCGAACTTCTCTTCAATGTTCATCATCTGAGCGACATTGGGGCAGTCTATATCGGCGTCAAGGAGACCAACAGCATTTCCCTTCTTCGCCAGCATGCACGCCAGGTTGACTGCGACTGTCGTCTTGCCAACGCCGCCCTTCCCGCTCATGACTGCTATCTTGTATCTTATTTTCGAAAGGTTCCCCTTTAATCGCTCGGCGCGCCGCTGAAATAAGCCAGCGCCCTGTGTATCCTCATGCATGATTCTAATTGGAAGAAAAAGTTAAATTGGGATTACTTCGTCCATCGTATTTCACGTCGCGACTTGAAGCCCTCGTCAATGGAATGCCAGTGACTTACATACTGCTCTCCGTATCTCCAGCACAGGAAAACAAGCTCGCCTTTGTTGCTGAAGTAGAAGTCGACAAGTCCTGTCTCGACGTCCTTCACAATGCAGCCGTTTGACTGTATCTCGTTTATCTTCTGCATCATTTCCTGATAAGCTTCCTCCCTCTGGGTGACCCTTTCGAAATAATACGCGTTGTCCATGTGGCCTTTTTCAAGCACGTCTTTTCCCCAGATGGAAACAAGGTTCTCCATGTCATTTGTCAGGGATTTTATGCGTTCGTTCAGAACAAGTGTCTTTTCGAGGCCCCTTTTTATCGCAGGGAGCAGGTCATTTGCCTCTTTCAGGGTGAATGTCCTGACTGCGCCGCTTGATTTTGACGATGGCTCCATTTTGTTCTAGGTCAATATTGTGCGCGCCTCATATAAATATTTTCGTTTTTTAGAAAAAAACATAAGCTTAGGGCACATCTGGAGCATGCAGGCGTCGGAGCCCGCTAATTCCTTATGTTGTTTCGCCAGAAGCTGTATGTCACGGTGCAGGCGAAAGCCGTGTACGCAAGGGCGCTGAAGAATCTGTCAATGCTGCCGGGGCTCTTGTTGACAAGGCTGAGCATTCTCTTGCCGAAGAATTTTTTCGCGGGGCTATAGTTTTCTTCCATGTAATTCCATGTATGGCTGTAGGACATTTTAAGTCTCGTCACGGCATAATCCTTCAGCAATTTCACAGAAGGGTAAGTATATTCAGGGTATATGGCGCCTCTCTTTATTGATTTTATTATCCCGTCAACATCCGTCGCACTCGTATTTATTATTCCGAGTCCAAGCATCGCGATTGTATGCGCATCGCTGCCTGCGACCATTATCATTTTGTTCTTTGCAGCAAAATTGCGGGCCCGTATGTTGGATATCCGGTCAAGATTGTTGCCGTTGAAGATTTCTATTGCGTCGCACGCCCTTGCCTCCTCCCTGAGACCGTCGTGTTTTATGTCAAATGGGTGCACGGCAATCGCGACTCCTCCCTGCGCATGTATCAGGTCGACGGTCTCCTTTACAGGCAAGCCGGGCCGTATTGTTTCCTGTATCCCGAGCGCAAGCGTGTGACCGTCCGTGCTGCTTACTTCTTCGCCTGGTATTATGAGGATCCCGTGTTTCTTCCCCGCCGTTATTGCTTCCTTGTGGCCAAGTACAGTATTGTGGTCTGTTACTGCGAGCGCCCCTAATCCCAGCTCTTTGGCCCTGCGGACCATCGCCTCAGGCGATTCTACCCCGTCATAGAGCACCTTTTTGCCTCGCGAGTAGTGAGTGTGAGAATGCAGTTCGACTTTCATGCAAATCAGATTTGCTCCAAACCTATAAAAAGAATAGAAAGCCCAGGATAAATCCAAGGATTAAACCTGCGAAAATGTCGATGATGTCGTGTCGCCTGAAATATATGCGGGATGCGCAAACTGCAAGCACCATCAGCGCCAGTAGCGGGAAGGTTGCCGGGGCTTTTGCATATATCGCAATCGATATCATCACGGACCTCGCCGCATGTATGCTTGGAAAAGATGAGTTGTCCACTGCTTCGTAAATCAGATTGTATCTCCTTTTTTTCATTCCCGGCCGGGGCTTGTTATAAGAAAGGCGGAAGAACATGACGACCGCTGTTACGGCTGCAAGCGAAACGATAAGAGTGTAGAAGATTGTATAATCGCCAATTAGCAGGAACAATGCCGCTATGACGATATAGAATATGAAGCTGCCGTATGACCCGAGGTCCTTGAGCGATATCTCACCTATGACTTTCGCTGTCCGTTTTATGTTCAATTCCATTCAATCAACTCAGAATTGAATGTATTAAAAGTAAGCTTGGAGAAAGCGCGAGCGCCAGTGAGCCGGAAAATATAATATCTTTCTTTCCCGCTAACGGTTTTCTTTCTTTGGAAAGAAAAGGTTACTTAAATTTGGCCAGCAGCTGGGATATGTCTATGTTGCTGATGTCCTGGTTTGCAAGCGGTGTAGATGCGATTTGCGGCGTGCCATCCTCATACGTCGGTTTGCTCTCCTGGTAGAAGAGACCTATCGGGATTTTGTCTCCCCACATTTGGCCCATTTGAATGGCAGCCATCTTGTCAGTGGTCTCATATCCTGTTTCTTCCAGCTTGAATATCCTCTGCTTGTACCAGTCGGCCGTTTGCACTTTGTTGTAAGTCGTGCACGGCTGGAATACGTCTATCAGTGCGAACCCCTTGTGGCGCATGCCCTCAGCAATCAGTTTCTTCAGGTGCATTATGTCCATTGCGTATCCGCGGGCGACGTATGTGGCGCCCGCCGCTATTGCCCATGTTATCGGGTTGACGGGATCCTCAAGAACGCCGCTCGGAGTCGAATTCGATTTGAAGCCCTTCTCGCTTGTCGGCGATGTCTGTCCCTTCGTAAGTCCGTACACTTCATTGTCCTGCACGATAAGTGTCATGTCCAGGTTGCGCCTCATTGAATGCATGAAATGGTTGCCGCCGATGCCGTAAGTGTCGCCGTCGCCGGAAACTTCAATCACATTCAGCTTGTTGTTGGCCAGTTTTATTCCGCTGGCAACCGCAAGCCCCCGCCCATGGAGCCCTTCAAACCCGTATGTCCTGACGAAGTGAGGTGTCTTCGAGCCGCAGCCGATGCCAGAAACGAGCACCGTATTGTGCTGCTCCAGCTGAAGCTCGGCGATCGCGTTCTTGATGGTGCTGAGTATAGTGAAGTCACCGCATCCTGGACACCATGTAGGCGCCTGTTTTGTTGTCAGCTCCGCGATTGTTGCCATTTTTTTCACCTATAACTGCGATACCTGCCAATTCTCCTTGCGTCGTTCTTCGTGGCTCAAGCCTCCTTCTAAATAAGGTCTCTGGCTCAGGCAAGTTCGCTGATAAACGGTCCTGGTGTGTTTTATTCCTACGCCCCAGTTGCTCAATACCCTGCCCTCGTATTCTTTGTCCACTAAAAATCACCATGCTTCTATAATACCGTGCTTGCTGAACACGATCTCCTTCAGCTCGGTCGTGTTGAGCAGCTCCTTTATCCCTGCATAAATGTCCTGCGGCGAAAACGGCCGCCCGTCGTATTTGAGTATCTTGTGGTCGATATCCAGCCCCGTCTGCTCTTTTATAACGCCGGCGAGTTGCGCTGTCTTGTTGTTCTCGATAATTACCGTAGCCTTGGAATCGTTGATTATTTCCGCGATGCGCTTGGAAGGCAGCGGGCTTATGAAAACCACTTGGAGGAAGTTGGTGCTTATTCCGTCTTCTTTCAGCAGCTTCATCGCTTCCCTGATGGGGCCTTTTGTCGAACCCCATGAAATTATTGTCATTTCAGCGTCAGGGTTTCCCTCGAGGACAGGGTCGTCCAGAGTCTTCGCAAACGTGTCGAATTTTTTGAATCTCTTGTTGTGCATCATCACGCGCACTTCCTCTTCCTCGCGCTCATTGCCCTCCTCGTCATGCTCATAGCTGCTTGCGACATGCATGCCGTTTTTCTGCCCGGGAACTGCGCGCGGCGAGACGCCATTCTCTGTTATCTTATATCTCTTGTAGTCAGAAGGCACTTCCTTCAGTAGAAGCCCCCTGTCTATGACTATATTCTTTGTCTCGAATTCCTTGATTGTCCAGAAGCTCTCACCAAGGAATTTGTCCGTGAGCACGATCACGGGCATCTGGTATTTCTCTGCGATATTGAATGCGTCTATTGTCCTGTAGAAGCACTCCTCAACGTCGCCAGGCGCGATTACAACGCGGGGAAATTCATCTGTTGAAGCATGAAGCATGAAGCGTAGATCGCCTTGCCCCGAATGTGTTGCCATGCCTGTTCCAGGCCCGGGTCTTTGGGCTTCTATAACCACCAAAGGTACTTCCGTTTGGGCGGCCATCCCGAATCCTTCTGCCATCAGTGCAAATCCGCCACCGGATGTTCCTGTTGCGGCGCGTACCCCCGCATAGCTTGCGCCGATTGCCATGTTTATCGCAGCTATCTCATCTTCCGTGTGTTTGACGACGAGATTGAACTGCCTTTCAAGTGCAGCCATGTTGCTCAGCAGCGAGGACGCAGGTGTCATCGGATATGCCGCGTAAAATTTGCAGCCGGCCTTGACCATGCCAGCTGTTATCGCCTCGTTTCCCGACATGAACATATTGTTTTTTCGTGCCTGTTTCTCAAGTCTGAATTTGAAGTCATCGGGAAAATTATTCTTGATGTAGTCATATCCTGCCTTGGCAGCCTTGATGTTCGCTTCGACTATCGCAGCTCCTTTCTTTTTTCCGAAGTTATCAGATATGACACCATTGAATATTTCCATGTCGAAATCCAGCAGGGCCATGGTAGCGCCCAGCGCCACGGTGTTTCTCATTATCTTTCCGCCGTTCTCATTGGCGATCTTGAAGAGCGGCACAGAATATAATCTTATTGTTGAATTCTCGATTTCCGAAGGGTCCAATTTTGTATAGTCACCGTCATATATCACGCCTGCATGGTCGCTCAATTTGTGTTTGTGCTTGTCTATCGTGTCCTTGTTCATCGCCACAAGAAGGTTTATCCCCTTGACATGGGAGAATATTTCCGCGTCCTCCACGCGCACGTCTAAGCTATTGTGCCCGCCGCGTATAAGAGAGGGATATTCTGATGTTGAGAAAACTTCCAGCCCGCCGCGCAGGCACGTCTTTGCGAACATCTGAAGCCCTGCATTGAGTATGCCGTCTCCTGCTTCGCCGCCGATTTTCCAGGAGAATTTATTGACTATCTTGCTCATGGTATCACAATGGGTCAGAATATCTCTATAATGAGAAAGGGACATTTAAATTCTTTTCCGTCCTAATTTAATTACTTTATCAATACACTATAATGCATAGATGGTGTCTATATGGGTTACATAAGATATAAGCTTCCGGAGCGTACGCACTTAATCCTCAAGGGCGTATGCGAAAAGCTTGACATGAAGGAGTCGGAAGTATCGAGAATTGCACTGATGGAATACCTGAAATCTCTGGGCGTTCTGTCAGAAAGGATGAAGAAGCATAATTTAATACGCAGGTAAATTTGTCCTGTCATTTGAAGAATTGATTCTAACGCCGAAGGATGTTCAAAAACTCCTCATACTTCAATAATCTTCCCGCGGGAGCCGACGCATATCACTCGTGTGTTGCCCATCCTTTCCTCGAATCCTTCCATCTCATGGATGTGCCCGCATATGTGTATGTCCGGCCTCAGTTCGTATATTGCCCGCGTCACTGCTTCGCTGCCAGGAAAGGAGAACTTTTCTATCATGCTGCCCTTCGGGTGTATGTGGGTCACCATTATTTTTTTCTTTGCTGCCTTCACGTAGCGAAATCCGTTGCTCAGGTAAGTGAACATGTCGTCGTCAGAAGTGAAATTCATGTGGAGTATGTTCGCGCCGCCGCACCCGAAGATGCCGACGCCGTCGTAGATGATTGATTTGTTCTGTATGTCAAGAATATCATATTTTTCCTTGAGGACCTCTGTTATGCCCGGCACATCGTGATTCCCCGCAACGAATGCGACCTTTTTGTTTCTATCAAGAAACGGTTTTATCATTCCTTTCGCGAGGTCGCCGAAGTTGGATATATCTCCGTTTATCACTACCAGGTCTACTCCTTCCTTCTCTGCCTCTTCAGCCAGCTTCCTGACGCCTTCATGGTCGTCGTGCAGATCTCCTGCGGCCAGTAGTTTCATAGTTATACGATTCCATTACGGTTTTTAAAGCTTGCAACTGCATGAAAAATCCGTCAGAAAAACGGCGAAATCAGAAAACCTGTTCGCCTGTTTCGGCGTTGTAGATGTGTATGATGAGCACAGGGCACACTTCCGCGGCAGCTTTCATCGCCTGCAGTTCGTCCTCTTCGATTATTACTTCAAAAAGCCCCGTCTCCGGATTCTTCTCGGCGTTGAGCAGGTTAGCCCGCCCGTCCGCAGCGTCGAGCGCCCACCATTTTGCATTGACGCCGACGCATGCTGCCGCAGAGATGCATCCGTCGCGGTCGTATGTGACCTTGTATTTCGCCATAAGAATAATAATAGTTCTTTTTGACTGCAAGCTACTTTTTCTTACAAGAAAAAGGAGCTTAATGTACTGACTTCCCGCATCCGCAGGATGATTTCACGTTCGGATTGTTGAGCTTGAATCCCGCGCCCTGGAGCCCTTCCGTATAGTCTATCTGAGTGCCGTTCAGGAATTCCATGCTTTTCGGCGTTACAAACATCCTCACGCCGTGCTCCTCGAAGACAAAATCATCGTCGCTGTGGGTTTTTTCAAAATCCATGTTGTACGTGTAGCCCGCGCAGCCGCCGCGCGCCACCTCAACGCGCAATCCATACCCATCCTTGTGCTGGGTTTTCATTATCTCGTTTATCTTCCTTGCCGCGAACTCTGTGATTGTGATCTTTGCATCTTTCGGAAGTGCCTCTGCCTTGCCTGCATGCGTCTTGACGAGGTCGTTGAGCTCCTGAAGCATGGAATTTACTTCTTCGTCGCTCATCCCGTGCCCGAGTGCCCCGTTCTCAAGGCTCTCGTATGGATTGACATGGCATCCGACGCAGTGCAGTCCATAGGAGAGCATGACCTCTGACGCGAACGGGAATTTTTCTATTATCTCCCCCATCGTCATGTCTTTTGTAATTGACTGTGTCTGGGTTTCCATAGCATCACTAACCAATCCAATGCATTTAAAACTTTCTCACTACAGACGAATCTGTCATCTTCGCTGTTTCCAAATCTATCATATCTTCATAGCGCCTAGCGCTTGCGTGATTAAGGAAATCTTTCGCAACCCGCTGCGCATCCTCCGGCGTTTCCCAGTGAAGGACATCCATCCAATTTCCGTCTTCCGTTCTCGCAAGCGCCCTGTCTATGAAACCTGCAGCCTTTCCAAGAAATTCTTTTTGCAGTTCCTCAGCTGCTGATATGAAATCCTTTTCATCTGTCTCGCTTTTCAGCCTGAATTGCACGATTTCCAGCGTCGTCATATTATTTTCTCGCCTGTTTCCTTGTTGATTATGTGTATGACGTTCTTTGGGCAGCCCTCGGCAGCTGCCTTCATCTTGTCGAATTCGTCCTGCCCGATCTGGAGCTCGAATAAAGTGATGCCGTCGCTGGATTTTGAGCCCTTCAGTTCGGCCTTTCCGCTTCCTTGGACGTTCCATCTTTCCGGGTAAACGGCTTCGCAGGTAGCTGCTCCAATGCATCCTTTTTTGTCATATTGCACAAGCCATTTGCCGTCAGCAGGCTTGGGTTCTTTCTGCTCTTTCTTTCCCATTCCGAATAATCCTTTCATAAGCGAAACTAAAGCCTGAAATTATTAAAAAGAAATCTTTCAGCGAACGCCAGTGAGCCACCATTATGATCCCATCTTCCTTATATCCCACGACTAAAGTCGTGGGTTTGTTGGAAGATGGGATCCCAGATTCATTGTGTTTCACAAGAAAGACTGAAAGTCTTTCTGTGCAGGAAAAGCAAAGCTTTTCCTCGCATCACACGGCTAAAGCCGTGTGTTTTCAATGAATCTAAGATAATATCTTTCTTTTCCGCTAACGGTTTTCTTTCTTTGGAAAGAAAAGGGTTAATGGCAGCCACAGCCGCCGCTCTCTTCCTTGCCTGAGGAACAGCATCCGCCGCCTGAGAAGCTTCCCGCCGGGTTTTCCATCGTCGGCTTTGTTTTGGGAAGTGTTCCTAGGACAGCCGCGCCGATTGCGCCGAGAGGCACAAAATCGTTGCTGTGGGTTGCCTGAATTTGTGCAACTGCCGGAATGCCCGACGCCAAAGGCGTCTCTAGAGATTCTTCGCCCCAGTCGGTCCACATCTTGCGTTTCTCCTTGTATTTCCTGAACTGGTCGAAATTATTTTTGATTGCCATCATCTGTTCTTTAGTGAGACGTCTGTGGTGCTTGTCGTCGACGAGCTTCTTCCCTGTTCTCCTTTCCCATTCATCTGACGGGATTGAGAATTTTCTCTGCACCTTGTCCCTGTACAGGGCAGGTATCACGTTGAATGTGCAGAACGGTAGCACGCGCCCGTCCGGTGTCGCGTAGTGAATGTCGCACTTATGTATGCGGTCTATGTCCCAGTTGTAAGGATCCTGGAAGTGCATCATTCCCACGAACAGCGAATTCTTGTGGAAATCCGCCAGTCCATGATAGTTCGTACCGCTTACCGCGCCTGTGAGCATCCTCACGAATTTGAGGTCTTTTGGCTTCTTTTCCTCGTTGACGTACTTGCTGATGTTCTTCATCAGCTTCATCACTACCCACGGCTTGCGGAGCGACTTGTGCTTGCTGCTGTTTAGCTCGCGCGTGAGTTCGCCAAGGTATTCGAAGAACCCTTCTATGTCAAAGAACTCAGGTAGGGCAACCATTCTGTCGCCGTCCTTGAATACATATGTTGCCATTCCGCAGGCAAAGTGAATAGACAGTCGATATTTAGGCTCTTCCTTCATTGCCTCGACAAAATCAGTGACTTGTTTTGCGCAAGGCACAGGGAACCAGTGCTCGCGGCCGACCTGTCCGTCCGTCTGCTCCTCTATCTTCTTGATCGCGCCCGGTATTGTTATTCTCTGTTTGCGTCGCAATTTGTCCGGCATCCTTCCAACCAAGGAAACAGGCTGGAAGTTCACAGAACGAACTGTATCAATATTTCCGAATCCGAATCTGATTATATCTCCCAATTCATGGTCATTCACGCCTCCGATAACGGTCGGTACAAGAACTACTCCGAGTCCCGCCTTGCTGCAATTGGCAATTGCCCCTTGCGCTTCCCAGTAGTTCTTCGGGTTGGTTTCAGGCGACATGCCATCAAAAGACATGTAGAGCACGTGACTGCCAGCATTTTTTATGTTCTGGCAAAGCTCCAAAGATCTTGAAAGGTTTATGCCGTTGGTGTTTAACTGAATGTGGTCGTAACCAATCTCTTTTCCTGCTTTTATTATGTCAATCAGGTCCTCACGCAGCGTAGGTTCGCCGCCCGTGAGCTGCACCGCGTTGGCGCCTACTGGCTTCTCGTCCCTCATTCGCTTTAGCATGAATTTTATCTGGTCAAGAGTAGGCTCGTATATCGGCTCTCCCTCTTTCGCATAGAAGAAGCAGTACCAGCATGTAAGGTCGCACCTGTTCGTCAGCACTACGTTGCCCAGGCCTGTATGTGATTCGTGCTCGACGCAAAGCCCGCAATCGGTGGGGCAGTTTATCTCGAACTCGCTCTTGTCTATGTTAGGATTGAGTATCTTGATGCCTGGGTCCTGGAACTTCTCGGCCTTCTTGTACATGTCATAGTCAGACCAGTAGACCTCTGTCACGGCGCCGTGCATGCTGCAGTTTTTGGTCATCCATACCTTGTTGTCCTTTACGTATACGATGCAGTCGATCTTCATCGTGTCCCATCTTTCGTCGTCCACGCATCCGGGGCAGAGCGATTGGTTGAATTTGAGAACCTTCACGTCGCCTTCGGGCAGGAGTCCGACGAGCGCTTTTTTCCGTTCGTCAGTATAGTCCTTGACATAGGGGGAAGTGGATATCAGATTGATATCTGTCCTGTCTCTTGCTATTGCCTGCGGATACGCCGTTACCATTGGATGCACCTCGTTTTAAATTAGACCACGTCTTAAAAGTCATTTTACAACTTTTATAAAACACTAAAAGTTACTATTACAATGTTATTTTATATATTTAAGGCTTACCCGAGTTCTAAAAGGGGTTTATAACAAGAGATGGGCGCCGAAGAATTAATTAAGTTCTCTTAAACTTCCGTCAGGCCCCTGAACTCCCCTGAAACGTACGTTCTCATAAACAGGAACTATCCTTATGCCGCCGCTCCCATCATCCTCGATGCGCATGTACCTGTCGCGCGCGTTTGTGATAACAGCACAGTAAAATGGGAGGTTTTCCCCGAGTTCCTGAAATGTTGGGAAAGAAGACTGTGTATAAAGCCATGAATAAGAAGTCGCTCCGGTATCCGTGTAAAAAGACATTAAACCTTTTGCCTTGAGTCTTTCTGGAACCATCCCTAAATTGAAAAGCGTGAAATCCGCGACCTCTCTGCTGTAAAATGACTCGCCTCTATCGTGCAAGGC
>Ga0209211_10007236_pt1 | contig 15653 bp, 15 predicted proteins | sample RifGroA2_FD_183992 | JGI IMG/M metagenome (GOLD analysis project Ga0209211, IMG submission 183992) | Groundwater microbial communities from Rifle, Colorado, USA - Groundwater A2 (SPAdes) (version 2) | ecosystem: Environmental > Aquatic > Deep subsurface > Groundwater | place: Rifle, Colorado... | reverse complement strand
TCTCAAAAAGCGTATCCACTTCCTTTTTGTCCAGCGGAACGGGAGTCGTTCCCGCGCCCACGAATCCGGTAACCCTGGGGGTGTTCCTTACAACATACCAGGAATTGTCGGTAACAATCATATCCACTAAAACATAACCCGGGTAGATTCTTTCCTCAATCGTTTTTCTTTTCCCGCCGACTATTTTTATCTTTTTCTCCGTGGGAACGACGGCGCTGAAAATCTTGTCTTCCATGCCCAAAGATTCAATTCTTTGCTTCAAATTTCTGACCACGGCATCCTCATAGCCGGCGTAAGTGTGGACGGCGTACCAATTTCTTCCGGCTTGGACTTTTTGCTTTGTCATATTTTACAGCACGAATTTCCCCAATAAATAAGCGAAAAGCATATCAAATGCCCCCAGAAATATCGCCACGCCAATAGAGGCGACTATAACCAGCAAGGTGTAATTAACGGCCTGCTTTTTGGTTGGCCATTTGACGCCCTTCATTTCAATCTTGGTTTCTTTTATGTAATTTGCGAGTTTGTTGAACATTTTCTTTTTCCCTCTTAAAAAAGCCCCCTTCGGGCTTATTAACCGCATAATATATCTTTAGGCGCAAAAGTCAATGCAATCGCAATTGCTGAACAAAGCTCGAACCTTTTTTGAACAAAAAATGCTTGATTAGCTCCGCTCCGCGTTTTCGCCACGCCCTCGCTCGGACTGCCCTTTTTTTCGGCGGAATTGGAGGCCGTGCCAATTTCATTGGCGCGCCACCTAAAATTACAAAGTTGTTATCGGTCTCGCTTGAGTTATATAAAACTTTCCTTTCTCTAAAGCCCATTCAATGTCCTGCGGTTTTTTATAGTGCTTTTCTATATTTTTACAAATTTCAGCAAGTTCAAATATCTTTTTATCGGCAAGCTTCTGTTCACTTTGTTTTATTTTTGGAACAACTTTCTCTTTAGTCCCTTTTGGACTTCGAACAATCATCATTTTTTGTTTAGAAATATTTTTGTCTAATATTGTTTTATTTTTCTTGCTTATGACATATGTGTCTGGCGTAACCATACCGCCTACAATTGCTTCGCCAAGACCATAGCCAGCTTCTATTACCATGTGATCTCTATTTTCAGTAACTGGATGAACCGTAAAGGCTATGCCTGAAATTTCAGACTGAACCATTTTTTGAACAACAACAGCCACTGAAACCTTTTGATTATACAAGTCGTTTTCAAATCTATAAAATATCGCTCTCGGCGTAAACAATGAAGACCAGCATTTTTTCACGGAATCTAACAATGTAGCTTCAGTGGTGTTCAAATAACTTTCCAATTCCCCTGCCCAAGAAGCAGTTGAAGAATCCTCTACTGTTGCACTGGAGCGAACAGCAACAAGAGGTGCTTGTAATTTTATAAATTCCTTTTTGATTTCTTCCGCAATATCATTTGGAAAATTAACTTTCCAAATCAAAGCACGAATTTTATTCGAAGCCTTATCTATAGATTTAGTGTCCTCGATTTTTACTCCTTTTAGGATTTTATCAATATCAGCAGACAAATTTGTTTCTTCCAAAAATCTGTCGAATGCACTTGCCAACACTACAAAACCAGGAGGCACAGCCATCCCCACCCTGGTCATTTCTCCGAGAGAAGCGCCTTTGCCACCTGCGATATCGATATCTGTTTTTGATAAATTGTTCAGATTTTTTATCATCATCGCTTATTCCCTTTCTTTAATAATTTTACTAGACCGCTATTGGCATTAACCTCTAAAAGGTCGCCATCTTTAAAAGTCTTTGTTGCTATTTTGGTTCCTATAATGCAGATTTTTTTAAATTCTCTTGCCATTATGGAAGCATGTGATAATAATCCTCCTTCATCGGTGACTATTGCGCTGGCTTTTTTAAATAATGGCAAATAATACGGCATCGTGAAAACGGCGACTAATACATCACCCCGTTTAATTTTTTTAAAATCTTTTCTATTAAGAATTATTCTCGCTTTTCCCTTTACTAATCCTTTATACGCCACAACGCCTTTTAAAATTGTAGAACGAGCTATTTTTTCAGAATTAAACAATTTTTCCGCTATTTTAATAGCATTTTTGTTTTCATTACAAAATAGTTTTCTGCCGTCTAATGATATAAAAAGATAAAATTTCTTTCTCAATTTAGCTTGTCGCAATAATCGTTTATTAAGCCCTTGCTCTTTGAAGATGCCTTCAATTTCTTCAGGAAATAACCAAAAAAATAAATCGGCTTTTATCAAAAATTTATGACCAATAACATCAAAATATATTTTAAACTTCTTTTTAATGTTTAGAATAATGGGAGTAAAACGAATTATTCGTATTACTTCTTTATCAAAATACTTTAAAATTTTTGGGTCATCCTTATAAACCTGTCCAATATACTGAATATAAATAAAAAAGGCTGCAAATTTATAAAAACAATTATTAAAAATTTTAAATTCTTTTAATAATTGAGGCGCGCTCATTTTTCTTATATTGATATATGAAATATTTTTTAAAATATTCAAAATTTTGTATGTAACATCATCTGTTTCTTGCGCTATCTTTCTAAAATTATTCTTCTTTAAATTATTTATTCTGTTGTAGAAAGTTTTGAATTCTACCTTATCTCTGTATGCATACACATGCGCACCTTTATTTATATAAAGCAATCTTTTAAGCCCTAAATATCGCCCTTGACCTTTAAAAAAGTAGTTTACAAAAATCAAAGGAAAATCTGAAGAAAATCGCTGAGCGTAGCGAAACCATACAATTTTTTCTACTTCTGTGAAAATGTCTTTTTTTGCCATTTTCTCCATATTTACGATTGACTCTTATAATCTTGTTTGGATACCCTGCCTTTATGTGGTTCTTCTTTATAAAAATTAACTAATTCTTTAAATTTATTTTCATCAACTTCTAACTCTTTGCCACGAAAAATTATTTTAAAATGCTCTTGACCTTCTTTATCAATATTTACAACAAAACTAAAACCTTCCAAAAAATTTATTGAACCACCCAGATTATCAAAATTTATATCTTCTATTTTTTGCCCATTTTCATTTCTGAATATTGCCACTTTTCTTAGAAAATCTCCGATGACTGTATCGTGCGTTATATGTTGGAGCTCGATATCAGATCCAGAATAAAATCTATGACCGCCTTTTCGATACTGATTTATCATATACGCCAAAGCGGAACTCCATCTTTCTAAATCTTTTTGCGCGAGAGGTTCAGCCATCATATATCTGAAAACGCCGCCATGTCCTTCCTTTTCTTCCATTTCTTTTGCTTTCCTTGCAAGATGATCAAAGTGCTCCCATTCTGGCGGAGCTAACATAATTCGGTGGCGGGATTTAAATATTTTCTTTTCTGTTTGTTGCATTTCGATCCCTTGTATTATTTTCTCCATGGTACTAGTAGTTCGGCGAAATGGGCTAGCGTATAATTTAATTCCATCTTTTGGAAGTTCTTTCTGTTTTCCAAGTTCTTCGGATTTAGCACGGCCAACATCAGTGAGCTCGCCCTTGAGATCTTTTTCGCCATGACGCAAAAAAGAAATTGCAAGATTTACATTTCTACCTTTTTCAAAATTATTTTGGCGTTCAATACCTTTTAATTTTTCCATAACAATTATTTCATTAAATCATCAAGTGAAACGCCAAGAGCTTTGACGATTTTTTGTGCAGTATCCATTGTCGGGCTTTGAATTGCTCCAGACTCAATCTTGATAATCGTATTATGGGAAATATCGGCAAGTTTAGATAATCTGTCTTGCGACAAATCACGCTGTTTCCGTAATTTTTTTATGTTGTCCCCAATTGTTGATTTTTCGTTTGACATTATGGTATGATAGTATTAGTATTAAAATACAATGATTGCTCTATAATCCCATGGCTATCACTAACAATATAATACACAATTTAATTCGTTTGGTCAAATAAATCGGGCCGCCGGGAATCGAACCCGGTCTCTACGAATCTTTTATTAAGATTCCCGGGGAATGCCATATGGCATTCCCGTTCTCAATTTTTTCGGGGTGCCGAGAATTGAACTCGGCCTTCACGCACCCGAAGCGCGCGTACTACCGATATACTACACCCCGATGTAAACAACGAACTGAACCATCTTACCTGCCTCTTCGGCAGGTCGCCGAAGAGGCGACTACGGCCCGATAGGAAAGAGTATAAGATAAATTTTTATTTTTAACAAATGAGGGGTCAAATCGTAAAGGACGTTAGAACCATTATCCAGCGACAAAATGAGTATATTTATATGCCCGATTTGAGAACTTACTCAAACGCATAAACTTACCCCACTGCACTACTCACTATATCTTATCTTTGATTGTTTGATTTTTTAATCAATCTTACGAATGGTCTCCAATAGCTCTTGCTGGCGTCTTTGAAGCGAGGCGTCAAAAATAATGCGATACTCAAAGTTCTTGTTGGCTTGCTGGAACTCCCTAAAGCCGATTTCTTTTGCAAACACTTCGCTAAAAAGGTTTTCTGCTTTGCCTTTGTATTCTTGCCTATTTTTCTCGTAGCCCTCTTTTTCTCGGTTGGACTTTACCTCAACCACCAAGAACCTGCCTTTTGTGGTCTCAACCAGAAAATCTGGGAAGTATCTGGCTATCCGCTTATTTTCTGGGCTGTAATACTCAAAGTAAAAGTCATTGTGGGTGGGGTCGGTAGCTCCGCCCGTAAAATAGACATCTACAATCGCCTCGTCTTTATCCAGCACATCCCGCAAATACTTAAACAGGTCTTTTTCGTCCGTGCTGTCAAAATTATATGGATTGATATGGAAACCAATGCGGCTTTTGCCGTGGGCTTCTTCCATTTGCTCTCTTGAGACAACGAGGATATTTCTGCCATGCTCAACGCTGATTTTGAACGGATACATTTTTGCTAACTCAATTTCTTCCTCAACTGTCTCGGTTTTCTCCTCGTATTGATAAGCGTTTGCCAAAATACTACTGATGATAAACGGCAGTAGTGCGATATTCTCATTTACTTTTTTTACGAGGTTAATTCTCGCCAAGCCGTTTTTCTCCAAAACTTCTTCAACCGCAAGACACGGTAAGTGCGTATAGCGATTGATAAGCTCTACTATCTCGTAAAAAGTAAGGTTGCCGTTTTCTTTCAGCTCCCGTGTCGCTTGTGTCCTGCGATAGCCCGCCTGCCCCTCGCTCAAAAATATCCCGCCCTCTCCCACAAGAGATTTATATTCCTCTGGCTTGAACTTGCTTACATCAATCCTGATTTTGTCTAAATCCTGATTTTGAATAGCGAGTATCTCTTTGAGCAGTTTCGTAACTTTGAGCTTCTTCTTTTTCTCAATTTTCAGCGTGTGCTCAAATGTTTTTGTTTCTTGTGCCGACAACTCCTCAATAGTTGTGGCAAAGTTGTTTCTCAACTCTTTGTCCAAAATGCGATAGTTTTCTTCGGACAAGAAAATTGAGCCAAGCGTTGAGTTGTCGCCAATACTTCGCAAACAACGAGTAGATGATTGAAGCACAAAAATCGCACTCTTGGGCTTACGATACAACGCACAAGCAACGAGCGAGCGGCAATTCCAACCTTCCGTGCCTTTGCCGACAAGTAGAATAAACTGCTTCTTGCTTTCTATGGTGTCGCAATTCAAAAACTCCTCTTTGTTTTCCTCGGCTTCGGTGTGATATTCCAACACCTTATCCAGAGCAATGCCACGCTCTGCCAAAACCTTCTCAAGTTTTGGTCTCAATTCTTTTTGCAGGTCGTCAATGTTCGCCGCATAAAAGGCGATTTTAGGCAATCGGCTCTCCACCCGCTCCTCTCCATATTCACCCCAGAACTTATCAACGACATCTTGTATAAACTTGTTGCTCTTTACCTGTGTGTATTCAAAAAATCTCACTTGCTTCAAAATGCCCTTTTCTATGCCCTGCTTTAAGCCAAAGTGATACACGACATCGGCAATCATCTTGTTGCTAACATACGGCGTCCCCGTGAGATTTATTACGCTGACAAGCGGGGCGTTGCCGTGCAAGTAGTTGATGGTCTGCCTCGTCTTTTTCAATGTCCCCTCAAGTGTTTTGCCGTAAGAGTGGTGGGCTTCATCAACAAAGATAGCAAGATTTGAAAGCCCACGAATGGCGGCGAGGCGTCTATTCTCAATCTCTTTTTTCTCCAACTCGCTCCGCTCGCCAAACAATCGCTTCGTGGTATTCTCTGCCGCTCGCCGTGTTTTCAAAATGATTTTTTGAGAGTTTGAGACAATGATGTTGTAGTTGCCGATGGGCGAGAGCGGCGTTTCGGGGCTTTCCAAGTAGTGATATTTAACATTGAGCAATAAGTTTTGATACTCTTTCGGCACAACCTGTGTGTAATCAAAAGTTTTTATCTCCTTCAAGCTCTCAATGATGGTGGTATCGGGAGCGAACACCAAAGCGTTTTTGGCAAATCGCTTATCGTTCGGATGATAAAAAGACAGCACAAAATCGTAAGTTGCCATCACCGCCATTAAAATCGTTTTGCCCGCCCCCATTGTGAGGGCATATACCTGATTTGGATAATCGGAGACGCCGAACTTATCCGCCATCAGCTCCTCAATTTTTTTCTTGTTATCAAGCAAGTCAAACGCTTCATCTTTTGGGATACCAAGACCCAGAAGCATATCACGCTCACTGCTAAAAAATGACTTAAACACTTCCAAAGAGGATTTATTGCCGACAACCTCTTTGAGATAGATGTAAGTTTCTAACGCTTCAACCTGCGGCTTATGCAAAAAGCCCACTCGTTTTATGTGGGTCAAAATGTTCAGCGTCTCCCGCTCCACGCCTTTATAGTCATCATCTCGCCAAGCGGCGACTTTTTGCTGGATGTGTTGTAAAAAAGGATTTTCCATACGCTATGCGGACACCTCAAATGTCTCAAAGTATTCTTCGCCAAGAACATCCACGATTTTTACGGCAACTGTATATTTTCCCTTCTTCGGATACTCCCAGCCATACTTTGCTTTGATAAGTTCTTTTTTGGTCGGCAAATCCATAACCTCGGCGTTGAAAAGTTTGCCGTTGTAATCAACATCAATCGCCACGCTGTCTATGATTTGCTTAAAGTCCGCAACCTTTGCTTGGCGGTCTTTCTTGAGCACTTTTCCATTCTCAAGCTCAAGTTTCCTCATCAAAATCGGCGAGTAAAACTCTTTGAGTTCAACTGATAGCTTTTTATCTTTGGCTTTTACTTCAATCTTGGCTTCGGGTTTTTTCTTGAAAATGAGGTTTTTCTTGTCGGTCAAAATGTCTCGGATTTCAACTTTCACACCCGTCTTATTTTCCTTTTTCAGAAAATCAGACACATCAAGCTCAACGCCAGAGGCGATAATCAAAACGCCTTCTTCATACACTGGTTCGCCCGATTTTGATTTTTGCTTAACATTAAAAGTGCTGATATTTTTCTCAATTTCTTTTAGCACTGCTCTTATATCCATCTTATTCAGCACTCGGTTCAACGGCATTGCTTTCACAAAATTGTTGTCCAAAACGCCGTCAAAGTAGCTTCGTTTAATCGGCTCTACGCCATACATCTCCATCACGATTTCTTTCGCCTCAAGCTCGTTCTTGAATACATCGTAATCATTCACATTGAGAACTTTGAAGGCGTATAAACCTTTGAGGTTTTTATCTTTTTTCTTTTGTTGCTCATCAATAATCTGATTTAGCCGCTTGGTGGTCGTCTGGATTGCCCCCAAGTTTATATCGCAAGCGAGCCAGCGTCTGCCGAGTTTTTGTGCAACAGCAGAGGTTGTGCCAGAGCCAACAAAAAAGTCGGCGACACTATCGCCTTCGTTTGATGACGCTTTGATAATTTTTTCTACAAGCTCCTCTGGTTTTTGTGTAGGATAGTCCGTCCTTTCTTGAGCTTGACTATTTATGATTGCAACTTCCCAAACATCTACGGGATATTTGCCAAGAGGATTTAACTGTGTTTTTCTTCCGTATGAAATAGTCCCAGTTTCTGCTTGTCTTTTTGTGCCTTCCGAGTATTCCTCTCTTACGGCGTCTGCGTTAAAGTAAAACTCTTTTGTTTTGGAATATACAAAAAGATTGTCGTGTTTTTTCTTAAAACCTTTAGCAACTGTTCCAGACGGGTCTTTATACCACCATATAATTTCATTAACAAAATTATCTTCGCCAAAAATCTCATCCATAATCAGCCGCAAAAGTGCTCCTTTGTGCCAATCGCAATGCAGATAGATACTCCCTGTATCAGAAAGAAGCTCACGCATAAGCAAGAGCCGTTCATACATAAATTGCAAATACTCATCTTTCTCCCAGATGTCGGTATATTGCTTTTCTTCCAGCAAACTATGCTGTTCTCCTTTTATTTCATCGCCCCTGATTTCTACTTTTTTTACATACTCCGCCTTACTATCAAACGGCGGGTCAATGTAAATCAAATCAATCTTGCCCCGATATTCTTTGAGCAAGTGGGCTAACACTTGGAGATTGTCGCCCCAGAAAAGTTTATTAAAATCCTTTGAGTTCTTGTCGCCGTAAATCTCTTTTTCTTGAGCGGGATAGTATTCCACTTTGTCCAAAGGTCTTTTACTAACCCATTGGAGCATTGGTCTGCCTTTGGCTTTTTCAATATCAAAATTGTTTGTAGCGGGCTTTGCCGCCGATTGTAATTGTAATTTTTTACTCATATTCTTGGTCGGGTTTTATTTCGTGGAAAACATAAAGCTCCCCACGAGCGGCGGTCTTGCGACCACCCAGTAGTATTCCTACTACTGACCCGACCAAGAGTGCTCAATGAGGAGCTTAATATCTTGGTCGGGGGTTTTATTGCCACTACTTAAAAAATAAGTGTTGGGCAAAATAAATTGTTAATCGTTTTATGTCATCTTTTCTTTTGATTTAAGAATTTCATAATATCATCCTTTTTATAACGCCTATCTTTTCTCTCGCCAAAACGAACAGCAACAAGTATGCCTTTATTATCCCACTGCCGCAGAGTGTTCGGATGGCATTTCAAAATATCACACGCTTCTTGGAGTGTTAGGAGTTCTGGCATTTCTTTATTGTTTTCGGTGCTTTTTGTCATTGACTTTTTGCTTACTATTGCTTACCATTATCATACAGCAGATACGAGTTATCTGCAACATTAAATGACAATTACCCTAAATTACTATGACTCCAGAGGAAAAATTTAATAGAGATGTTTGGTATGTTTTGAGGCAAATTAAAGAAAGGTCGCTCTATACCACAAAAGGCAACTCAATTTCGTATTGGGTTGATTTTAGTTTTTTTGACCTCACTGGTGGCTCTCCATCAGCCGCCAACGAAGCGGCGATACTTGAAAAGCTTGAAGAATGGGGTGCTATCAAAATACAAAACAGAGGTGGCACTTGGGAAAATCAATGAGCAATAAACTTTTTCGCATAGAAATAATCCAACCACAATTTGATGAGATTTATACAAAATTTCAAAACGCCTGCGATATAAACTCGTGGGCAAATACTGGACAAGATAAAATGCTTCAAAACCTTCAAGCTGGCAAAGATATAAATGAAAATGTTTCAGAGTTTTTAGAGGTAGAACTACCCCAATACAACAACAAAGAAGATAAGAAAGAAAAGCCAATCATTGCGACATTCAAACGCCCTCCAATAATAAAGCCCAAAACACTGGAACTGATAGCTCAAGAGATTGGCAATTTAGACACTGGCACTAACCTTATAAATTTTCTTACCGATTGCGGCGTTGATAATAAACTTATTGAACACCCACAGACAAAATGGCGGATGGTTAATTCGGTTTTGCAAACACTCGCCATTTTACCAAATCCAAAAAACCAAGAAATTTTATTTAAGATTATTGAAGAAGCAAGCCACCCCTTAATGCACAACGGGGATGAGGAACTTGCCAAAAAATATGAAGATAAATTCAATAGATTATTGAAATACGATGGCTTTGCCTTAAGAAATTATAAACTGAAAAGAATTACCAAAGAAGCCGAACAGGACAACGATTTGGATTTGTATCTTAAAAAGAAAATTTTAGTAGAAAGCTGGAGAGATGATTTGACCCACCCTATGAGCGAACTGTCATTTAACAACAATACGATTGAACAAATCTGCTACTCTCTATGGGATTTATTCATTTCGGAGATTATCTTCTTTGGTGCTAATACCTTTCCAGAAGATATTTTGATTGAAGCCGACCCACGCTTTTACCAAGAAATTGTCTTTAACTGGAACTTGATTAGGGATTTAGATAATAACCCGCACAAAGTAGAAAGTGGCGATGGATTTGATATTGAAGTATTGAACAGAAAAAGATTAAAAAAAGATGTAGATGAAGAAATTAACGAATTTATCTCTAATAAAGTTAATAAAGAAAAAATTGAAGGGGCAAAAGATTTTTATCCCGATACCAAATTTCTTGAAACACCGTCCTATTTGCGAGGTGTTTCTTGCAACTATTATGCTTACAAAAAGCAAAAAGAAATCATACTTAACTTTATTGCTGATTTATACGAAAAATTTGGGAACGAAACACTTGTTATAAAGTTCGGCGAAATAACAGATAAAAATGTAAATGTTTTAAGAACACTTTTAGCATTAGAAGCTGAAGGATTTTTTAGTATCAAAGAGTTAAGCAATGACAAAAAAGAATGGACTAATGAGGATAATGTTTATGTAAAAATTCAATTAACTAAATCAAAAATACCGACAATTAAAAAGTTCGTATCCATTACTGATAAACAAAACCAAGAAACGCAAAGTGAAACTGGCGGCGAGCTTTTAAGCAATCCCCGCAAAGAGCCGCTCCATATTGTGATAGATGAGGTCAAAAAAGACATTGGGATAAGAGGATTTGAAGAAAAAGTTGTATTGCAGAAGCCAAAAAATAAGAAAATACAACTCCGTAAATTTCCTGCTGGCTTGAGGTGGGAAGAAATCTCAATCCAATTCTTGAACGAGCACGAGGTAATTGTTAAAGCAAAGAACGAGACGCTTCAAACCACTTATGAGGCAATAGGTTTCCAAGACGAAACGAAAAAACTGCCAAACAAGCAATGGCAATTTCTACGATTGCTTGCCCTCAAAAATGGCGAGGTGTCGTGGGAGAATAATCAGAGCTTACCATTAAAACAAATCAACTCCATAAAAAAACAGAAACAGCTATTAACAGAAGCCCTAAAAGCGTATTTTCAAATTTACGATAGCGAACCATTTCAGGACTACAAAACAGAGAAAGCATACCGAATTAAAATCACTCTTACGCCAGAGCCAGAATTAAAGGATATTAACGAGCGAGAAGTTTATGACGAGTAGCTGGTGAATTCACCCGAAATAATCTCGGATTAAAAAGCCCTCACTTGCGAGGGTTTTTTGTTTTGCCCGATTTCTTCGGTGAATTTTCGCTATATAGAGTAGAAGGTCGCAACAAATTATTAACTAACAAAAATTATATGACCAAAAAACAACAAAGTGTTGGTCAGCCAGAGGAATATACCTATTTGCCTTTGGACGACACGCAAAACTATTTTTACAGCCACGACATCGGGTTGGTGGCGTATTTGCTTTGCCAGAATTTTGAATTGGTCGGTCTGGACAAAGCCGTGAGGAATAAAGTGCTTTTTATTCTGAAACGGGGCGATGGGATAGATACCGAAGTTAAAAAATACTGGGACTTCAAATCTTCGGTGGACGCCCAGAGCTATTTTAATCAGATAAAGCGACTGAAAAACCAAATCTTCAGTTCGGAATAAACCTATGCTGTCGGATGAGCAGATAACAAAATATCAGACGCTTTACAAAAACCGCTACGGCAAAGAAATCAGCCGAGAGGAAGCGTATGAACAGGGTGCGAAACTCATCCGACTTGTTGAATTGATTTACAAGCCAATGACCGAGGCGGAATACCAAGAGTTGCAGGAACGCCGCCAACAAACGGACGACTTAAAAACCTAACAAAACCTAACATTAAAATTATGCAAGAATTACAAACAATTACCCCAAAAGAATATCTGACACGCAAAGGCGTTTCCTTTCGTGAAAGCGGAAAAGAACTTACCACCCACTGCCTCTTTAACGGCTGTGATAAAGACAGCCGAGGCACGGAAGCCCATCTCTACTTTGACGCAGAGACGGGACAATACGACTGCAAAAAGTGCGGCGAGAAAGGTAACCTCGTAACGCTCGCCAAGCACTTTGGAGACGGCATACAGGAGATTGCACTTAATCCGATAACACCTGCCCGAAATCCACGAAAATCCACGAAGTTTGACGCAGAACTGGTTGAGACCTGCCATTTGGCACTTCCTGCCCACATTCGCCAGTATTTGAACGCCAGAGGCATTTCTGACGCCGTTATAGACGCCCATAAGCTCGGCTGGGGCAAGTTCTACGGCAAAAACTGGATAACGATACCCGTAAAGGATATTTACGGGGCATTTCGGTTTTTCAAGTTGAGGCGAGACCCGAACGCAGGCGATGAAAAGATAACTTACCCGAAAGGAGTTGAAGCCCAGATTTACGGATGGGAAATGCTAACAAATGCTAACAATCCGCTTGTCATCTGCGAGGGCGAGCTGGACAGGTTAGCTCTGCTTTCAAGAAACATACCTGCCATCACCTCAACGCACGGGGCGATGACCTTCAAACAAGAATGGTGTGAAAAGGTAGGAAAAGGTAGGAAAATCTACATCTGTTTTGACAACGATGACGCTGGTAAAAAAGGAGCGGAGAAGGTAGCAAAAATGGTGGAAAATGGTGGAAATGAGACCTACATAATCACACTGCCGCAGGAAGTCGGCGAAGGCGGAGACATCACTGATTATCTCGTAAAGCTCAATGGCAACCCCGATGACTTATTTGGCAAATACGCAAAAGAATATCCAGAGAGAATTGACACCTCGCAGTTCAAGCCGCTCTCCTCGCAAGAGCTGGTGGAGATACTGGGGCTGACGATTAAGCAGGATGAGGAAAATAAAATCGTAACTTTTTTATGCGAGTTATCCGCTTACACGGAAAACACTCAATTCAATATCAGCTACAACGCCCCAAGCTCTACGGGCAAAAGCTATATTCCAACCGAGATTGCCAGATTACTTCCTGAAGAAGATGTGCTTGAGCTTGCCTACTGTAGCCCTACTGCATTTTTTCACGATGTCGGCGAATGGAATAAGGATATGAAAGGTTATGTGGTGGATTTGTCCCGCAAGATTTTAATTTTTCTTGACCAACCGCATACCCAGCTTTTGGAAAGATTGAGACCACTACTGTCCCACGACAAAAAGGAAATAAATGTGAAGATAACCGATAAAACCCAGAAGTTCGGAATGAAAACAAAAAATATCTTGCTCAAGGGATACCCAGCCGTGATTTTCTGCACCGCAGGATTACGAATTGACGAGCAGGAAGCCACCCGATTTTTGCTGTTAAGCCCAGAGGTTAATCACGAAAAAATAAGACAGGGTATTTTGGAGAGTATTAAAAAAGAGGCGGACGCCGAGAGTTACAAGAGTTGGCTTGATGAAAACCCAGAACGGAAACTGCTTAAAGAACGCATACGGGCAATAAAGCTGGAAGGTATCCGAGAGATTAGAATTGCAAGCTACCAGAAAGTTGTTGAAAGATTTTTCAGCGAACATAAGGTGCTAAAACCACGACACCAGCGAGACATTAAACGCCTATCCTCGCTCATTAAATCTTTTGCCCTCATCAATCTCTGGTGGCGGGAGAAAAGCGGCACAACGATTACCGCCAACGAAGATGACATTGAGCAAGCGTTTAAGATTTGGGACGCCATCTCCGTAAGCCAAGAGCTGAACCTGCCGCCGTATATCTACAACCTCTACCAAGAAGTCATCTTGAAGGCGTGGAATGACAAGAACAGCAACCGAAACGAGGGGTTTGAGGAAATAACAGGAAAGCTCGGTTTATCACGCCAAGAGCTACTGCAAAAGCACTTTGAGGTCTATGGACGAATGTTGGACACGAACCAACTACGCCAGCAGATTTTGCCAATGCTTGAGACGGCAGGGCTTATCGTGCAAGAGGCAGACCCCAGCGACAAACGCAAAATGCTGATTTACCCTACCGCACTATCCACTAAATCTCCTGACCAAAAGAATAGTGAAAACGGGGGTGGGGTAAGAACCAGCGAAGAAAACAATAGTGAAATGCAGGGTGGGGTAACTCCAGATTTAGGAATTTTCTGACACCATAAAAAAGGTCGTCTATACTGATAAACAGCATAATAACAGTTAATAACAAATAAAAAAATATGAGTAAAATATCAAAAAAACAATTAGAAGCTAATCGCCAAAATGCAAAGCTCGGTGGCGTAAAGACCGAAGAAGGTAAGGCGGTGAGCAAATATAATGCCTTGCAACACGGCTTATTGAGCAAGCAAGTCCTGATGGGTGGAGAAAACAAAAAGCTCCTACTTGACTTGGAAAAACGATTAAGGAATGAGTTAAAACCAGCTACGGAGATAGAACTATTATTGGTTGATAGAATTTCGGCAAATATCTGGAGATTAAAAAGAGCTTTGGGTTTTGAAAAGGATGAGGTTATTTCCGAGTATGAAGGAGGATTAGGACTAAAAGGCGATGCAGATTTATTTTTTCGCTATGAAATAATGCTTGAAAGAAGTATCTACAAAGCCCTGCACGAATTACAGCGTATCCAAGCCGCTCGGATGGGAGAAAAACCACTTGCCCCGATTGCCATAGATGTAGATGTATCAAAGGAATAAAAAATGGGTTCGTTTCGCAAAATAACAGGATTTAATCGGTTTATGGATAAATTGAGATTAAACTCAAAAACCCCTTTATCCAAGCGGAAAATAGATTTTCATTTCAAAAAACAAGCACTCCAATCTTTAATGATTTCGGCGGATTTTTGAGAAAAATTATGGCAAAACAAGAGGCAGAATGGAGTAATAGGTTGAGTGTTTGTTTCTTAAAGAAGCACGGCTATCTTGATGGCGGCTGGCGATACGGCGGTATCAAATGGACTTACGGAATGAGCGGCAACGAAAGCAGTATCGGATTCACTGTAAATATCAATGGGAACGAAGGCGACAATATCAAGTTGCAATACACGCACACGAACCGAGGGACGGACGAAAAAGAAAGTATGGATTTCAGGGTTGAGTTTACCACTACTCCCTGCAATTACGGCGGTGTGCGATACTGGTTTATTTGTCCGCTATCCAAAAGCGGGCAATACTGCGGGCGGCGTGTTGGCGTGCTTTTCAGTATAGGTAAATGGTTCGGTTGCCGACACTGCGGAGATATTTGCTACGCCGCACAGCTTGAAGGCGGGGGTTTCCGTGTCGGTTCGGTTACAGAGCCAGTTGTTGAAAAGGCATATAATGAAATTAAAAGATTTCACTACAACGGAAAGCCCACGAGGAGATATAAACGCTATTTGCGATTGAGGGATAAAATGGATTACTCGTGGGCAAGAGCCGCTATGAAGTTTGGCATTAAGTTTTAGGTGTAGTATAATAACCATGTTGACCCGTTACTACCCGCACCCCTCAAGCCGAACACTCGGTTTCTTGCAATGTAGACACCTCGACAGGTGTTTTTTTAATTTCTTTAAATATACCACGAACATTAACTTTTAATAAATTGTTTTCTTTCATAACTTCATA